>OBZG01000327.1_pt1 | contig 44827 bp, 54 predicted proteins | sample 1550701 | NCBI WGS metagenome assembly OBZG01 (sample SAMEA2580229, study PRJEB22360) | human gut metagenome | biome: human gut; feature: human-associated habitat; material: faeces | place: Denmark | collected 2008/2010
TTCATTCTTAAAAAACAGGGAAAACCAGATCCCCGCCGAATAATCGGGGGGGGGGGTAAACCATGAGAAAGTCAAAGTATGAAGCCCCCTTGACAGAGGAAGAACAATCCTTTGCAGCGGAAAACCATCACCTGATTAGGAAATATCTGAATATCAGAAAACTACCCTTTGATGCATGGTATGATGTGGTGATTTTCAGGTACTTGCTTTCAGTAAAAAGATGGTTTGCAATCCCCGAATTACACAAGCACAATTTTGAAATTATCGCTTTTTATGCTATGCGTTCAGCGATAGGGCATGAGTTGGAGAAGCAGAAAAGGCGGATAAACCCTATAAGTTTGGATGAAGTGATTCCGGGAACGGATGGAATGACATTTTCCGATACCGTGACCTATGACAATTTGAATTTTGTAAATTATGAAGGCGGTGAAGATATGGAAATTAAGTATGATGTGCAGTTGCCGGAAAGAAAATCTTTCCGTGGTGCGGCGAAAAGTGATGAAATCCTTGCTATTGAAACTTTCCTGAAAATGAAGGGAAAGAAAAATATGTGCTTCGAGTATGAATCGGATGCGGAAGCAAAGAAACGGCTTTCTTCCATTCAGTCATACAGACGGCGGGAGAACCAGAAAGAAGTCTATGATGTGTACCGGACTGAAAAGTGCGTTTATATTGTCCGTTTGGAAGCACCGAAAACAAAGAAGGGATAGGTGATCGGTATGCAGCTTTTTCCCCATCAGGAAACGGCTTTAGAGAAAACGAAACAGTTCAACCGGGTTGCCTACTACCTTGACATGGGGCTTGGAAAAACATTTGTAGGCAGCGAAAAGGCGATTTCATACCCGAACATGATCCTTGTCATTTGTCAGAAGTCAAAGGTTCAGGACTGGGTTGAACACTTCCGGGAGCATTACAACATTGGGGTGTTTGATCTGACAGACAAGCGGCAGTTTGAAGAATTTACCGGGACGGTTGGGAAGTTCGTGGGTGTTATCAACTATGATCTGGTGTTCAGAAGGTCATATTTTGCCAATATAAGCGGTTTTACAATGATGCTGGATGAAAGTTCCATCATTCAGAATGAAACGGCGAAACGGTCAAAATTCATCCTGAAAATGCACCCTGAAAATGTGATCCTTTTATCCGGGACACCCACGGCGGGGAAGTATGAAAAGCTATGGTCGCAGCTTCATCTTCTGGGCTGGGGGATAAAGAAGGAACTGTTCTATAAGCAGTATGTTGAAATGGAGTGGATAGAGGGTTCAGAAAGCGGGTTCAGGATTCCGCATATCACCGGATATAAGAATGTTGACCGCCTGAAAATGAAGCTGGCAGACCACGGGGCAATATTTATGAAATCGGAAGAAGTGTTTGACCTTCCGCAGCAGATCATCACCCCGGTACATTCCAAAGCAACCAGAGAATACCGGAAGTTTATGCGTGATGAAATCATCACCATTGAAGGGCGGGAGTTCATAGGGGACACCATTCTTTCAAAACGGATATATGCCCGGATGATGTGTAGCTATCTGAACAAAGAGAGGATCGCAGCTTTTCGGGACTTGATCCAGTCAACGGAAGATCGGGTGATTGTGTTCTATAACTTCAATGATGAATTGAACGCTTTGCTGGATATTGCGATTGAGATCGAAAGACCAGTTTCTATTGTGAACGGGGAAAGAAAAGATTTGGATGCCTTTGAATCTGATGAAAATTCAATAACCTTTGTCCAGTATCAGGCGGGGGCTATGGGGCTGAATCTCCAAAAGGCAAACAAAATAATTTACTTTTCCCTGACAGACAGAAGTGAACTTTTTGAACAGTCAAAAAAGAGGATTCACCGGATCGGACAGAAAAACGCTTGCTTCTATTATGTCATGGTGTGCCCCGGAACGGTGGAAGAAGATATTCTCCACACTTTGGAGCAAAGAAAGGATTACACTGATGAACTATTCAAAGCGTATAACGAAAAAAGCAATCCGTAAAAGGCTTTTGATTTCATGGGTGGTTGTCGGCTTAACATTCTTTGTCATTGGTTTTGGAAGCGGCAGGGTGTGTAAAGCGGTACTTACTGACAGACACCCGGATAAAGAGCCGGAAGCGGCAGCACCCGGAAAAGAAACCCTGATATATGGGCGGTATGACGGGATAATTTTTGAAGGTGAAGTCCCTGAACTGAAAAGCGGTGAAGAATTTGTCCCGCTGGATGTTCCGATCAGTGAAGATTTGCAAGAATTTATTTTCTATCTGTCAGAAGGGTATGAAATTGACTTCACCTTTGTAATGGCATTGATCCAGCAGGAAAGCAGTTTCCGGGCTGATGTGATAAGTGAAAGCAGTGATTACGGGCTGATGCAGGTCAATGAAAAGAACCATGCTTTGATAACTGAAACCCTTGGGGTGACGGACTTCCTTGAACCTTACAACAACGTGCGTTCAGGAATGTTCATCCTTCGGAAGCTGTTTGAAAAGTATGAAACCCCTGAAAAGGTTCTTATGGCTTACAACTTGGGGGAATCCGGGGCTTCCCGGTTATGGGAAAATGGAATTTTTGAAATTAACTATTCAAAAAGCGTTTTCCAGTATCAACAAAAATTCAATGAAGAAATCGAAAGGAGAAAAGAAGAATGATTAAGTGCAAGATGGAAGAAGGATGCCCGAAAGGGAAAACGTGCTGCTGTTCCCAGTGTGAAGAAAGGAAAAGTTGCGGCGGGGTATGCGACAACCTTGAAAACATTGGAAATTGCGGATATGCGGAAATGGATGAAACGGATGCGGTTCTTGTTATGAAAACGGATGCCGCCGCAGTTATCAAGGCGATTGCCGCCCTTACGATCCAGAAGAAAAAGATCGAGGAGCAGGAAAAGGAAATGCGGGTGCAGCTTATGAAGGCTATGGAGCAGTACGGGGTGAAGAAGTTTGAAAGTGACAGCGTAACCTTCACCTATATCGCCCCCACGGTCAGGAACAGCATTGACAGCGCAAAGCTGAAAAAGGAAATGCCGGATGTGGTTGCAAAGTACATGAAAACTTCTAATGTTTCCGCTTCCGTCAAGATTGAAGTGAAAGGGTGACAGGAATGGGAAGGGGTTTTGAAACGAATGGTTTTGAAACACATGATGAAATTGTGTGCAGTCATTCAAGAAGGAAGCGGCAACCGTGCCGGAAAATAGCTTGCAAACATCACGTTTGTCATGTGAAATCTTCCCAAAGTGGTACTGAATTTTATGTGCAAAATTTGAAGAAAGAAGGTGCTTGTTATGAAAAAGAAAGCGTTGACCGTGGGCGAATTGAGAAAAGCCCTTGAAGGTGTGCCGGATGATTTGAAAGTGCAGCTTTCCAGCGATACCGGAGTGGATCAGGGAATGGGCGAGATCATCATTGAGAGTGCAAGCCGGGTGAAATATGACCTTCCTGAAGGAAAGCACTTTGAAGATGGTTCAACGGGTGTTGACTACTTTGATATTTATGCCAATGATACCGGGGAATGGGACGGTGAAGAAGATGAAGAATAAAAAGATTGTTCATCTTCCGGTTGAACAGTATTTAAACGACAAAGAACACGCTGCCTACATGGAAGATTTTACCCCGATTGTGAATGACCTGATTGATAAATTAGTCGGCATAGCTGACAAGCATAGTGTTGACCGGGACAATGCAATTAAACATTTTTCCGTTATCTTCGGGACAATGACAGAAATCAGCACATTTCAGAACTGGGGAGAAACGGAATCCACGGATGGACACCTTGAATGTTCGGTGTCTGGTGATGCTAACATACAGTGTTCAATGTGCGGGGAACAGTACACGGCTGATGAAGTGAAGGAAGCTGCTGAAATGGGAGAACCTTTCCAGTTCTATGACGGAAAATTTCTTTGCCCGGACTGTTATGAACGGTACAGCCGCCAATCTCTGGAAGAACAGTTTGAAGCAGCTTTGAACATGGGGGAAGCCAATGATGGATAATTTCGATCTTTGGTTGAAGGGGTGCGAGATCAACAATACAAAAATCTTTCCGTTAGAGGGTGAAGGAAGGACGGCATTGTATAAGTGCTGGGGTGAACATTTGGTTAAGCATAACTATATCAGAGATACCCCCGTATATATCGGCTGGGTGGACGGAAAACAGGTATGCGCTGTTACAAATTATCAAAGTGCTTTGTCTTGCTGGCAAAACGAAAAAGAAAGGTGGTGGGCAGATGGCAGATGAAAAACTGTTTGAAAACCGGATCAAGAAACATTTTCATTCCGTGGGCATATACCCCGCTGGTTATCCCTCTGACCGTATGGATGCCCCTATGGTGGGGTGGTACACAAAGATTTGGGGCGGCGGCTTCCAGAAGTCCGGCATACCTGACCTTATATGTTGTGTGAATGGGGTGATGCTGGCGGTTGAAGTAAAGGCTTCCAGCGGCAGACCGTCCGAATTGCAAAAGCTGAATATCGGCAGGATCAATGAATCAGGCGGGATCGGGGCTTTCCTCTACCCGGAAGGTTTTGAACAGTTCAAAGAACTTTTGAAGGGGGTGATAGATTGCAGTATTCACATTCAAGAATTGATTGCTTTGAAAAATGCAAATTCAAGTACAAAATGCGATATTTGGACGGCATAACCACCAATTCCCCCATAGAACCGGATAACCCCCTGATCGTGGGGCAAGCGGTTCATACCGGGATTGAAAAAAGCCTTGCGGATGCCGTTCAGGAATATTATTTCAGCTATCCGATCATCACGGATGAACATATCAACGAGGTCATGAAGCTGGAAACGGTGATCCCGCTGGCAAGGGCGGCAATTCCACGGACGGACAACGATCCGCTTTACCCTGACGGTGTTGAAGGGCGGTTTGAGGTTGAAATATCAGACAAGGATTTCCACGGGTTCATTGATTACCTTTTCCCTTTGTATCCTTCCGGGGATGGAATACAGTGGTTTGACATTTACGATTTCAAGTATTCAAACAATGTATCAGGTTACAAGCAGTCGGCGCAGCTTCACCTGTACAAGTATTTCTTTGAAAGGGACAATCCCGGAAAGAAGATCAGGAACTTATATCTGGTATTCGTTCCAAAGGTATCAATCCGGCAGAAGAAAACGGAGAGTTTGCAGGACTTCCGGGAACGGCTGAAAGAGGAACTTTCAAAGGTGGAAGTTAAAACCGTTCAAATTGAGTTCAGCATGGAAAAAGTGCTTGAATTTCTCTTTGGGATAAAGGCGGCGAATGAAGAAAAAGAGTTCCCGCAGGAAACGAGTTACTTATGTAGGTATTGTGAGTATCAAGAATATTGTGAGAAAGGATGGGACTATTTTATGAAGTTACCTGAAAACAAGAGAAGGACTATTGATGCAGTTACAAAGCGTGTGATCTGGATTTACGGTGTGCCGTTTTGCGGCAAGACCACTTTTGCCAATGACTTCCCTGATCCGCTGATGCTGAACACGGACGGCAATATCAAGTTCGTAAATGCGCCCTATATCCACATTAAGGATGATGTGCGTGTCGAGGGGCGGCAGACGAAAAGGACGCTGGCATGGGAAGTGTTCAAAGACACCGTTGCGGAACTGGAAAAGAAGGACAACACCTTCAAGACCATTGTGGTTGACCTTCTGGAAGATTTGTATGAACACTGCCGGCTTTATATGTACCAGCAGATGGGGATCACCCATGAATCTGACGATTCCTTCCGGGCATGGGATAAGGTGCGGGGCGAGTTCCTGAACACGCTGAAAAAGCTGATGAACCTTGACTATGAGAACATCATCCTGATTTCCCATGAGGACACCACAAAGGACATTACCAGAAAGGGCGGCGACAAGATCACGGCGATCAAGCCGAACTTGCAGGATAAGGTTGCCAACAAGGTCGCCGGGATGGTGGATGTGGTTGCCCGGATCGTGGCAGATGATGAAGTAAGGACTTTCAATTTCAAGTCCAATGAAGTGATCTTCGGCGGCGGGCGGTTGCGTGTCAACGCAAAGGATATTCCCCTTGATGTGGATGCCCTCTTTGCCGTATATGATGAAGCCAACGCAAACGCAGCAGCCGGGAAGAAAGCCGCCCCAGCCCCTACTTCCGCAAAGACCGGGAGAAGCAGCAGAAAGAAAGCGGACACCCCCGCCACGGGCGCAGATAAGCCGCAGGACAGCCCCAAAGAGGAACAGCCGATAAATAACACTCCTGAACCGGAAAAGCCGCAGGAAGCCCCTAAAACTGGCGCAGAGGGCAACGGGGGAAATCCCGCTGACAAGTTCATGGATATTCCGGCAGAGGAAGGGGAAGATGCCCCGGCTATGAACCCGTCTGAACAGCCCGAACCTAACGGACAGCCGCAGCAGGAAGAAAAGCCCCGCCGCAGACGCAGAGCGAGAGATTAAGAGAAAGGAAGGTATGAAGGATGATGAATTTGTTCGGTATTCCCGTCCCTGATGATGTTGCAGCCGCTTTTCTTGCGGCGGCTGCAAACAAGAGGGCAGAGGGAGCAAAGAAAGCCTATAAACCGGAAAACCCGTGGGGGAAGGAAGCCCCGGACACGGAAAGCAAGGCAAAGAAATCCGCTGGGACGGCGAAAAAGTTCTTTGATGCGTACATGGCAGAAGGATTCAGCCGGGAAGAAGCCTTTGAACTGACAAAGGGAAATCTGAACGTAAAATTTTAAGAAAGGTTAAAAAGGTGGTTTTACTATGGATGGAAACATTTGGGATAAGTTTGACAGAGAGATCGACACGGAAGGTCTTGCAAAGGATGTTGAGGAAGCAGCAGCCAACGGCGGCGGGAATTTCAAGGAAGTTCCCCACGATACCTATGAAGTGGAGATCAACAAGCTGGAAATGACAACCAGCAAGAAGGGCGATCCTATGTTGTCTTGCTGGATGAAGATTCTTGACGGCGAGTACAAGGGCAGTCTGATCTTCATGAATCAGGTGGTGACGCAGGGCTTCCAGATTCATATTGCCAATGAGTTCTTGCGTTCCCTTATATCGGAAGTTGATGATGCTGAAAAGCCGGATGTGACCTTCAAGACCTATAATCAGTACAATGGGATGGTCATGGATGTGATGGAACTTATTGACGGCAACTTTGAATATCTGCTTGACTACGGGGAGAACAGCAAGGGATTCAACACATTTGAGATCAAGGAAGTTTACGTTCTGGAAGATTAAGCAGCGGCAGGATCAGGGAGAATCCGGGGAAAGTACTTTCCCCGGATTCTCCCCCATAAAGGAAAGGGGCATTGAAAAGTGTTATTTTATGATTTTGAAGTTTTCAAATATGACTGGCTTGTGGTTGTGAAGGACACGGCAACCAGAACAACCCACGAGATTGTCAATTCCCCTGATGAACTGGAAGCCTTATATGAGAGTAACAAAAAAGAAATCTGGTGTGGATTCAACAGCAGGCACTACGATCAATACATTCTGAAAGCTATCCTTTGCGGGTTTGATCCTAAAAAAGTGAATGACTATATCATTGTGAAAGGAAATCCGGGATGGAAGTTTGCGCCCACCATGTTCAGGAACATCCCGCTTTTGAATTATGATGTGATGCTGGGGACAGACCGGGGCTTGAAATCTTTTGAGGGATTCATGGGACACGACATAAAAGAAACTTCCGTCCCCTTTGATATTGACCGGAAACTGACGGATGCGGAGATCAGGGAAACATTCAAATATTGCAACCATGATGTGGATCATGCTATGGAAGTATTTTTGAAGCGCACGGAAGAATTTAACACAATGATGTACTTCATAAAGCACTTTAAACTTCCCATTGATTTCATATCCAAAACAAAGGCGCAGCTTGCAGCGGAAATTTTAGGCGGCAACCGGAAGGGGGAAAGTTTTGATGATGAATTTCAGTTTCCCATTCTGGACTGCCTTGAACTGAAAAAGTACCGTTATATTGCTGACTGGTACAGAAACCCGGAAAACCATAATTACAGCAAAAAGCAGGATAAAGTGATTGTTGCGGGTGTGGAGCATACTTTTTCATGGGGCGGCGGTCACGGGGCAAGGGCAAAGTTCCACGCTTCCGGGGTGTTCCTGATTATTGATGTTACCGCTTATTATCCTTCCCTTCAAAAGAAATATAAATTCGGGTATCGGGTGATGAACCACCCTGAAAATTTTGAGTTTATCCACGATAGTAACATTGAATTTAAGCGGAAAGGGGATAAGAAAGCAAGACAGCCCTTCAAAATCATGGACAATGCTATTTCCGGGCAGATGAAGCAGCGGCAATCAGCTTTATTTGATCCCATGAGCAATAACAGCATTTGTATAAACGGACAGTTGCTTTTGCTGGATTTGGTTGAACACATTGAACCGTACTGTATGCTGATCCAGAACAACACGGACGGTATTGTTGTGAAGCTGGATGATTATGAGAGAGATTTTGACATTCTGGATGATATTGTTTATGAGTGGGAGCAGCGCACGGGAATGAACATGGAATTTGATACTTTCATGGGTGACATTTACCAGAAGGACGTGAATAATTATCTGCTTATTGACCGGGAAACCGGGGCGGTTAAGGCAAAGGGCGGCTATGTGATGAAGCTGAATGATCTGAACTATGACCTTCCAATTATCAACAGAGCATTGGTTGATTACATGATTAAGGGTATTCCGGTAGAAAGAACCATCCGGGAATGTGAGGATTTGCGGGAGTTCCAGCTTGTTTCCAAAATCAGCAATAAATACACGCATATCCTTTACGGGAATGAGCCTATAAAAGAAAAATGCGTCCGGGTTTTCGCTTCAAAGATTGCTTCTGATCCGGGTGTGAAGAAGGTTCATGCCACAAGGAAAACGGCGGCAAAGCTGACAAACTCCCCTGAACACTGTTTCATCTGGAATGAATCGGTGAACGGTGTTTCCGTCCCTGATAAGCTGGATAAGGAATGGTATGTTAATTTCGCAAAGAAAAGGTTAGGAGATTTTGGGGTGATATGATGAACACTTTAAATATTACATGGAATTTTGGCAAGGGACGGATGCAGATTCTTCTTGACAAGTTCTTCCCTTCCACAAAGAAAGACCTGAAACAATTATTGAAAATCATTTCCCTTGACTGGGAGCATGAAACGGAACTAAAGGAAAATTTGAAAGTTTACTTTCAAGAACAGAAAACGGTACATGAAGCGGCAAAAAAAGAGAGCGCAAAGAAACATTTCGAGTTCCGGCAGAGGGAAGCAGACACAAAGGAAATGGTCACAACAAAGAAGCGTCCCAACGGTGTCCCTCTTTCAGAGGATGAACTGAAAGAGGAAAAGGAAAGGCTGGCATTTTATAAAACTACCGCAAGGGACTACTTGTTGCGCTACAAGCAGCATGAAAAAGAGGAAAAACAGTTTTCAGAATATTTGAAATTATTATAAAGGTGGTGATGGGTGTTGTTTTTCAAAGGTTACGTTGAAACAAAGGACAAGAAATGTATCGAAAAATTCAAGAATAGGACTGATTTCAAGACCTTTGAACAAGTTCAGTCATTACCGGAATATGCTGGAATTTTGGCAAAAGATACCATACTGGTAGATATTGATGATTTTGAAATGTCTGAAACTCTGTTTAAGGTAGTGAAAGAAAAGAAATTGTGCTGCCGGGTGTATAAAACCAGCCGGGGGAAGCATTTCCTTTTCAAAAACAGCGGAGTTCAAACGGGGAAAACAGGCTGCAAACTGGCAATCGGGTTGACCGCTGATATTAAGTTAGGATCAAGAAATTCATATTCAGTTCTGAAATTTGGGGGGAAGGAACGGGAAATCATTTATGATACCGCAGAAAATGAAGAAGCGCAGCAGATTCCCCGCTGGCTTCACCCCCTGAAATCAAAGATGAAACTTGAATTTCTTGACATGGAAGCCGGGGACGGCAGAAACCAAAGTCTGTTTAACTATATCCTGACCTTGCAAAGCAACGATTTCAGCAAAGAGGAAGCAAGGGAAACAATCAGGATCATCAATCAGTTTGTGCTGAAAGAGCCGCTTTCCGATAGTGAGATTGAAACGGTGCTTCGGGATGATGCTTTCAAGAAGCCCATATTTTTCAATGGTTCAGCGTTCTTGTTTGATAAGTTCGCAACCTTTTTGAAGAACAATAACCACATTATCAGGATAAACAACCAGCTTCACATATACAAGGATGGTATCTATGTACCGGGTAAGACGGCGATTGAAGCGGTCATGATCCAGCATATCCCCACCCTGAACCGGACGAAAAGGACGGAAGTTCTTGAATACCTGAATATTTCCATTCAGGACAATATAAGTTCCAATGATGCGGACTGGATAGCTTTTGAAAACGGGGTTTACAACATATTCGATAACACATTTTCGGAGTTTTCCCCGGAGCATATCATCACGAACAAAATCAGGTGGAACTACAATCCGGGCGCATATTCAAAAGCCGCTGATGAAATGCTGAACCGTGTTTCTTGTGACGATCAGCAGATCAGGCTTTTGCTGGAAGAAATGATTGGGTATTGCTTTTACCGCAGGAATGAGTTGCGGAAAGCCTTTATCCTGACCGGGGACGGGAGCAACGGGAAAAGTACATTCCTTGCGGTGATCCAAAGTCTGCTGGGGGAAGAAAATATTGCGTCCCTTGACCTGAAAGAACTGGGGGACAGATTCAAGACCGCTGAAATGGTCGGGAAGCTGGCAAATATCGGTGATGATATAAGTGATGAATTTATCGGCAATTCCGCAATATTCAAAAAGCTGGTGACTGGTGAAAGGGTGTCGGTTGAGCAGAAGGGGCGTGATCCGTTTGAGTTCAACAATTATTCAAAGCTGGTGTTTTCGGCAAACGACATTCCCCGGATCAAGGACAAAAGCGGGGCGGTTCTGGATCGTTTGGTGATCGTCCCATTCAACGCAAAGTTCACGGTTGACAAGACCGGGTTCAAGTCCAATATCCGCCGTGATCTGGTAGGTCATGCGGATGTTATGGAATACCTGATAAATCTGGGCATTTCCGGGCTGAAACGTATCCTTGAAAAGCAGCAGTTCACCGTTTCAACGAAAGTTCAAGACGAACTGGACGATTACAGACAGCGGAACAACCCTATTTTGGGGTTCATTCGGGAATGTGAAGATGAAGATTTCAAGATAGAAAATGAGCCTACAAGCAAGGTCTATAAGCGGTATCAGGAATATTGCCTTGCTAACAGTTTGCAGGCTATGAGTAATGTTGAATTTTCAAAGCAGATCAACCGGACGCTGAATTTCAAAGTGATTGATAAAAAGATTAGTGGAAAGAAATACCGGATATTTGTTCCGGCAGATTAAGGAAGGTGTGCATTTTGAATGAGCAGAGAGAGAGAGAGAGAGAGAGAGAGAGAGAGAGAGAGAGCGCGGAAGTAAAGACTGGATAGGCAACCAGAAAAGCATATATACAACGCTGGGGGCTTCCAACCATACGGACAAGGAACGGCAGCAGCACGATTATTACGCAACAGAACCTAAAGCTATGGAATTATTGCTTACAGAAGAAAGTTTTCATCCGGTGGTTTGGGAATGTGCTTGCGGGGAAGGGCATTTGTCAAAAGTTCTGGAAGCGAACGGTTTTGAAGTTATCAGCACGGATTTGATATACCGGGGGTTTGGCGATCCTGAACCCCTTGATTTCCTGAAAAATACGCTTGAAAACTTCGAGGGAGATATAATCACAAACCCGCCGTATAAATACGCTTTGGAATTTGTTGAACAAGCGTTGAACAGTGTGCAGCCGGGAAGGAAAGTTGCTATGTTCTTAAAGCTGACATTCCTTGAAGGGCAGAAACGGAAAGATTTCTTTTTACACAACCCGCCCAAAACAATCTATGTCAGTTCTTCCCGCCTAATGTGTGCTATGAATGGGGAATTTGAAAAGTGTTCGTCCCGTGCGGTTGCTTATGCGTGGTTTGTATGGGAAAAGGGGTTCAAGGGTGATCCGGTCATTAAATGGATAAATTGAAAGGGGATGATGGAGTGGCAGCAGATACTTATAAAATGGTTCTTCTGAAAGACTGGGACGCTATCAGAGAAAGCGTGAAGAAGGGGCTGAAACGTCTGGGGCATGATATTCTTATTGTCCCGGAGTATGACACCCCGGAACGGGAAGAAAGGAAAGGGGTGAATGGTAATGCTGAAACAATTAGATGAAGCGGTAGGCAGAGCATTTGACGAGTTCAAGAAAGAGTTCGGGGAAGATGCAAAGCTGGAAAACGGTGATGAATTTGTGACCGTCCTGAATAATTCGGTTCTTATTATCAGCTTGGAGAATGGGACGCTGAAAACAAACTTCATAGGCGGTGCGCCTTTCAAGGTGGATATGACCTTGGATATTTTTGAAGGGAGTGATGAAGAATGAGAGAAAGCACGATTCCACCCATGCGGCGGTTGTCCCGGATCACGGAAGCCGGAAGGTTAGCGGTTGATGTGTCTGCTAACTGGATGCAGGAAATTTATGATTATGAAGAACTGGGCAGCATTGAACTTTTCGCTGCCCTGAAAAAGAAGAATACACCGATCCAGCCCGGAAAGGATGATGAAGGACTTTTCTGTAAGGAATGTAATTCAGAGGTCGGGGAAGATGATGTTTATTGCTGGTGGTGCGGTCAGGCATTGAAGCGGCAGCCGAAAGGGGGATGAAGATTGAAAACTTGTGTATCTATTGAGTGTCCTTTTATCCACTATTGCAAGGCTTACAATTTCCTTATCAACCGGGAAGGTGGATGCCCTACACAAAAGGCGATTCTGGAAGCAGCGGAAAAGTTGAAAAAGCAGAAAAGAAAGGAAGGTAAACGGAATGGGTAAAATTTATGATGCAGTTATGGGTTTGATCGTTGGTGATGCGCTGGGTGTTCCGGTGGAGTTCAAGATCCGTGATACATTCCATGTTGATGATATGATCGGCTATGGGACATATAACCAGCCGCCCGGAACATGGTCGGATGATAGCAGCCTGACCCTTGCCACAATGGAAAGTATCGTCAGGAAGGGGGAAATTGATCCGGCTGACATTATACGGAATTTTTCAAGGTGGTTGAACTATGCTGAATTTACCCCATACGGCAAAGTGTTTGATGTAGGTGGCACAACGGAAAGGGCTATCAGGAAATTTGACAATCAGCGGATAACTTGTGGATGCGGCAGGAAGAAGGACAACGGGAACGGTTCTTTGATGCGGATTCTTCCGCTTGCCCTCTTTCCATCCAGCTTACACGCAGTTGATGAAGTTTCCAGTCTTACCCATTCCCATGAGATTTCAAAGCGGGCTTGTCGTCGGTATGTGGGAACGGCTGAACAGCTTTTGAAAGGCAGAACTGTATCAGAGTGCATTTCCTATTCCGGTATATGGGTAAAGGAATTTGACCGGATTCCCAAAATCTACAAGTTGAACCGGGATGAAATCAAAAGTACCGGGTATGTGGTGGACACTCTGGAAGCTGCTTTGTGGTGCGTGTACCATACCCGCAGTTACCGGGATTGCGTCCTTACGGCGGTGAACCTTGGCGGTGACACTGACACAATAGCGGCGGTCGCTGGCGGTCTTGCCGGAATCATCTATGGTTGCGGTGGTGAAAGCGGTATTCCTGATGAATGGATAGCGCAGATCGCCCGTAAAGACTGGATTTCCGATTTGTGCGAACGGTTCAGGTTGGTTCAAGTTGATACAAGATAAATTCAAGTTGTTGTTGTGGAAGTTGAACCGCCTGAAACCCTGATAAATAGGGCGGTTCGGCTTTGCGGTTCAAGTTGGTACAAGTTACTTGTAACTTCTAAACACAAAGAGAAAAACAACGTGAAATTACAGTGTTTTTACAAAAAATAATATAGTAATAAATAACTTGTTTATCTTGAACTACATGAATTAAGTTGTACCGATTTTTGAAAAGTTTATTTCAAAAGTTAGAAAGGAATGATGTTATGACGGCGAAAGAATATTTGCAGCAGTTACATAAGGCAGATGTGATTATTAACCAGAGGATTCAGGAAAAAGCTGACCTTCGGGCAAGGCTTTCCAGTATCGGAAGTTTTGACTATTCAAAAGAGCGTGTCCAGACAAGCCTTCCTGAAGGCGCAGGATATGAACGGCAGATTGCCCGGATCATTGACCTTGAAAATGAGATTGATTCCCTGATTGATGATTATGTTGACCTAAAACATAAGATAATCGGTGAGATTCACAACATGAAGAAGCCGGATCACATAAGGATTCTTTATAAGCGGTACGTTGAGAACAAAAGGCTTGAACAGATTGCCGTTGAAATGAATTACACATATCAGTATGTACGGGAGTTACACGGGTATGCTTTGCAAGAATTTGAAACAACCTACACAAACCTACATTGATGTGTGCTATTATAGTATCGTGAGAAATCACCCGTACAGTGAAAGCGGGTGATTTTCTTATTTTCAGCAGAAAGGAAGGTGTTGCCGGATGGCAAAGCTAACAGAGAAGCAGCAGCGTTTCATTGATGAATATTTGATTGACCTGAACGCAACACAAGCGGCGATCAGGGCGGGGTATTCTGTCAAGACGGCAAGAGAGCAAGCCAGTCAGAACTTGACAAAACTTAACATTCAGCAGGCGATTTCTGAAAAGATGGCAGAGCGGAGCAAGCGAACCGGGGTGAATCAGGATCGGATTGTTCTGGAACTGGCAAAGATTGCTTTCGTCAATGCCGCTGATGTGATTGATTCGGATGATGCCACGATAAAGGCGGGCGCAACCGCTGATGATACCGCCGCTATCCAATCGGTGAAAGTAAAGGTGATCCCCACAAAAGAGGGTGAAGGAGTTGAACGTGAGATCAGGCTAAACGACAAACTGAAAGCCCTTGAACTTCTGGGGAAACACTTAGGTATGTGGAATGACAAGCTGGATGTGAATGTGAATATCCCGGTTGTCATTTCCGGGGAAGATGATCTTGAAGATTAGTAGTCAATACGTTTTTGATTATCAGAAGCGTTTATACTTGCCTGAACAGTACAAGACCACTTCTTCCGGCAAACGCATGATCTCCCTTCCTGAATACGTTGGTAAGGGGTACGGCACTTACTGGAAGTGGAAAGGCAGATACAGAGTTTGCAAGGGAAGCCGTGCAAGCAAGAAATCAAAGACAACCGCTTTGTGGTATATCGTGAACCTGATGAAATACCCTGACGCTAATCTGCTGGTTGTCAGGAAGGTGTTCAGGACACTAAAAGACAGTTGCTTCACGGAATTAAAATGGGCTATCAATCGTTTGGGGGTTCAAAACCACTGGGAGATAAAAGAAAGCCCCCTTGAAATGACCTACAAGCCCACGGGACAGAAGATATATTTCAGGGGACTTGATGATCCGCTGAAAGTCACTTCAATAACCGTTGAACATGGGTTTTTGTGCTGGATGTGGATTGAAGAAGCGTATGAGATCGGCAACGAGAATGATTTCAATATGCTGGATGAATCCATCCGTGGAGCGATACCACCGGAAACGGGGCTGTTCAAACAGATCACTTTGACCTTCAACCCGTGGAATGAACACCACTGGATGAAGAAGCGGTTCTTCGACAACCCGGATGATGAAACTCTTGCTATGACCACGAATTACCTTTGTAATGAATGGCTGGATGAAGCGGATCGCAAGGTGTTTGAAACAATGCGCCTGAACAACCCCCGCCGTTACCGTGTGGCTGGCTTGGGTGACTGGGGCATTGTTGACGGGCTTATTTTTGAGAACTGGGAAGAAAAGGCTTTCGACATTGACGAGATCAGGCAGATGGCAAGCGTAAAGTCTGCTTTCGGTCTGGACTTTGGATATACAAACGATCCTTCCGCTTTGTTTTGCGGTCTGGTGGATGAAGCAGCGAAAACCTTATGGGTTTTTGATGAAATGTATAAGAACGCCATGAGCAACGAAAGGATCGCTTCGGAAGTCACCACAATGGGGTATCGGAAGGAGCGGATCAGGGCAGAAGCAGCAGAACCGAAAAGCATTGACCGCTTGTATGAACTGGGGCTTTCCCATATCCAGCAGGCAAGGAAGGGCAAGGACAGTGTAAACAACGGCATTGATTACTTGCAGGACTATCACATTATTGTTCATCCCCGGTGTGTGAATTTCATCACTGAAATATCTAACTACACATGGGACACGGACACAAAGACCGGAAAGCGGTTGAATAAACCCATTGATGATTTTAACCACCTGATGGATGCTATGCGTTACGCTATGGAAGATTTCAGCATGGGGGACGCTTTCAGTTTTGAATAAGGGGGACAGCATGAGCCTATTCAGGAGAAAAATATACAAAAGGGAAAAGTACACCATATACGACTTGCCAAAGGTGCAACGCTGGTTACAACGCTTTATTTTGTGGTTTTCCGTGTGGATGCAGAAAGAAAAATATCACATTAGTAACAAACAGCCTTGAAACAATGATGTTTCCGGGCTTTTGTATTTATTGAACAATATTGAAAGGGGGTGAAACGTATGTTGAGCTTTGTTGATTTCCTGACAAGCAAGGTCACGAACCTTATATTGCAAGGGGCAAGAAGCCGCATGAGCGACAAGGAATTTCTGGAAAAAGAGATTGCTCGCTGGAAGAACAGCCCGCACCGGATCATGCAGATCAAGGGGCATTTGTACTATGACAACGAACATGACATATTGACACGGAAGCGGACTATGATCGGCGAGGGCGGCAAGCTGCAAGAGGTTGAAAACCTTCCGAACAACCGCCTGATTGATAACCAGTATGCAAAGATGGTGAACCAGAAAGCAAACTACCTACTGGGACAGCCCTTTGCTATCGAGGGGGAGAACACGGGGTATGTTGAACTTTTGAAGGAAGTGTTCAACAAGCGGTTCATGAAAACCCTGAAAAACGGCGGCAAGGCTGCTTTGAACGGCGGGCTTGCGTGGCTATACCCATACTACACGGATGCCGGGGAACTGGCTTTCAGGCTTTTCCCGTCCTATGAAATACTTCCCTTCTGGAAGGACAGCGAACACACTATACTGGATTTTGCGGTTAGGTTGTATCAGGTGATGGGCTATGAAGGGACTATCGCAAAGGTCATTGAAAAGGTGGAAGTCTATGATCTGACCGGGATTCACAAGTTCATTCTGGATGGTGAAATCCTGATCCCGGATGTAAGCACGGAAAACGAAACCTTTGAAACACCTTATGTCACTTCCGTGGACAGCGAGGGGGAAGTTACCGGGCTGAACTGGGAGAAGATACCGCTGATTCCCTTGAAGTACAATGAAGGGGAAATCCCGCTGCTGAAAAGGATGAAGTCCTTGCAGGACGGGATCAATGTCATGCTTTCGGACTTTGAAAACGGGATGCAGGAAGATTCCCGCAACACAATCCTTGTCCTGAAAAACTATGACGGTCAGGATTTGGGAGAGTTCCGGCGCAACCTTGCCACTTTCGGGGCAGTAAAGATCAGATGCAGCGGGGACACCAACGGGGGAGTTGAAACCCTTGAAATCACGGTGAACAGCGAAAACTACAAGGCAATCTTGGAGATATTCAAGAAAGCCCTGATTGAAAACGCTATGGGCTATGACGCAAAGGATGATCGGCTTTCCGGCAACCCGAACCAGATGAATATTCAGTCAATGTATTCTGACATTGACCTTGACGCTAACGACATGGAAACAGAGTTTCAGGCGGCTTTTGAAGAAATCCTCTGGTTTGTCAATATCCACTTTGCCAACACCGGGAAGGGGGACTTTGACGGGGAAAAGGTGGACATTATCTTCAACCGGGACATTCTGATAAACGAAACGGAAGCGATTGAGAATTGTTCAAAGTCCGTGGGTATCCTTTCGGATGAAACCATCATAGGGCAGCACCCTTGGATTGACGATCCAAAGAAGGAACTGGAAAGACTGAAAAAGCAGAGAGAGGAAGAACAAGCGGAGTTTGAGCGGCAGCAAGGGTATAACCCTTTCCAGCAGCCGGGAAAGGCGGGCAGTCAGCCGGGGAAATCTCCGCCAAAGAAAGAAGGTGATCCGGGTGAAGGTGAAAAAGTTTAATGTGCTGACCGTCCCGCTGGAAGTGGAGTATAAAAAGCCCATTCTTGGGCGGGTGTTCGGTCTGTTTATCTGGCTGATGGTTGTCAGGGTGAAAAAGTTCAATCTGACAATGAACGGTAAGCCCATATTCAGCTTTTACACCCTGATCGTTCCCCGCTTCCTGAAAGGCGGTGGGGATGATGCAGAATAGCGAATACTGGAAGATCAGGTTCGGGCAGCTTGAAGCGGCGCAGAACCAAAAGGGTGCTGACGCTTATCTGGAAATCGAAAAGATTTACAAGCAGGCGCAGAAAGAGATTGAAGGGAAGATCAACACATGGTATCAGCGTTTTGCGGACAATAACGGGGTATCAATGGCAGAAGCCCGGAAGATGCTTTCCGGGACTGACCTGAAAGAATTTAAGTGGGATGTAAAAGAATATATCAAGTACGGGCAGGACAACGCTTTGATGGGCGGCTGGACAAAGGAACTGGAAAACGCTTCCGCAAAGTTCCACATTTCCCGCCTTGAAGTCCTGAAAATGCACACCCAACATAGCCTTGAAGTCATGTTTGAAAAGCAGCTTGGGATCACCACCGGGACAATGACGGACATTCTTCAAAGCGGGTATTACCATACCGCCTATGAACTTCAAAAGGGGTTCGGGATAGGCTGGGATATTGCCGGACTGGATCAGTCGCACATTGAAAAGTTACTTTCAAAACCGTGGGCAGTTGACGGGAAGAATTTTTCGGAAAGGATTTGGAGCAACAAGGAAAAGCTGATTTCAGAAATCCATAACGAACTTACCCGGAACGTCATGCTGGGGCAGAACCCGCAGAAAGCGATTGACGCAATAGCAAAGAAGATGAACACTTCAAAGCACAATGCGGGGCGGCTGGTTATGACGGAAGAAGCCTATTTCAGTTCCGCAGCACAAAAGGACTGCTTCAATGATCTGGATGTGGAAGAATATGAGATTGTGGCAACACTGGATTCCCATACTTCCGACATATGCCAAAGCCTTGACGGGCAAGTGTTCCCCATGAAGGACTTTGAACCGGGCATAACAGCCCCGCCCTTTCATGTGTATTGCAGAAGTACCACCGTACCGCACTTTGATGAAAACTTCGGTCAAGTCGGGGAACGGGCTGCAAGGGATGAAGATGGGAACACATACTATATTCCTGATGATATGAATTATCAGGAGTGGAAGGAAACCTTTGTTGACGGCGGCGACAAGTCCGGGTTTGATGTGTACGATCAGAACGGTGTTACCCATTACACCAAACACAAAGATCCCGAACCGCCTGAGCCGGAGAAGCCAAAGAAGGAATATCTGACAAAGAAGAAGCTGCAAGCCAATATTGCGAACGCTGATGTTCAGATTGAAGATTTGGATAAGCAGTTTTCTGATGTGATGAAAGCTGACGGCGGCTTGTCGTGGGAAGAATTTAAAAACGACTATCAGCATGATTATTCGCAGATCACGGATGTACCGGACGAACTTTCCAAATTGCAAGCAATCGGAGATCAGATTGACGCATTGGAAGCCCAAAAAGCGGAGTGGCAGGCGAAACTTGATGAAAAGCTGCTGGCAGAGGAAAAGAAAGCCCTGACGAAACAGCAGAAAGCCCTTCAAGAACAGCTTGACAACTTTCAGATCAAGACCTATTCCGGCATTTGGAAGGATGATGTGACAACGGCTGACTATGCGGCAAAGATGGGCGGCATTGAAGGGAAGAAAAAATACTATGAAGGGAAGTTCATCACTGAAACCGATCCCGTCCTGATGCAGAAGTATCAAGACCTTTACAAGCAGCTTTCCGAATTTGAAACGGAAGGGAAGTCCTATCATGATATTCAAAGCGAACTGAAAAAAGTTCAAAAGGATTTATCCAACCTTGGGAAGCCAAAACCGGAAGGGAAGCCGCAGTTCTCCCCTGATGCCTACGAACAGAGAAAGACGGACGCATGGGCGCAGCGGTTCACAAGCAAGTATGAAGCGGATAAATATTACCGCCCTCTGCTGGATGCGGACTGGAACACCCTGACGGAAGAAGAAAAGTTTGCTGTCTGGCAGTACACCCACAATTCACACCCCATCAACCGCCCACTGTCCGGGTATAATGGAAGGTGGGGACGGTCAAACTATACCGGGATTGATAAGGTCAGGTGGGACAATGAAAACGGCAATTATGACGCTATTCTTTCCACAAAGACCTTCCAGAAGAAATATGCTAATGCGGTAAGCCCTTCTTACGGCGGGCAGATAAGGAACTATCAGGATGTGGTTGCGGAACTTACAACTGGCATAGAGAAAAGCGGGATGCAGAAGGACGTGTTTCTTGTCCGTGGTTCTGACCTGAACGGTCTGGCGGGACTGCTGGAAGGTGATGTTATCAGTTTCAAAGAAGCTGAACAGTTATTGAACGCTGGCGATATTGGAACGCTGAAATCCATCATTGAAAAACAGAGTTTCCAGTCACATTCCTTCATGTCAACCGGGATCGCAGATGGTACGGGATTCGGTGGCAATGTGGCATATAAAATCTATGCGCCCGCAGGAACAAAAGCGATATATGCAGAACCAGCTTCCTACTATGGGAACACGATCAGCGGGGAGCATATCTATAAATCCGGTGCTACTTATTCCGGGGTAGGCGGTGAAGCTGAAATCATTATCCAGCGTGGAACGACCTTCCGGGTAACGAGCATTGAGAAAACCGGAAGCAGCAGTTATGTTGTGAACATGGAAGTTGTGGATCAGCCTGATTATTTCAAGACTGGATATGAACATACTTTTGATGGCGGTTTGACTTCTGAAAAATAATTTGGTAAAATGAGCATGAAAGAAGGTGGTTGCATGAGTAAGGAACAACATTCACCGAACTTTGAACAGCCTATTACCGGGGTGACATGGTTTAAGCCTGAACAATGCCGGAATTGTATCTTTCGGGATAAAACGGCTTACCAGAAAGACGGAAAGGCGGTTGAATGTGGATGGCATAAAAGCAGTTGTGATATTTACCCTTATCCGCAGATGAAACCTAACGCTGTAATGAAGAATACCGAAGAATGTGAGTATTACGAAAAAGAGAAGCAGCGCAAAAAATAAGCACTTTTGAAAATAAACTTTCAAGGGTGCTTTTTTCATGTCCATTTTTAAGAAAGGGGGTGATGGGGATGGTTAAAGTGATCCGGTATGGAAACAAACGGCGGGTAATTTGCGGGAGTTGTGACAGTTTCCTTGAATATGAAAAAGAGGATGTCAAAACAGTTCAAACGGGAATGAACGAATGGGAAGGTGAAATCATTTGTCCGAATTGCCGGGAGAAGGTCAGGGTGAAAGGGTAAGGTGATCCGAACATCTCCCATCTATGGGTAAAATAGAAAATCAATGAAAGGATGGAAAAGAAAATGAAGAAAGCGGAATTTGTCGCCCTTGGTATCAGTGAAGAACTGGCAGCGAAAGCTGAAAAGGCTTCTCTGGAAGAACTGAAAGGGTATGTGGAGAAATCAAAGCATGATGAAGCGGTGGAGGAAAGCAAGACGCTGAAAGCGCAGGTTGCGGAGCGTGACAAGCAGCTTGAAACCCTGAAAGCGTCTGCCGGGGACAACGAGGAACTGAAAAAGCAGATCGAAACCATGAAGCAGCAGAACGCAGATCAGGAAAAGGCGCACAAGGCAGAACTGGCGCAGTTGAAGCTGGATAACGCTATTGATGCCGCCCTGACCGCTGCCGGAGCAAAGAACGGCAAGGCGGTAAAAGCCCTGATTGATATTTCAAAGGTGAAGCTGGGCGAGGATGGGAAGTTGACTGGATGGGACGACCAGATCAAGGCGATCCAGAAGTCGGACGCTTATCTGTTCAACGTGCAGCAGAAGAACACCTTCAAGGGATTCCAGCCGGGGGCTTCCGGTGACAATAAGCCGGAAGCTAATGTCGATATGTCCAAAATGACCTATGAAGAACTGGCGGCATATATCGAGAGCAACCCGGACGCTGTATAATAACAATTTTTAAGAAAGGATGATTGAACAATGGCAAAATTTGACGCAAAGAGTTTTAACGAGAAAGCATTTGGGAAGTATATGTCCGCTATTCCCAATGTGAAGCTGAATAAGCTGAAAGAATCAAGGGCGATTGTTTCCGACCAGCGTTTGAAGGAAACTTTCGTCACCAATTCGCAGACCGGAACGGTGTATGCGGTTCTTCCCTTCTTCGGTCTGATCGGCGGGGAAGCCCTGAACTATGACGGGCAGACCAACCTGACCGCAGAGAGTACAGACACCTTTGAACAGGGTGTTTTCGTCTATGGGCGCATGAAGGGCTGGACGGAAGCCGATTTCTCCTATGATGTTACTGGCGGGGTTGATTTCATGGCGAACGTGAGAAAACAGATCAACCGCTACTGGAATGACGTGGATCAGGGGACTTTGCTGGCGATCCTTGAAGGCATTTTCGCTATGGCTGCAACCGGGACGGGGGCGATCAAGACGGCGAACGCTGAATTTGTCGATAAGCACACCTATGACATTTCCAGCCTTGCAACAGAAGAAGATCAGCGCATGGGGGCTACTTCCCTGAACGTGGCGATCCAGAAGGCTTGCGGCGATCACAAGCAGAAGTTCAGCCTTGTGATCTGTCATTCCACCGTTGCAACGAACCTTGAAAACCTGAAACTTCTGGCATACCTGAAATATACGGATGCGGAAGGGATCGAGCGTGACCTTGAAATGGGAACGTGGAACGGGCGGCTGGTTATCGTGGATGATTCTATGCCCGTTGAAGTAGTTCCGGGTTCTGACAGCGCAGATTCCTACACAAAGTACACTACCTATGTTCTGGGTGAAGGTGCTATCGGCTTTGAACCCGTTGGGGCGAAAGTTCCCTATGAGATGGTGCGTGACGCAAAGACGAACGGCGGGGAAGATACCCTTATTTCCCGGAAGCGTAACGCTGTGAGCGTGGCGGGCATTTCCTACCTGAAAGCGTCCCAGAAAACGAACAGCCCCACGGATGAAGAACTGAAAAACGGGAAGAACTGGGCTTTGGTGAGCAACGGCGACAACAAGACGATCAGCCACAAAGCAATTCCGATTGCCCGCATTATCTCCCGTGGATAAGAAAGGGTGATGGTATGCTGGAACGGGTGAAAGAACGGCTTGAATCATTTGGCTATGTCCTGAAGGATGGGGATGAAGTCATTTTGACCTTCTCCATCCAAAAGGTTGAGAACACCATAAAAAACGATTGTAACGTACCTTCCATACCTGACGGGTTGATGAATATTGCTATTGATATGGCAGTCGGTGAGTTCTTGACGGCAAAGAAAACTTTCTCACCGGATGATATTGCGGGGCTTGATCTGGATTTTGCGGTAAAGCAGATACAAGAGGGTGACACCAACACGGTATTTGCAACCGGGGAAGCGAGTTTGACACCTGAACAGAGGTTGAACAACTTCCTGAACTATCTTCTGACGCACGGACGGGACGAATTTTCGTGTTATAGGCGGCTTAGATGGTAAAAGCTATGGAAGCCGCAAGAAGGGCGGCTAGAAGGGCGCAGGAAGCCACATATGAGGGCATATGCACCATCTATGAATGCCGTGATGTGACGGACGAAAAAACCAAACTGTCCAGTGAAGAAGAAGTTGCCGTGATTGAAGATCAGCCTTGCAAGTTATCCTTTGAAAAGTTGAACAGCGTTGTACAGACAGAAACCGCAGCGGTTCAGGCGCAGGGGGTGAAACTGTTCCTTGCCCCTGAAATTGCGGTAGGGAGCAATTCAAAGATTGTCGTCACCCAAAACGGGATAACAAACGAGTATTCCGCAAGCGGTGTACCAGCCGTATATTCCACCCATCAGGAAATTACCCTTGAATCGTTCAGGAGGTGGGCTTAATGGGCAGCATGGGCAAATTTACCGCTTCCGATTTGAAAAAACTTCAAAAGCAGTTGAACAAAATTCAAGCCGGGGATGTGGATGCCTTTGTGGAAGGGTGTGCCAAAGAATTAGCTGCCCGCCTACTGTCAAAAGTCATAAAGCGTACACCAGTAGGGGACTATCCGAAAAGTTCAGGTAAGAAAGGCGGTACGTTAAGAAGGGGCTGGACTTCCCAACAATCCGGTTCTGGTTCGGAAGGTATGAAAACCAGCGGGGCAGCGGGGTATGTTGACAGCCTGAAAATAAACCATTACGGGGGCTTTCTTGTGATTGAGATCGTGAACCCGGTTGAGTATGCTTCCTATGTTGAATTTGGGCATAGGACGGCGGATCATGAAGGATGGGTTCAAGGGCGGTTCATGCTTACGATTTCGGAGCAGGAGATTCAGGAGATCGCCCCTAAAGTGCTGGAAGCCAAAATCAAAAAGTATTTAGCGGGGTGCATGAAATGATAAATACCATAATTGAATCAATCAGCGTTGCGCTTAATGCTGAATTTGGTGATAAGTACAAAATCCATAGGGAAGAAAAAAGACAGGGCTTGAAGGAGCCTTGTTTTTTTGTCCAATGTCTGAACCCCATGGAAGAACTGTTTTTATGGAAGCGGTATTTCAGGCAGAACCAATTTTGTATTCAGTATTTCCCGGAAGATAAGCTACACGGGAAGCAGGAATGTTATGCCGTTGGTGAACGGCTTTTTTCTTGTCTGGAATATCTGGATGTTGGCGGTGATCTAGTGATGGGTACAAAAAGGAAGTATGAAGTGGTTGACGGTATTCTCCACTTTTTTGTGAACTATGATCTGTTTGTTTACAAGGTGGGTGAATCCGTCCCGGTTATGGAAGAAGTTTCTTCGGAAACCCATGTGAAAAGGTAGGTGATGAAATGGCAAGGAAAAGTAAGACACCGGAAGCGGATCAGGCGGTCACTGGGAAAGTTGAAAATAAATTTTCAAAAGAACAGTTGATTGCTTCCAGCCGCTTCCGGGATAGAAGGGATATTCTGGAAGCCCTCCTTGAAACCGGAGAACTGTACACGGTGAAAGCCGTGGAAGAAAAAATTGAAAGTTATATGAAAGGTAAGGTGAAATAAGAATGGCTTTAGGTGGTGGTACTTTTTTAGTACAGAATAAGAAATTGCCGGGTGCTTATATCAATTTCGTTTCCAAAGCTGCCGCAACCGCAACCCTTTCCGAGCGGGGGATCGCAACCATGCCCCTTGAACTGGACTGGGGGAAGGAAGGGGAAATCTTTGAAGTGACGAACGGGGATTTCCAGAAGAACAGCATGGAGATTTTCGGGTATGAGTACACCAGCGACAAGCTGAAAGGGCTTCGGGATTTGTTCCTGAACACGCAGACTTTCTATGCCTACCGCCTTAACGGTGGCGGAACGAAAGCAAGTAATGACCTTGCGGAAGCCCTTTATTGCGGGGTGCGTGGGAACGATCTGAAAATTGCGGTTCAGGTGAACGCTGATGATGAAACCCTTTTTGACGTGAAAACCATTTTGGGGACGGATGTGGTTGACGAACAGACTGTTGCGAAAGCTGACGATCTGGCAGATAACAAGTTCCTGAAATGGAAATCCGGGATCACTCTGGAAGCAGCGGCGGCAATCCCCATGACCGGGGGAGGGAATGGAGAGGTAAGCGGAAAGGATCATCAGGATTATCTTGACAAGGCTGAATCCTTTTCCTTCAACACTATGGGGGCGGCTGTGACGGACGACACCACAAAATCACTGTATGCCGCATACAACAAGCGGTTGCGTGATGAAATGGGTGTGAAGTTCCAGCTTGTCCTTTACGATTACGCAAAGGCTGATTTCATGGGTGTTATCAGCGTGAACAATAAAGTTCTGGATGAAGGATGTGGTGAAGCAAGCCTTGTGTACTGGGTGACAGGTGCTTCCGCTGGCTGTGCAGTCAACAAGAGCAACCAGAACAAGAAGTATGACGGTGATTTCACCGTTGACACCCCCTACACGCAGAACCAGCTTAAAGCGGCTATCGAGGCGGGCAAGTTCACGTTCCACCTTGTAGGAACGGATGTCCGTGTGCTGGAAGATATTAACACTATGGTCACGACTTCCGACACAATGGGGGATATTTTCAAGGACAATCAGACGATCCGGGTGATCGACCAGATCGGAAACGATATTGCGGTACTTTTCAATACAAAGTATCTGGGTGTCGTTCCCAATGATGCGGCGGGAAGAATTTCCCTTTGGTCTGATATTGTCAAGCACCATGAGCAGCTTCAGGAGATCAGGGCGATTGAAAATTTCTCTGACGCTGATGTGAAGGTGGATCAGGGCGACACAAAGAAATCTGTTGTCGTGACCGACCTTGTAACCGTTGTGAACGCTATGGGCAAGCTGTACATGACCGTCACGGTGGCATAAGGAAGGGGTGAAAGAGAATGAACGGTAATGTAGTTATGAAAGCCAAAGACACTGTATTTGCGGCTTTGGCAGAGTGCTTCATCACGATTGGGACACGCAGATATAATTTCATGCAGGCTATCAATCTGGAAGTAAAGTTCGAGAAGAACAAAACGGAAGTCCCCATTCTGGGAAAGACCGGGAAAGGAAACAAGGCTTCCGGGTGGAAGGGTACGGGTTCGGCAACCTTTCATTACAACACTTCCATCTTCCGGCAGATGATGATCCAGTACAAGGACACCGGGGAAGATACTTATTTTGAAATCCAGATTTCCAACGAGGATAAGACTTCCGCAGCGGGGCGGCAGACCATGATCCTGATGGACTGCAACATTGACGGCGGTATTCTGGCAAAGTTTGACGCTGACGGGGAATATCTGGATGAAGATATGGACTTCACCTTTGAAGATTTCAAGATGCCGGAAGCCTTCAAGGATTTGGAAGGTTTTCTTACCAATTAAGCAGCCTTAAACCCCTTATGTGGCTTTCATATAAGCCCATATAAGGGGTTTTTCAATGTCAGTGATAAAATGTAAAGGAGAATGTAAAAAATGTCTAAATTCAGCAAATTCATGAAAGCTAACAAAATCGAAAAGAAGAATGAAATGTATGCGGCGACAAAATCCCTGTGTGATGAAAACGGCAAGCCCCTTGAATGGGAGTTCCGGCATATCACTTCAAAGGAAAACGAGGATTTACGGGATGCCTGCACGATTGATGTACCGATCACCGGAAAACCGAATATGTTCCGGCAGAAAGTGAAGTCCAGCCTTTACATTCAAAAGATGGTTGCCGCTTCCGTGGTTGTCCCTGATCTGTACGATAAAGATTTGCAGGATTCCTATGGTGCTATGACACCGGAGGAACTGCTGCTTGCTATGGTGGACGATCCCGGCGAATATAACGATCTGGCATCCTTCGTCCAGAAATTTCAGGGCTTCAACGTGTCCTTTGATGAAAAGGTGGATGAAGCAAAAAACTAATAGAAGAAGGGGATTGGGAAGCGAATTTTGCTTACTATGCCCTTCTGAAATTACACATTTTGCCTTCCGTCTTTCTTGCGCTGGATGAACCTGAAAAAGCCTTTGTTGTGGCTGCAATCAAGGTGAAGATGAAGAATGACAAGGAAAAGGAAAAGGAAATGAAGCGCAAGGCGAAAAAAGGGAAGAAAGGGCGGTGATAGTATAGGGACTATAAGATCATCTATTGAATTGCAGGATAATTTTACAAGTATTTTATATCAGGTGATTGATTCCGTGAATTTGGGGCTTTCCGCTATGGAAGATTTGCACCAGACTATGAACTCACCCGTTGACACGGCTTCCATTGAAGCGGCAAGGGAATCCATAAACCGGGCGACTATTGCCGTTCAGGAATTGGATGCGGCTATTCAGGGTACTGGTTCGCCGGAGATTGAACCGCCCCCTTCCCCGCCCCCGGTTGATATTCCAGTAAATCCAGTACCACCAAACCCAATCATAGATCAGCCGCCGCCCGTTGATGTGCCTATTCAATGGCAGTCCGGCAGTTTGGAAGTGTTCACTGGAAGCGGAATGGAGAGATTTCAGCAGGAAGTTCAAAGTGTTAATAATATGCTTGAACAGTTAAGCACCACGCAGGACGCTATTGCAAGGCAGGCATATAACACAAATATCTTTCCACCGGGAGCATTTCAGGATTTGAACAGCCTTGCCGTAAGAATTGACAATGTAAGAAATAGGATTCAGGCAATAGAAAACAATCCTTTGAACATGGGGGCGGATGCTGCAAATGCAGAACTGGAATTGTTGCGTGGGCAACTGGATCAGGCAGTACGGGAACAGCAGAACCTTAACCGGGCTATGGATGATCTGGATGTGCAGGCGGCAAATGAAGCATATTTAAGGTTGCAGCAGATTATAGGGGACACGGAAAGACATATCCGGGACAATGTGGACGAACAAGGGCGGCTTAATCGTGAGATTGAGCAAGGGACGCATGAAGCAAATGAACTGATGCGGGTGATCGGCGGGGTTGTAGCCACTTATGCGACAGTTCAAACACTTTCAAATGCGTTGAACTTGTCGGATACCCTTGCTTCTACAACCGCCCGCCTGAATATGATGAATGACGGTTTGCAGACAACGCAGGAATTACAGAATATGATTTATCTTTCCGCAGAACGATCAAGGGGAGCATATCAGGCAACGGCTGACGCAGTTTCAAAACTGGGGCTTATGGCGGGTGATGCTTTTGACAGTTCAGCGGAAATTATTGCGTTCATGGAGCAAGTCAACAAACAGTTCAGAATTGCCGGGACAGAAGCGGCTGGGATTGATGCGGCTATGTTGCAGCTAACGCAAGCTATGGGTTCAGGGGTTTTAAGGGGGGAAGAATACAACAGTATCTTGGAGCAAGCCCCCAATATTATCCAGACGATTGCTGATTATCTGGAAGTCCCCAAAGGGGAACTAAAAGATATGGCGGCAGAAGGGAAAATCACGGCTGATATTGTGAAAGCTGCTATGTTTGCGGCGGCTGATGAAACCAACGAAAAATTTGAAAGTATGCCAATGACTTTTGAACAGCTTTGGACTTCTTTTGAAAATACTGCTCTGATGGCTTTGCAGCCCGTTCTGGAAGAACTGAATAAAGTTGCTAACAGTGACGATTTCGGGCAGATGGTAGATCGTGCGGCTGATGCCCTTTCTATGCTTGCTGCCGTTGCATTGCCCATTATAGAACATATCGCTAATTCACAAGCGTTGTGGGATTTTGCAAACGGTGTTATTGATGCGCTGTCCCTTATCGGTGTGGTAGCATTGGAAATTTTCGATCTGCTAGTCGCCGGGGTGCAGCTTTTAGCTGATAATTGGTCTTGGTTATCTCCTATTATTTTGGGTGTGGCTGGGGCTTTGGCGGTATATTATGGCTGGCAGATGGCGGTAAATGCTATAAATCTGATAAGTAATGGTATTCATGTTGCTATGGCGATTGCTCAAATGATTCATGCAGCAGCAACCGGAGCATTGACAGCGGCAACGGCGGCAGAGATTGCGGCGCAGAACGGACTTAATGCCGCTATGTACGCTTGCCCTATCGTCTGGATAATCGTTTTGATTATCGCCCTGATTGCTTTGTTTTATGCGGCGGTGGCGGCGGTGAATAAATTTGCCGGGACTTCCGTTTCCGCAACGGGTATTATTTGCGGGGTGTTCATGGTGGCGGCGGCATTTATCGGAAATCTGTTTGTCACCCTGATTAACTTTGTGATTGATATTTTCGTGGTACTCTGGAATTTTATAGCCGCCTTTGCTAACTTTTTCGGGAACGTGTTCAATGATCCGGTGGGTGCGATTGCCCGGTTGTTTTTTGATCTGGTGGACTGTATTCTTGCGCTGCTGGAATCTCTGGCTTCGGCTATTGATACAATTTTCGGTTCAAACCTTGCCGGGGCGGTTGCCGGGTGGCGGGATTCCCTTGGCGGGTGGGTTGATGAAACCTTCGGACAGGGCGAGGAAATCATGGCGAAAATGGACGCTTCCAGCTTGCACTTGGAACGGTTTGAGTATGGGGCGGCTTGGGATGCCGGGTATTCCTTCGGGGAAGGGATTGATGAAAGTATATCCAATTTCGATCCTTCATCCCTTTTCGGCACTACTGACATTCCATCCGCTGACGATTACGCAAGCGCATTGACAGCCGGGGGAATCGGAAGCGGTGTTGATGATATTGCGGGGAATACCGGGGCTATGGCTGACGCTATGGATATAACCGGGGAAGAACTGAAATACCTTCGGGATATTGCGGAGCAGGAAGCAATCAACCGATTCACGACCGCAGAAATCAGCATTGAACAGACGAACCACAACACCATCAAGAACGGTATGGATTTGGACGGTATCATGTCCGGCATGACCGATATGGTGAATGAAGCTATTGACATTTCAACGGAAGGGGTGCATGACTGATGAAGCAGAGCGGATATGACTTTTATCTGAAAAAGTGCTTGTTGCCGATAGCACCCCCAAAACTTTCAGTAAAGATAAACAATGCAAATGAAACCGTCACCCTGATAAACGAGGGGGAAATAAACATTCTGAAAAAGGCAGAACTAACGGATATTGAATTTGAGTGCAGAATACCACAAGAAAAATATCCCTTTGCCGTTTACAAGTCAGGGTTCAAAGGTGCTGACTATTTTCTGGACTACTTTGAAAGCCTGAAAACGAGTAAGAAGCCCTTCCAGTTCATTGTATGCAGGAAACGACCGACCGGAAAAAGACTTTTCGACACCAACATAAAGGTATCTATGGAAGATTACAAAATTACAGAGGATGCAAAAAACGGGTTTGATGTTCTGGTAAAGATAAAACTGAAACAATGGCGGGACTACGGGACAAAGACGGTGAACATTTCTTTCAACATGGAGAAACCGAAAGCAAGCGTTGAGCCGCAGCGGGAAGCAACCACTTCACCCGCCCCGGCAGCAGCGCAGACTTACACGGTAGTGAAGGGGGATTGCCTTTGGAACATAGCTAAAAAATTTTACGGTAACGGTTCAAAGTATTCAATTATTTACAATGCAAACAAAAGCGTGATCGGGGGAAACCCTAATCTGATTTATCCGGGGCAAGTCCTGACGATCCCGGCAGCTTAGAAAGGGGGTGTGTTCAAATGAGCGTTGAACTGTTGATTGGAAATGAACTGGGAACAAAAGCCTACCTTCCGGCAGTAAAAGAGGGTATCGAGTGGACAACGGAGCGGAAGAACACGCCCGGAAAGCTGTCCTTCGAGGTATTGAAGGATGATGCCCTTAATTTTTCGGAAGGTAGTGCGGTGAGAATGAAGGAAAACGGTGATGAAGTGTTCTTTGGCTTTGTGTTCAAGCAGCAGCGGGCAAAGGAACAGATCATCACCGTTACCGCATACGATCAATTAAGGTATCTGAAAAACAAAGACACCATTGTTTATGAAAATAAGACGGCAGACCAATTCTTGCGGATGATCGCCGCTGACTATGCCCTGAATGTGGGTACGCTGGAAAGCACAAATTATATCATTGAATCGAGGGTTGAAGAAAATACTTCCCTCTTTGAAATGGTTCAAAATGCCCTTGACCTGACTTTGCAGAATACCGGGGAAATGTTCGTGCTTTATGACGATTTCGGGAAGCTGACCTTGAAGCACCTTTCTTCTATGGCGGTTGGGAAGCCGGGGGCTTATTTCATGGTGGATGAAGAAACGTGTGAAACCTTCGATTACACTTCATCTATTGATGATAACACCTACAACAAAATTAAGCTGACCTATGACAACGAGGAAACCGGGTTCAGGGAAGTCTATATTGCACAAGATTCCGGCAATATCAACAAGTGGGGGATTTTACAGTATTTCGACACCCTGAAAAAAGGGGAAAACGGTCAGGCGAAAGTTGACGCACTTTTGAAACTGTACAACAAGAAAACCCGCAACCTGAAACTTACCAATGTTTTAGGGGATAACCGGGTAAGGGCTGGCAGCATGATCGTTGTGAACCTTGATCTGGGCGATATGAAGTTAAGGAACTTCATGCTGGTGGAAAGCTGCAAGCACATATACAAGGAAAGCGAACACTGGATGGATTTGACGCTTAGAGGGGGTGAATTTGTTGGCTGATGCGAATGGCTTAGTGGAAGCTATGAAAAGGGCGGCACGGGACGAACGGGAATCTTCAAAGCCCGTCAACGTGTATTTCGGGGAAGTCGTTTCAAAGTCACCCCTGAAAATAAACGTGGAACAGAAAATGGTTCTGGGTGAATCGCAGCTTATCCTTACAAGGAATGTCACTGACTACATGACAACCGTAACCGTCCAATGGAACACGGAAATAGGGGTTCTTTCCTCTGACGGGAAAACAACCGCCCCGCCGCCCCACCTTCACGGGGTTGTGGGGACAAAAAATTTCCTGATGCACAATGCCCTTGAAGTCGGTGATGAAGTGATACTCATAAGGCAGCAGGAAGGTCAGAAGTTCATTGTGGTTGACCGGATAGGGGGTAAGAAATGATTCCTTCAACGGTTGGTTTTTTGGATAAAGATTTTGAGATTGAAGAACAGCCTAGTTTCACATATAAGATGCAGACGGACACAAACCTTGTCCGTGGGTACACTGACGGTCTGGAAGCGGTGAAGCAGGCTATTTTCAAAATCATCATGACGGAACGCTATCAGTATATCATGTATAGCTGGAATTACGGGATTGAACTTCTTGACCTTTTCGGTGAACCCGTGACTTATGTATGTCCGGAGTTGAAGCGGCGCATTTCGGAAGCGTTGCTTTGGGATGATCGGATTTTGAGCGTTGACAACTTTGAATTTGATTTCCCATACAAAGGGGTTGTCCATATAACATTTACAGCACATACCGTTTTCGGGGATGTGCAAGCGGAAAGAGAGGTGAATTTTTGATGTATGAGAATACGACTTATGAAGTGATCCTTCAAAGGATGCTTGACCGTGTTCCTGATAAATTCGACAAGCGGGAAGGTTCGATTATCTGGGACACCCATTCACCTACTGCTATCGAACTGCAAATTTTGTATCTTGAACTGGATGTGATTTTGAAAGAAGCCTATGGGGATTCAGCTTCAAGGGAGTTCCTGATCTTGCGCTGCAAGGAAAGGGGGATATACCCCCATGAAGCGACAAAAGCGGTATTGAAGGGAGTTTTCACCCCGTCCACCATTGATGTGACCGGGCAGCGGTTCAATATCGGGGATATAAACTATATTGTGACCGGAAAGATCGCTGATGGGGAATACCGGGTTGAATGTGAAACAGCCGGGAAAATCGGCAATCAGTTTTTCGGTTCAATGATACCCATAGAATATATAAAGGGGCTGCAAACCGCTGAACTGACTGAAATCCTTATCCCCGGAGAGGATGAAGAAGAAACGGAAGATTTGCGGCAAAGGTATTTTGCTTCCTTTGATGAAAATGCTTTCGGGGGAAACAGGGCTGACTATCTGGAAAAAACCAATGCTATCCCCGGAGTTGGGAGAACAAAGGTGACAAGGGTGTGGAACGCTGATATTTCCCCGGCTGACATGATCCCGAAAGAAAGCGTTGAAACGTGGTACAACGGAATTAAGGGGACGCTTACCGGGGAAGTCCGGTACTGGCTGGATTCTGTTTTCCATGCCGCAAAACAAAAGAAGCTGACGACCGGGGGGACGGTGCTTCTGACGATCATCAATTCAGAATTTGGGGTTGCTTCGGATGCGCTGGTTCAGACGGTTCAGACAACCATTGATCCAGAAGTGAACGCTGGGGGCGGGTTCGGGCTTGCCCCTATCGGTCATGTGGTGAAGGTGGAGAGCGCAAAGGCAAAGGCAATCACCATCAAGACCACCCTGACCTTTGAACCGGGTTACGGATGGGCGAATTTGCAGACTTCGATTGAAGAAGCGATTTCCGCTTACCTTCTGGAACTTAGGAAGGAATGGGCTGATACTTCCTACCTGATTGTGAGAATCAGTCAAATTGATACCCGTATCCTGAATGTTCCGGGGATCGTTGATGTTCAAAACACTTCAATCAACGGTTCAAGGAACAACCTGAATTTGGGGAAATATGAAATCCCGGTGCTTGGGGGTGTAAGCGGATGATTCGAGAAGTTGACCTTGTTTCTTACCTCCCCCCTTTTGTGGCAGAGTACAAAGAAACCAATTTGACCTTGACAGCGGAAAATCCTGAATTTGTCCTTGTCTGGGAAGCCGCTGACCGGGCTTTGAAAAATGAGTTTATCGCAACGGCTGATGAATACGGGATCGGGAGATTTGAAAAAATCTTGCACATTCTCCCTTCCCGTGATGATACGCTGGAAAGCAGAAGGGCGAGGGTTCAATCCAGATGGTTCACAAGTCTGCCCTATACATGGCGGATGCTGATTCAGAAATTGATTGCTTTGTGCGGTGAAAATGATTTCACCATCACAAAGCAATTTGATTTTTACCGGATTGATCTGGATGTTCACCTTGAACTGTTCGGGCAAGTGGAAGAACTGGAACGGATCATTGAAACAATGCTGCCGTGCAATATGGTGATGGACGCAAAGAACAGCATACCCATGAAAACGGAAGGTGTTGCGCTGACAATCGGCGGTGTGTGCTTTGTCAATTCCTACCTGATAACCAACGACTGGCAGGAGAAGAAAAGCATTGAAGGGAACATTCTGATCGGCAGCGGTGTTTCTGAATCTGACAAGTGGATGATAACCAATGACGAAAAGCGGAAGGACACGATTTCAGGAAGTGCAGATTTTGGCGGCGGGCTTTCCTATGCAGCCGCTTATTTTATTACCAATGACAGCCGGGAAAATGTGGTTGTGAGTGGTTCGGCGGGTCACGGAGCAGCCGCCGTGAATACCGTGAGTGTTGTTATAACGGAAGATTTCAATGAACGGTTTGACATATCCGGTGATGGTTCGGTTGCTTCTGGGATTGTCACGGCTGAACACATTGAAATAAATTGAAAAAATGAAAGGATGAAAAGAAAATGGCAGAATTTTCAAAGTTGGTTATCACCAACAAAGGGCAGGCACTGATCGCAAAGATGATCGCTGGGGAAGGAAGCATTGAGTTCACCAAAGTAGCGGCTTCCAGCAAAGAGTATGAAGAAAGCAAGTTGCAGGACATTGATTCCCTTGCGGAAGTCCGGCAGACCACGCTTATTTCAAAGATCACCCGGACAAACAAGGTTGCTATCGAGGTTCAGACGGCACTTAGCAACACGGACTTAACAGCAGGGTATTATATCCGCACTTTGGGCTTATATGCCCTTGATCCTGACGAGGGTGAAGTTTTATATGCCGTTACAAAAGAAACCTCTGGAAACGCTTATATGCCGCCCTACAACGGCATTACAGTCACCGGGGCTTATATCACTATCATTACCACCGTTGGGAACGCTGAAAACGTATCTCTGGAAGTGAACCCTGGAGCAGTCGCCACAATCGGGGATATTCAGGATTTGGAAAAGCAGATCGCAGATTTGCAGGCTTTCGTTGGCTTCACCGATAATGAAATCTATGGTGTGGAAGTGGATTTCAGAAACAACAAGTTCACCCGCCTTGCGGGAGCAGCCGGGAAAACACCGGGGGCAAGTTTTGATTCGATTCACTGTTTCGGTGGACGGCGGCGGTGCAACCTGACCAATGACGGGAAAGTGGTTGCCTACTATGGGGACGGTAACTTCTCCACCACTGGCAAGCTGACAAAGGCGGTCACGATTGCGGAAGGTCAGTATGCCGGGACTTATGCAGCCGGGACACCCGTTCAGGTGATGGTTGAACAGCCTAAATTTTATTACAAGGTTGTCCCGCTGGTTACTGACATTGTAACAGAGGGAGAGAACCACGGACACCACATCAGGAAAGCAAGGTACTATGTGAGTGAAGAACCCCGGACGGGCTTCAAGATTCATCCGGCTTTCGTTGAAAGCGGAAGAATCAATGATTTCATTTACCTTGCGGCTTTTGAAGGTTCTCTTTATGATGCTTCTGCCGGGGTTTATATTCTGGATGATGCACAAGTGGCAGATTTCGCCGCTGATATGCTTTCCAGTATCGCAAATGTAAAGCCCATGTCCGGGCTGACGCAGAACCTTACAAGGGCGAACACCCGGAAGATTTCGCAGAAAAGGGGATCGGGCTGGGAACAGTCCTATGCTGCAACGGTGGCAGCTTCGCAGATGCTTATGTTGATTGAATATGCCGCTTTCAATATGCAGTCCGCTATTGGAATGGGTGCGGTAAGCAAGACGGATGACGGCGCAAGTTCCATGACGGAGATCACCGGGGCAACCGTGAATCTGGGTAACGCTTCCGGGGCAGTAACCAATTCTAACGGGGTGCAGATTATTTCTTACCGTGGAGAAGAAAACTTCTGGGGGAATATCTGGACTTGGGTTGACGGCATGAACGAAAACAACCCTTCCACATGGAACAATAAACCTGAAAATAACGGACAGCACGGAAAACTTTATGTTGCGGATCATGGATTTGCTGACGATACCGCAGCAAGTCCTTATGTTGATACCGGGATTTATCCTTGTTATGGCGGCGGTTATGTTTCCGCTTTTGGATATTCGGAAGCCTTTGACTGGCTTTTCATTCCAACGGAAAAGGCTGGCAATTCTGCCCTTCCGGTTGGTGATTATTTTTGGAATCAGTATGCCGGATGGAAGGTTGCTATATTGGGTGCTGGGTGGAATATCGGTGCTAGTGCGGGTGCTTTCTATTGGAGTCTGAATGTTGCTTCCTCTTATCGTTATCGGAATGTCGGCGGGCGGTTGGTGTATGTACCCACCAAAAAGGCGGCATAAGGTTCAATGAAATTTTGAAATTTTCAATATAGGTAGTTCAGGGAGTATTGTTGTTTTAGACCGATTCACGGGGACAATGCAAATAGAAGCCACAAAAAAGGTTACTAAATTAGGTGCTAAATGGAATAACAGTGCTAATGCAGGTACTTTCTATTGGAATCTGAATAATGCTTCCTCTAATCGTAATCGGAATATCAGCAGGCAGTTAGTAAATGCACAAGCCCCGCCTGATGGCAACGGGCGGGGCTGAAATGAAATTCTGTATTCCTGAAAGACCGTGCCACAAGGCAAAACAGACAGCCCCGGAAGGATAAACCGGAAGGGGAAGTTAAAAAGAAGGCGGGCGGTATTAGTAGGTTTTGAAAAGTTTATTTCAATTCTTGAACATTCTGCTTGTAGTGCATACAAAAGGAATATCCAAACATGAAGCGATTCGGAAATCTATATTCAAAGATTTATGATATAGATAACCTACGAAAAGCGCACCAGAACGCAAAGAAAGGAAAAGGTTGGTATGAAGAAGTAAAACAAGTTGAAGCGGATTCGGAAACCTATTTGAAACGGCTTCAGGAGATGCTTATAAACCATACTTACAAAACTTCTGCTTACGAAAAATTCATCAAGCGAGAGAACGGAAAGGAACGGGAAATTTTCAAACTGCCCTACTTCCCGGATCGTATTTGTCAATGGGCGATTCTGCAAGTGATTGAACCGTACTTGTTGCGGAACATGATCCCAAACACCTATTCAGCGATACCGGAAAGAGGGATTCACAAGGCTTTGCATGATGTTCAAAAAGCTATGTGGACGGATGTTCCAAACTGTCAGTATTGCTTGAAGCTGGATGTTCGGAAATATTATCCGTCCATAAACCATGATATTCTGAAAGCAAAGTTCAGGCGGCTTTTCAAGGATGATGAATTGCTTTGGTTATTGGATGAAATCATAGACAGTATTTCAACCGCAAACATTGAGAATATGCGGGATATATGGTTACTGGATGAAGATTTTGATTCAGAAACCGGGATTCCGATTGGAAATTATCTTTCCCAGTATTGCGGCAATTTCTATCTGTCCTCTTTCGATCACTGGATCAAAGAAGAAAAGCGGGTGAAACACTATTTCCGTTACATGGATGATATTGTTATTTTCGGTAGCAGCAAAGAAGAACTTCACCAGTTAAGAAAAGACATAGCCGAATATTTCAGAATGGAATTGAAGGTTATGATAAAAGGGAATTGGCAAGTGTTCCCATCCTATGTGCGTGGTGTTGATTTTGTGGGCTATCGAACTTTCTTGAACTATACGCTATTAAGGAAAAGCAGTTGCACAAAGTTCAAGGATAAAATGGTGGAGATCGGGGAGAAAGTGGAACGTGGTCAGATGATGAACTATTCTGAATGGTGTTCAATCAATTCATACAAGGGATGGTTGAAGCATTGTGACAGTTACCGCTTGCAAAAGAAATACCTTGCCCCTATCTTGCCGGATGCAGACAGATACTATTATTTTGTTGTCAAAAAGAAAGGTGGTAAAGAAAATGAAGGACTATGGAAGGGTGAGAAGTTGTGTCAAGCCTGAATCAGTCGTTATTGATGATTTCAGCGTTTGGCAGCACACCGACATTCAGGAAGTTTCTGAAAATATCGGTGAAGAAAATGAGTTCGTGGGGTATGAGTTCAACATGATCCAGTACGGTAAGGACGAATTTATTTTGAAGCAGGCAACCGAAAACGCAGCAATCCAGCAGCAGATCACGGACACGCAGCTTGCATTGTGTGAAGTGTATGAACTGATGGGATAAGGAAGGGGTGAGAAAATGGCGGCGGTATATGCTAATCTGATTATCAAGGGGCAGAAGCAGATTGAAGAAGTCCCTGAAAAAATCCGGGATGATGTGCGGGCAATCCTGACGGAAAAGGGATTCCCTGAACTGGCGGCTGGTGATGCGGATTGATTATCAATCTAATCATAAAAATTTTATTCAGGAAGGAAGTGGAAGAAATGGCTGTTGTTTATGCGACACTGATTGTCAAGGGTAAGAAATCCTTTTCGGAAGTCCCTGACAGAATCAAGGATCAGGTCAAGGCGGTGCTGGCTGATCTGGATTGCCCGGAATTGGCTGAATAAGGTCATAGGGTAAGGAAATCTATGAACGACACAATAAACCCCCTATATGGGCTTATATGAAGCCCTGAAAGGGGGTTTTGCGTGTCCAAAAGCAGAAAGAGAGGTAAGAAAGAATGAAGGTCAAAATTTTATCGTTACTTGGATGCGCTGGAAGTGTAATTGCTTCCCTTTTCGGTGGGTGGGATGCTGCCCTTGTCACGTTGCTTATTTTCATGGGCATTGATTATGTGACCGGGCTGATTGTTGCCGGGGTTTTCCATACCAGCGAAAAGACCGAGAAAGGAACGCTGGAAAGTCGTGCCGGGTGGAAAGGTCTTTGTCGGAAGGGTGTCACTTTGCTGGTGGTTCTGGTGGCTTGCCGCCTTGATCTGATGATGGGTTCTAATTTCATCCGGGATGCCGTTGTAATTGCTTTTGTTGTGAATGAAACGATCAGCATTATTGAAAATGCGGGGCTGATGGGGATTCCTATCCCGGCGGTCATTACAAAGGCTATTGAAGTACTGAAAAAGAAAGCAGAAAGCGAGGAATAAGCGGAATGAACATCATTGAAAGTTTACTTACAAAAAATCCTTGTTACCAGAAAGGACAGAAAATCACGGTTGCGGGGCTGATGCTTCATAGTGTTGGTTGCCCGCAGCCATCCGCAATAGTTTTTGTAAAAAGCTGGAACAGTGCGGATCATGATAATTCTTGCGCTCATGCGTTCATTGATGGGAACACGGGGGATGTTTACCAAACTTTACCGTGGAATCATAGAGGGTGGCATTGTGGCAGCGGAAGCAAGGGAAGCGGGAATAATACCCATATCGGGATTGAAATGTGTGAACCGGGATGTATCAAGTATACCTCTGGCAGCAACTTTACTTGTTCAGACATGGAAACGGCAAAGGCAACCGCAAAGCGTACCTATGAAGCAGCCGTTGAACTGTTTGCTTTCCTTTGTGAGAAATACAACCTTGACCCGCTGGCTGATGGGGTGATTATCGGTCACGCAGAAGGACACAAGCGGGGGATTGCTTCCAATCACGGCGATCCTGAACACCTTTGGAATCAGCTTGGAATGGGGTATACTATGGACACATTCAGGGCAGCAGTCAAGGCGGCTATGGGAAAGACCGAAATGAACGGCTATACCAGAATCGCCGGGGAAGCGGTTGCAACGGTGGAGCAGATGCAGGCTTACATCCGGGCGGTCAATCCTTCCGTGCCGCAGTCCGTGATTGACATGATCCCGTTTTATCTTTCAGAGGGCAAAGCGGAAGGGATCAGGGGGGACGTGGCTTTTGCCCAGTCTTGTCTTGAAACCGGGAACTTTGCTTTCAGCGGTTCGGCGGTCACGCTGGATCAGAATAATTTTTGCGGGATGGGTGTCACGTCCAGCGGCATGAAGGGAAATTCCTTCGATACCCCGCAGCTTGGGATCAGGGCGCAGATTCAGCACCTGAAAGCCTATGCAAATTCTGATCCGCTGGTGAACGGGTGCATTGATCCCCGGTTCAAATATGTTTCCCGTGGTTCGGCTGAATTTGTGGAGTGGTTGGGGATTCAGGAGAACCCGCACGGTAAAGGATGGGCGGCTGGTGCAAAGTACGGTGAAAAAATCCTGAACATTCTGGACAAAATCACCGGGACGGCAGCAGAGCCGGAAGTCCCGGCAAAATTCCCTTACAAGGTGCGGGTGAAAATCCCTGATCTGTATATCCGCAAGGGCGCAGGAACGAACTACCAGAAGGACGGTTTCACGGGCAAGGGAGTTTTCACCATTGTTGATGAAGCTGATGGGCAGATCAGCAGCACCGGGAAGATCGGGAAGTGGGGACTTTTGAAGTCCGGGGAAAAGGGGCGCAACCGCTGGATTTGCCTTTCTTTGGGTGATTCCGTGACCGAAAAAGTGTGATACTAATTTGTTACTAATTAGGGCATATTTTGGAGGTTTTGCGCCGCCGTATATTTTGAACTTTCTTGAATTTATCGGTATTTCAAGGGGTTTGAAATATTGAAAATTTATGGTATAATACATATCTTCAATGCCTGAAATCCGGGGATCAGGTTAAATATCCGCTCTGTTCCATACGGCAGATCCATCCTTCCATCTGCAGTAATCCGAACAGAGGACTCCGGCTTTATTATCTCTATCCGGTTTAAATCTTCTTCCCGGATCACCGTTTCGCCGCTTGAACTGATAACAGGACAGATCATTATGCCCTCCTCAAACCCGGCACGGATCCTTATTCTCTGCTTATCAAACTCATACTCGATCCAATAGGGCAGTTTCCGGTCCGGACACAGGCAGTGAGCCATATCCTTCATACAGCCCCATACCCTGATGGTCCGGCCCGATACCTGCACCTTTGCGCTGTCTTCATATATGCTGCTGTAGCGCTCCCCATTAACTGTGGTTTCGATCCGAAACGCCAGGCATTCGTGTATACAGCCCACGGGAAGCTGCATATTATCAGGTTCCTTTAAAGAATAGTCTGCCATCCCCGCACACAGGACAGGACCGGATCGTCTGTGGCTTAACATAGACAGGGTTCCACCGCTGACATGGCCGCCCGGCATATATTCCCAGTCGCAGGCTGTAACAGAAGCGTTAAACAGCGGGGCAGTTACCTTCCATGTTCTGACTTCCGAATAGCTTCGGATAACCACCTCCTGTTCTTCCCTCTCCTGCCTGAATGTTCTGTCCTCTGTCTTTATCCATCCCTCTGTTTCCTGGTCTGCAATTCCGGCCAGCACCTTTGCATGGGTGAACGTATGATGGACGCATATTGGCTGTCCGGCGTTTCCATAATGAGGACCTCCCATCAGAAGCCCATCCTTTGTGCAGCGTTTCAGTAATTCCAGATTTTTTCGGGCCGCTTCTGTGCAGTCGGCCGCTTTCTCAGTATTTTCTTCCAAAGCGGCCGCCATCAGATACCCCAGCGCACATCCATCTGAAGTGCGGCTTCCCCAGTAACTCCACTTATAGTTTCTTGTTCCAAAGCTGTTGTCCCATCCGCCGTCATTGAGCATGAAATCCATATGAGCCTCCAGCCCCTTTTTCGCCAGGAACGCAGTATCCTTTTCCCTGCTTATCAGTGCATATCTCAAAAGAGCCGGAAGTGTTTCTTCTACATTGTAGCCGATATCTACTGCCGAACATCCCATTTTGCTTTTCCTGCCCCGGGGAACACCTTCTCCCTCCAACAGATCGTTTTCGGTTGCTGCGCATTTTACAGCAGCCGAAAGATCCCGCCCCTTTTCTTTGTACCGTTCTTCAGCCAGGATATCTCCGCATAAAAACATGGCAAGAGCATTTGAGACGGGATAATTGATATTATTGTCTGAAAGTTCATCAAACGAATACAAAAACTCAGCCGCCTTTTTCAGCCGTTCTCTCCACAGCCTTTTTGTATCGTCATCCAGAAGAGACTCATGGTATTTCAGACAGTCAGCAAGCTGAATGGCATAAAATACCGTAATTCCCTTCCAGTCGGAATCGATATCATTCTGTATGGATCCGTCTTCCTTAGAAACCGTATGCTCTGTCCAGAGAAAAACAGCCTTCGCCGCCTCAACCCATTTCCTTTCTCTGGTCTTTTCTGCCATTACTAAGAAAGGATACATGGCATCTGCGCATCTTCCGTGGATCCTTCCGCAGGCCGGACACAGAATCCCTCCGTCCAAACGTTTCTCTCCCGTATTTCTGATTTGAAGCCTTAAAAGGCTTTCGCTCCATTCTTCAAGCAAATTATTGCATAGTTCTTTCATAACACTCCCCTTTACCAATACGGATTCCATTCTCTGCTCAGGCGCACCAGACCCTCTGCATAATAATAATCTCCCAAAAGATTGCATTCGTCAATCCCATGATCAATACAGTCATTATACGGCGTCTTGCGCCCATATACGCCATGAAGAAGCTGACCGTCTGATTCTTCCGGTCCTCTGACTGCACACTGGTCGCACAGCGCTTTCATAAGACGCTTTGCCGCTCCCACATAAAAATCCGCCTTTTCCTTTGGAAGGAAACGGGTCATTTCCAGCATACCGCAGGCGGCAACCGCTGAAGCCGATGAATCTCTCGGTTCGCTGCTTCCGTCCGTAAATACAAAGTCCCAATAAGGAATCAGGTTTTCAGGCAAATGCTCTATGAAATAATCCGCCACATATTCAAACAGCACTTCATAAGCTGGATCCCTGGTATAGCGGTAGCTCAGAGCAATACCATAAATTCCCCACGCCTGGCCTCTGGCCCATGCAGAATCTGCGGAATATCCCTGATGCGTCACGCCGCGCAGCGGCGCTCCTGTTTCCGGATCAAAGTAGAAGGTGTGATATGCTGAATAATCAGGGCGGATAAGCACCTTCAGCGCTGTCCGCACATGGGCCTGGGCTTTTTCCCTGTACTTATCGTCTCCTGTTTCTGCGCTGGCCCAGTATAACAGAGGCAGGTTCAGCAGGCAGTCAATAATCAGACGATAATTGCCCGGATCATCCAGGCTGCCCCATGCCTGAAGAAACTGGCCTTTCTCATGAAACCGCTCTAACAGCATATCTGCTGCCAGAAGCGCTGTTTCCCTGGCATTTTTATCCCCTGTCAGCTTATAGGCAGCCACGCAGGACGGAGAATACAAAAAACCCAGATCATGGGTATCCGTCTCAATCCTTCTTTCTGCGCGTTCCCGAAAGCTTACCGTATGGGCCATGGCAGCATCCCGAAAGCAGGGATCGCCCGTACACTCGTAGGCCAGCCATAATTCTCCCGTCCAGAATCCATTGGTCCACTGATTATTCTCTGCTTTCGTATAAAACTGGTTGGTGCTGAAAATATGTTTAAAATCCGTTCCGAAACGTTCCAGGGCAAACCGTGTCTGCCCCCATGCCCGCTCCAGCGCTTCATACAGCTGTTTTTCTCCCAGTTCCGGGTATTTCAAAAATTCTTCTCGTTTCATTATCTTTCCTCCTTATATTTCCACAAATGTCTCCAGAGTTGTGATACCGGCCTCAATCCTGCCCCATACCGCCGGAATGCAGGTATTGGGATACAGTAAATTTGTATTAGGCTCTGCCTGGATGAAATACGGCTCCATTCCGCCGCACTGAGCTGTCACCCGGCATCGCTGCAGATGATTGCGCACCTCTGCAAAGCTTTCTCCATTTCCACTTTCTGTCTGATATCCGTCCTCATACATCGCCACGGCAAATCCACAGTCAAAAACAGCTGCACTTTTATCAGAAATAATCTTATGCCTGCGGATATGGCCCTCCGGAACCGGCCATATCTCTGTGCGAACGGAAATTCCCCTCACAGGGCTCCATTCGGACCATATATGATCCGTCTCCACACCATAACGGATGCTTCTTCTTCTGACATACACCTGCTGTTCTCCTTCCAGAACAAAGGCCAGCATACTGTCCGGCGCCGCTTCCACAAGATTCTCACAGGAATGAGCCACTGAGAACGCAAATTTTGTGGAATAAACAAACTTTCCGTATTTCTCCACAAAATGTCCCAGTACATTTTTGTTGTACACAGCAGGCACATAGGCAAATGCGCCCTGTTCTCCCTGCTGAATCAGCATTTCCGCATATAAGAGCCGGCTTAGCCGTTTCTGCCGTGGAAACGGCTTTTCCTGCGCGCTCCAATACGGATGATGATCCGAAAGAGCCAGAATGAGAAATATCTTCATAGACCAGTAGGGGCTTCCCGGACTGTTATACCGTTCTGCCATGGTCAGGTTTCCGTAGGCATAGCCAACATTCAAAATCCCATCTCTCTCAAAGATATTCTTTGACAGCCAATAGCGGATATTCCTGTTTACGATTCCCTTGATCTCTCCCACATCGCAGTTTCCTGCTCCTGAAAGCAGGGACGCCGGCCAAAAAGCGGCCTGGGCCATCCGGTAGGTCAGTGACCTGCCATATGGCAGGGGCGCCCCCTCCCCCTCCAAAACGAGAAACTGGTATT
>OBZG01000354.1_pt1 | contig 40547 bp, 26 predicted proteins | sample 1550701 | NCBI WGS metagenome assembly OBZG01 (sample SAMEA2580229, study PRJEB22360) | human gut metagenome | biome: human gut; feature: human-associated habitat; material: faeces | place: Denmark | collected 2008/2010
CTGGTGGCGCTGGAGGAAGACCGCGCGCGGGCTTCCGCTCTGGCGGAGCGGCTACAGGTGGAGATGAAGGCCGGGGCGCCGGAAGACCTGTTCCCCGTCATGGATGCCGCCGCAGCGGCCATTGCCGTGGACGGTGTTATTCCCTCTCTCTGCTCCTGCCGCGGCCTTCCGACGGTGACTCTCTTTTCCACCAGGCTTCCGGACGTGTGCCGTCCGCTGGGGCAGTTTCATCGCTCCCTGTACAGCCACCAGTGCTGTTCCCCATGCTTCCTGAGGGAATGCGACCGTGGCACTCCCTGCAACCGCAGCATTTCCGTGCAGGAAGCGCTGGATGCCCTGCGGGAGATAAATGCCTTTTCCAGTTAAGGGGGTTTCCTTTTCAGAAATGAAGGTTTATTCATCCCGTTGCCATGGAGATATGCCGCCGATAAATATAAATTCATGATGTCCAGGGAAATTAATGTTAAAAAGTTGAGGAAGAAGACCCATTTAACCCTGGCTCGTCTTGCAGAACTATCCGGCTACGATATAACCTGTCTGGTTCGCCTGGAGCAGGGTGAAAAGGTTCCCTCGCGCGTGAGGGAATCCGTGATTGCCCTTCTTTTGCAAGCGCGCGAGGAAGGAGTGGGGCTGGATGTCAGGATATGGCGTGAGCGTGCTTTAAAAGCTGAAAATAAGGTGGATATCTTGCTGGGAATGATCAAGGGGGGAATGGATGCTTTGGACAGTTCCCGTGACTGAAGAAAAATTTTACAATTCCTCAATGTACTTCATACCTTGAATTTCCTTCCCGGCGGAAAATACTGCGGGCCTGTTCCGTCAGTTCCGCGGAGGGTTCGCGAACGTCCCGGAGCGTATAATCCAGGTCCAGTTCATCCCATTTGAAGCGGCCCATCTGGTGGAAGGGAAGTATGTCCACGCGTTCCACGTTTCCCAGGCGGCGGGCGCAGCGGGCAAGTTGCGCCATGTCTTCCATGTCGTCCGTAAGGCCGGGCACCAGCACGTAGCGGAGCCATACGGGCTTGCGGAGGGCAGCCAGGCGTTCCGCGAATTCCAGGGTGGGGCGCAGTTCTCCGCCCGTCAGGTTCCGGTAGCGTTCCGGATTCCATGCCTTGATGTCCAGCAGGACCAGGTCCGTGTGTTCCAGCAGTTCGCCGTCCGCATTCGCTCCCAGGTGGCCGGATGTGTCCAGGCAGGTGTGCAGGCCCATGGCTTTTCCTCCTTTCAACACGGCTTTAGCAAAGGCCGGCTGGAAGAGCGGGTCCCCGCCGGAGAGGGTAAGGCCGCCTCCGGCCGCTTGCAGGAAGTCCCGGTAGCGTGCAAGTTCCTCCAGAATGTCCGCGGCGCTTCTGGTTTGTCCCCGGCGAACATAGGAGGCGTCCGGGTTATGGCAGTACCGGCAGCGCAGGCTGCATCCGGACAGGAAGAGGACGAAGCGGATGCCGGGCCCGTCCACGGTGCCGCAGGATTCCACGGAATGGACCAGGCCCGTGACGGAGGCGGCAGAGTTTCCGCCGGAGTCCGGTTGATGGAAGGGCGCCTGCGGCATCCGCGGAGATGGGTTAGCGGGTGTGGAAGGTGCGGTTGATGACTTCCTGCTGCTGTTCCCGGGTCAGCTTGATGAAGTTGACGGCGTAGCCGGAAACGCGGATGGTGAGCTGCGGATATTTTTCCGGGTGGTCCATGGCGTCCAGCAGGGTTTCCCGCTCCAGGACGTTCACGTTGATGTGGTGGCCGGTGGCGGCAAAGTAGGCGTCCAGCAGGGCGGAGAGCTTGGTGCGGCGTTCCCCTTCTTCCTTGCCCAGGGCCTGGGGCACGATGGAGAAGGTGTAGGAGATGCCGTCCAGGGAGTCGTCATAGGACAGTTTGGCCACGGAAAGCATGGAGGCCACGGCTCCGTTCCTGTCCCGTCCGTGCATGGGGTTGGCTCCGGGCGCGAACGGCTCTCCGGCGCGGCGGCCGTCCGGGGTGTTGCCCGTTTTTTTGCCGTACACCACGTTGGAGGTGATGGTCAGGATGGATTGGGTGGGGAGGGAGTTGCGGTAGGTGTGCAGTTTGCGCAGCTTCTGCATGAAGTTGCTCACCAGGCTGCACGCGATGTCGTCCACGCGCGGGTCGTTGTTTCCGTAGCAGGGGAATTCGCCTTCCGTTTTGAAGTCCACGATCAGGCCTTCTTCATTGCGGATAGCTTTTACGGTGGAGTATTTGATGGCGGAGAGAGAGTCCGCCGCCACGGACAGCCCGGCGATGCCCGTGGCCATCGTGCGCAGGATTTCCGGATCATGCAGCGCCATTTCAATGCGTTCATAGCAGTATTTGTCGTGCATGTAGTGGATGATGTTCAGGGCGTCGATGTAGGTTTTGGCAAGCCAGTCCTGCATGTTGTCGTACAGGGCCATGACCTCATCGTACTTGAGGATTTCCTCCGTGTAGCGCGGGGAGGGCGGGGCCACCTGCCTGCCCTTGAGTTCGTCCACGCCGCCGTTCAGGGCGTACAGCAGGCACTTGGCCAGGTTGGCACGGGCGCCGAAGAATTGCATTTGCTTGCCGATGCGCATGGCGGAGACGCAGCAGGCAATGCCGTAGTCGTCCCCCCAGTGCGGGCGCATCAGGTCGTCGTTTTCGTACTGGACGGAGGACGTTTCTATGGAGACCCTGGCGCAGAAGCTTTTGAAGGCTTCCGGCATATCCCCGGACCACAGGACCGTCAGGTTCGGTTCCGGAGCCGGTCCCAGATTGTAAAGGGTCTGGAGCATGCGGAAGGAGCTGCGGGTGACCAGTGTGCGCCCGTCTTCCCCCATGCCGCCGATGGATTCCGTCACCCAGGTGGGGTCTCCGGAGAACAGGTTGTTGTAGTCGGGCGTGCGGATGAAGCGGACGATGCGCAGCTTCATCACGAACTGGTCCATGATTTCCTGCACTTCCTTTTCCGTGATCCGTCCCTGTTCCAGGTCGCGGGTGAAGTAGATGTCGAAGAAGGTGGAGACGCGGCCCAGGGACATGGCGGCTCCATTTTGTTCTTTCACGGCGGCCAGGTAGCCCAGGTAGGCCCATTGCACGGCTTCGCGGGAATCGGCGGCGGGGCGGGTGAGGTCGCAGCCGTAGGAGGCGCCCAGCTGGGCGAGTTCCTCCAGCGCGCGGATTTGTTCACTCATTTCTTCGCGCAGGCGGATCACGTCGTCCGTGAGGGGCCTGTTTTCATAATTTTTCAGGTCCTTGCGGCGTTCGGCGGCCAGCCTGTCCGTGCCGTACAGGGCCACGCGACGGTAGTCTCCGATGATGCGGCCGCGGCCATAGGCATCCGGCAGCCCGGTGATGATTCCGGCGGAACGGGCCGCTCGGATATCGGAGGTGTAGGCGTCGAAAACGCCTTCATTGTGCGTCTTGCGTATCTTTTTGAAAATATCCGCTGTTTTCTCGCACATCTTGAATCCGTAGGATTCCAGGGCCTGCTGGGCCATGCGCAGGCCGCCGAAGGGCATCAGGGCGCGCTTCAGGGGAGCGTCCGTCTGAAGGCCCACGACCACTTCCAGTTCCTTGTCAATGTAGCCGGGCTTGTGGGATGTGATGGAGGATACCACTTCTTCATCCGCATCCAGCACGCCGCCGTTGTCTATTTCCTGTTTCAGCAGGACTTTCAGCTTATCCCATAAACGAAGCGTGCGTTGGGAGGGGCCGGAAAGAAACTCTTCATTGCCGGAATAGGGCGTGTAATTATGCTGGATGAAATCCCGTACGTCAATGGACTCCGTCCATGCTCCCGGCTTGAATCCCTGCCATTCCTGCGGCAGGGCGGGGGCCTCTTTCAAGTCTTTTATAATGCCGACCATAAACAAAAACCAATATAAAATGATGATGAAGGGAGGAAAGTGTGCCTATTATTTTTTTGTTGGCAAGCCCTTATTTTTAATAACAGGATTTTTGTTTATAATAGAATAAAATGGATTGTTGTAAAAGATGTAAGGAATAGCGTAGAAATTTCTATTTTTCTTAAATAGCAATCATGATTTGGTCCAAATATAAGTCTTCGTCAAGCGCGTAAATCCGTATGGCATGCTTCCCCGGTTTTTCAATAATATGCTGGCTTGAAGTTAAAGACTGGTTTCTCAGGACATTCAAGTTCCACTTTTTTGTATGGAATTCCGCGTATGTTGACACAATGACAGGTGATTGATTGTCAATGATAACGGCATACCTTGGCTTTTTTCGTATTGCGGGTGGATAGGAATGCTTCCGACATATAAAGTTGAATTGTCCTTTGCTGACGGAATAGAATTCGTAAAAATCATGTTTGTTTTTATTATCTTCGGAAGATTTAGGAAGGACTATGGAGCTTCATCTATGCCTTAGAGAATCAATAACTTTTGTTTTTAAATGATTGTTTATTTGTTGTGCTGCGGGGATGATATGTAAAATTGATTTTCGATAAATTGTTGAGGCATGTTTGTTTTTGCTGAAACGGCGGGACATATGAATTCATAATGTTCTCCATTGAGTTTTATTTTAATGGTATTCCGTCCGTCTTGCGTGGTGGAATCCGCATATACGGCTATTTGAACTTCCCCGCCAGGAAGAGGATTTGCCTGAATTTGAAATCCTTTTGGAATATCGACCGCTTCATAGACAATGTTGCCCTTGTCTCTCTGGTAAACTGTAACGGTTGACGGCCTCTTTCCCCCTTTTGTTAAAGTGGGTAAAGTGACTTGGCGTTTTTCTGAGGAGGATGGATTCCCATCGACCCAAAGCAACTTCTTGCATTCTGCCGTCATGCCGCCCTCGCATTTCGATCGTATAAATGTTCTCCTTTTGTCCTACTTCCAACAGGTGTTCTTTTCATTAACGTATGACATTGTTTGAATTAGTGACAAAATTATAAGGTCCGTTCAATTGGTAGCTCCACTCTCCTGCACTATTCCTCGTCATGGGTTCGCAATGCGATGTGCCTATGATAATACCATATTTTTCAGTCGTTTCCCTGGCATCCTTGACAAAATGGAAAGGAACGGTGCATTCGTGCATGGCTGGCCATAGCGTATTGGCCCGGAGTCTCATCATTAACTCAAAGATTTTGGAATATGTTCTTATTCCGATTTCTCCCGCCCGGTTGTCGGATCATAATTTTTTGTGCTCTATGGCATGAGTCCCAGTCTTCATCATTTAGGAATATGCCGCGGTATGGGACAGATGGGCCTTGCACGTGTTGAGGGGAGCGATTCCACAGAACAGAGTCTTTTTTTCTGGAATGACATCAGTCCACCAAATCCAGGGGGATATTCCCATGCTCCTTGATAGTTCCAATATTCCGTATGCTGCGCCTCGTGTATCCGATCCGGCTATCAGAAGTTTTTTCTTGTTATCATGGGAACGTATGGAATGTATGATAAAGGTTTCCCATTTCCCTTTCAGTTCCTTGTATTTCGGGTAATGTTGTGAACATAATGTATCAAATGTTTTATCTTCTCCGATAACGCCTACCAATATATCCGCTGCCTTTTCGGAGTTCGTCAAAGAAATTCCTTTTTTTTCTACATACTTGTTGAGAATCTTTTATGAGAATGTCAAGGACTGTCTGGATAACTTTATTTTTCCCACTGTAATAGATGGATGCTCTATTTCCATTTTCTATGATAGGAAATGGAATTTTATCTTCTGCTTTTATCAGAGGGACGGTGCACAATATGCAGAATATGATTTTAAATATGGCGAATGATTTCATTGATGATAAAATTTTTCAAATTGCCTAGAAGTTACACTCCGGCTGCGTTATCGTTATCAGTACATTGATGTTTTTCAAAATATATTGATTTTTTAATAAATCGGGGTGGAAAAATGATTAGTACCGACTTTCAATTCTCGTCGGCAAGCTGCTTTTATTTCTCTGACAGTTAAAAAGCCTCTGAGAAAAACAAGGTTTTTGCCTGCCAGGGGACCGTCATTGGGTAGTGGTCTTTTCCATCTGGAGAGGAGTGGAACCTCATGCGGTCTTGATATGCGGGAGGATTTGTTGAAACTATTGTTCAATTTCGCTGTTCCGCCATGAATTTTATGTTGTCCATATTCACCTTGCTGCTGGGCGCCTCCTGCCTGGCGTTTTCCTCCCTTTCCGCTCCCGCAGTTGCTCTGCCCGCCACACTGAAGCCGGAGCCCCATCAGCGGGACCCGTATGATTGGAATGCCCGGCATGAAGCCGTTAAAAGAAGAAACCGGGAGGTGAAGCCGGAGTATGTGATGATCGGTGACAGCATTACCCATCACTGGGGCGGCGAGCCTTCCGGAGACAGCGGGAAAAGAGGGGAGAATTCATGGAAGAAATTGTTCGGCCCCCACAGGGCGACCAACATGGGCTTCGGATTCGATTACGTGGATAATGCCTATTACCGCGTGCAGAACGGGGAACTGGACGGCATTTCCCCGCGGGTGGTTATTGTACTGCTGGGGACCAACAATCTGGGGCACCGCAGGGATACGCCGCAGGCGTGCGCGGATAACATGGCGGCCTTTATACGGCTGGTGCGCCGGAAGTGCCCTTCTTCCAGAGTTTTGCTGCTGGGCATCCTGCCGCGGAAGGAAAAGGATCTGGAACAACCCATTATTCAGACAAACAAGCTGCTGGCGAAGCTCCACGACGGAAAGGCGGTTTTCTTTGCCAATCCGGGGAAGGCCCTGTTGTCGGAAGACGGTGCTTCCCCGCGGCAGGATTTCATGAGGGACACGGTGCACCCGAATGGGAAGGGCTACGAGGTGCTGGGCAGGGAATTGGGTATATTGCTGAAAAGAATGGATTCCGCATACCGCGGCGGGCAGGATTCCCGGTGATGGCCTGCCTGTGGTCTTTTTTATCATGCGGGGATTCGGCTTGATGACCGGGATGCTTGCTTATAAGAATATCCTGCCTCTGGTTGCTGATTGATTTATGAAAAGTTCTCTGTTTTTTCTTTTTGCCGCTTCATTGTGTTGCTGTTATGCCCAGCAGAAGGCTGAACCGGCCCCGGAGCCCCGGATCGTCGCCACCCCGCCTTCCGATGCGGGGCGGGGCCTTGTTCGCGTGAATGCGCGGGAAATCCGCCATTATTCCGGCACTAGGAAGGAGCCGGATTACCTGGTGAGCATGGATAATGGAAAAACGTGGAAAATGAAGATGGCCCCGGCCAGTTATCCGCCCAATTATGGCGGTATTCCCAAGGAGTCACCCGCCATCACGCGCAATCCGCTGACGGGAGAATTCATCCGCGTGCAGCCCATTGGCGGATTCGTGTTCCTTTCCAAGGGAGGATTGGACGGAAAATGGCTTGCCGTCACCAACGACGGCAAGCTGGAGGAGGACTGGAAAGACCCTGAAAAGAGGAAAAATCTTAAGAAGCTGGGCGGCATCATGCGGTCCCCCATTTTTGTCGACAAGGGGAAGAGGGTGCTTATTCCGTTCCACAACATGGGCGGCGGGACCAAATTCCATATTTCCGACGACGGGGGCCTGACCTGGCGCGTGTCCAGGAGCGGCATTACTTCTCCCCGTCATGAAGCCAAGCCGCCCCACCAGGGTGTCAGATGGTTCAACAATGCTGTGGAAGCTACGGTTCTGGAAATGAAGGACGGCACCCTGTGGGCGCTCGCACGCACTTCCCAGGACCAGGCGTGGCAGGCTTTTTCAAAGGACCGTGGCGAGACATGGAGCAAGCCGGAACCGTCCCGCTTTTTCGGCACCCTGACCATGAACACGCTGGGCCGCCTGGATGACGGCACCATCGTTTCCCTGTGGACGAATACGATGGCCCTCCCCGAGAATGCCACGGCAGGCAACGGCACCTGGGAAGACGTGTTCACCAACCGTGATTCCCACCACATCGCCATGTCCGGCGATGAGGGAAAGAGCTGGTACGGGTTCCGGGAAATTATTTTGGACGAGCACCGCAACCATCCGGGGTACGCTACTCTTGACGGGCCGGAAGACCGCGGAAAGCACCAGAGCGAAATGGTGCAGTTGGACAAGAACCGCATTCTGGTTTCCCTGGGCCAGCACAAGAATCATCGCCGCCTGATGATCGTGGACCGCCGTTGGGTGGCCGCCAAGACGCGTTCCTCCCAGACGGGCAAGGATCTGGACTCCCAATGGACCATCCATACTTATATCCCGCAGAAGAAGGGGCATTGCAGCTACAATCGCAAGCCCTCCGCCGAATTGGTGCCGGACCCCGCGGGCGGTTCCAAAAAGGTTCTTCAGATCAAGCGTTTGAATGATCCGGAGCTGGTGAATGAAAAGTCCAATGTGGATTATCAGAACGGGGGCGCTACGTGGAATTTCCCGAACGGAACCACGGGACTGGTCAAGTTCCGCTTCCGTGTGGCGGACGGGGAACAGGCGGAGGATTCCGGCCTTCAGGTGTCCCTGACGGACCGTTTGTTCAACGCCTGCGATACCACGACGAAGGATTATGCCCTGTTCACGTTCCCCATCAAGCTGAAGCCTGCCCCCCATCTGCTGCTGGGCATGAAAAAGGTGCCTGTCACACCCGGGGCATGGCATGAGGTTTCCATTCTGTTCCAGGGGAGCCAGGCCGCCATCTCTCTGGACGGCGTCAAGGCGGGAACGCTGAAGATGGCCAACCAGTCTCCCAACGGAGCCAGCTACATTCATTTCATCAGCACCGGGTCCAAGCCTGATTCCGGGGTGCTGCTGGATACGGTAAGCGCGCGCGTGAAGTGATCCGCCGACGCGCCGGGAAACCGCTGCGGGGAGGGCTCCGGGGCGGGGCGGCCCGTTTCCGCAGGGTGGGGGACTGCCAAGGATGCGGAAGAATGGCTCTTCCGCGGCGCTTGGGAAATGTCCGGCTGCGGATTCCGGAAGTTGTCGTAGAACGGAAGAACGGCGAAGGCAGGGGGAGAAGCGCCTTTCCATGTGGAATGGAAAGGTTTTTAATGGAGAACCTGGCGGGTAGAGGGGGAAGCGTTCAATTCCGGCAGGCTTTTCAGCACCATGTGGATGTGTTCGTTTTCCTGGCTGCCTATTTGCTGGAGGGCGGTGCGGCCATATCTGTCCCGCAGGAACGCCTTGGCGTTCCGGTCCAGCAGGAGTCTTGCTATTCCCAGTTTCACGGTGTCCAGGGTTCCGTCGCCCAGCAGCATGTCACGGCAGCAGAGCATCAGGGGTGTTTCCCCGACGGAGTTTTGATGGTTGACATCCGCTCCCTCATTAATCAGCAGATTGACCAGCTCCCGCATTTGGGGGAGCAGTTCTTCATCAATGGCGCCCAGCTGGCGGCACAGGTTCAGGAGGGCCGTGTCTCCTGCGGAATCCGGCGGCGCCGTGTCCACGGGCATGGCGGCGTTGACGTCCGCTCCGTACTGAATCAGTATTTGGGTGATCCGGAGAGCGGTGTCCGGAGCGTGCAGGTTCAGGCAGAGAAGAGGGGGACTCATTTCTCCGCGGAAATTGGGATCATACCCCGCTTCACACAGCTTGCGGACAACATTCGGGTAACTGGCCGCGACCGCCCAGGAAAGCAGGCTGGTTTTTTTCCCCCTCAGTTCCGGGCAAATGGAAATATCCGCTCCGTGCTTGAGCAGGAGAAGTGCCGTTTCCTCATAAGGGGCTCCCCCGATGCCCGCTACGCAGGACATGACAAGGGGCGGCCATCCTGCGGGGCCAATTTTGTCCACACTGGCTCCGTTCCGGATCAGCAGGGAAAGGCACGTCAGCCTGTTGCCCACGGGAAGAGGCGCGCCGTCGCCCAAGCCCGGGCAGCAGGCGTATGTCATGGGAGTGTCTCCCAGTTCCGAGCCGTTCAGGAGCTGTGCCGCCTGCGGAGACATGATGATCTGGAGGTTGGGGTCCGCGTTCATCTGGAGCAGGCGGTTCAAAAGCTGGACGTGTCCCAGCCCGGCAGCCAGGTGCAACAGGGATTCATGATGGGAGGAACGGCAGCGGCCATCTCCGTTTTCCGCTGTTTCCCGTATCATCTGGAGCCGTTCCCGGATTTCGTCCTTCATGTACTGGCTCATGGAAAATTCGGAAAACAGGTGCCAGTCAATATGACGGGAATTAGGTGAGAGGGACCTGAGAAGGAACCGTTCCGGACCGTGGCGCTCCATATAGTCCGCCACCATCAGGATTTGCTCTTTTTCCGTTTCCGACCACAGGGGGCTGAATTTCCATTCCCGTGGGGATGGTTCATTCCGCAGGAACCAGAAAATGGATGATCCGGCGACGAGGGCCGCAAACACACTTAGAGCACCAAGAAACCAGAGAGCCTTTTTTCCAAATGTCATGTGTATCATAAGCAGGGAACTGCAAAACATGATGATGCAGGAATACGGAACCGGGAGCAATGAAAAAATAGAACGGTTTTCATCTGCCTCTGGGTAGAGATATAAAAAATCCCGAAGAATGGGCCGCGGATTAGGAATCCGGGAAGAATGGGAAACCTTGCAGGAAAAGGACGGATGCAAGAAAATACAAGCTTTCCCGGAGACGGACGGAAAGATCGTGTCATGGTGTTTTCTGCTTCCATTCCGTCGCATTCATCAGAGCCGTTATTTGCATTTATTTTAAGTTCAAATATTTTCGATTATTTCGGATTCCTAATCCGGCATGTTATCTTATCCATTGAGCATGTGGCTGAAAGGTTAAAGAAGCGTGGTTTCGAACGTTCCGGGCAAGAGGTGAAATCCACCGTTCCCGCATCTGGTTTTGCGATGGATTTTTCAATGGGAAAGACGGCATGAAGCGAGAATATGCGGTTTGCGAATGGTTTTAGAGCGGACCTTGAGATTTCCGGTTTTCTGCTTCCGCACTGGCACAGCATGCGCTTGCCTTGAAGGAAGAGGTACCCGATGCTGTGGGCAGTTATGGATTCCGTCAGACTCATTGCATCCGACATGGACGGCACTCTGCTCAACAGACGGGGAGAACTGGAACCGGATTTTTTCACCATTTTCGAACAATTGGAGAAACACGGCATCCGTTTTGCGGCTGCCAGCGGGCGACAATATGACGGGCTGCGGAAAACTTTTTCCCCTGTGGCGGACAGGATGCTGTTCATCGCAGAAAACGGAGCCTATGTGGCCGATGGCCGGGATGAATGGCTGGTGGCGGACATGGAGAGGGAGACCGCCGCGCCGCTGATTGTGCAGATCCGGGACATTGAGGGGGCCTGCATCGTGCTGGCGGGCCGAGATTCCGCCTATATAGAGGATTCCCGACCCGAGTTTGTCCGGGAGGCCCGCAGGTACTACACCCGTTGCGAACAGGTGGATGACCTGCTTTCCGTCCAGGGTGACAGGCTGCTGAAGATAGCCGTGTACGATTTCCAGGGGGCCGTGAATAACAGCTATCCGCATTTGAGGCATCTGGCAGACCGTTTCCAGGTGGCCGTTTCCGGTGAACGGTGGATGGATATCAGCCGGAAGGGAGCCAACAAGGGAAATGCCCTGGAGCTGATTCAGCGGCGGCTGGGGATTTCTGCAGTGGAGACCATGGTTTTCGGCGACCAGATGAATGACGCCGAGATGATGAGGCAGGCCGGATTCAGCTATGCGGTAGCCAACGCCGTTCCGGAAATCCGGAAAATGGCTGCGTTTACGGCTCCGTCCAACGAGGACAACGGAGTGATTCACGTGCTCAGGAAGGTGCTGGCAGGCCGGAATTAGGGGCGTAGAACCGTTTTTGTGGGAATGGCCGTGGTTTTATTCTTGCCGGAGGCGGTCAGCCGATATACTGAATGCAGGAGCCATGTTGACGTCCGTGCTTGATTTCCTTTCCATGATCGCCGGCATGGTTATGGCCTGCGCAGCCGGGTTAGTGCTGGCCGGAGGCTTTGTGCTGCTGAAATTGCTGGGACTTCTTGTTTTCGTGCTGGTGGGGGGATGGTATTTGTGTTCCTGGCTATGGGACTGGGCGGCTGGCTGGATGGGAGCGTGACTTCGCCGTACGCCGGAGTCGCGACCGGATGGAGGAGGAAAGCGGAAGGGAAACGTGCGTGCGGGAAAAAGCCCCGTAAATGTCGTTCTTTCCGTATTTTCGGGAAAATAGGCGTCCATGTCAGCATGCTAACCGCGGCCCCTTTTTAGTTTTGCTTTTCCGGGATGGGTGTGGTACACCCGTGCCAGACGTCATGAATCAGGAATTCTTTTCAGTGCTTGTGCAGGTGGTGGCAGCCCTGGGGCTGGCCGGCATTATTTTGTTGCTCAGTATCTTGATGGGCAAGCGTTCTTCCGTTCGCAAGCCTGCGGACATTCCTTACGAATGCGGCATGATTCCCGTGGGTGAAGGGGCTCCCATGTTTTCCGTTAAGTTCTACATGGTGGCCATGCTTTTCGTGATTTTTGACCTGGAAGTGGTTTTCCTCTATCCCTGGGCCGTCAACTTCCGGGACTATGTGATGATGAATCCGGAATCGTTTACGGCCATGTGCATTTTCATCGGCATTCTGCTGGTAGCCTACCTCTATGCCCTGGGCAAGGGCGCCCTGAACTGGCACCGCGATCCGCGCTGAGAAATTCCCGTTTTGTTTGAAGAAACGCCGTCCTGTCTGTGAGGGCGGCGTTTTTTGTTTGCAGAGAGGAGTTTTTACGGTAAACAGTGCGAACCATGAATGGTCTGCCGGAAACGGCAGGCCCTTGCTCCTTTGCCGGTTCTGCATGGTCAAATCTTATTGTATAAGATATGATTTCTCTTGCCAGGGGCGGCAAATGAAGATAGCTTTTTGCGCGATCCGGAAAATCCAGAATGAATCTCTCTCTTCCCAAAACGACCCAGGGCGTTTACCGGTTGTCGGTCAGTACCTTCTATTTTCTTCAGGGCCTGGTGTTTGCCAGTTGGGCCTGCCGCATTCCCGATGTGAAGAGCGCCCTGGGGATGAACGATGCCGATCTGGGGTCCGTCCTCTTTGCCGTTCCCGTCGGGCAGATGTCCGCCATGGCCTTGTCCGGCTACCTGGTAGGCCGCTTCGGCAGCCGGAGGATACTCATGGCGTCTTCCGTTTTTTACCCCGCCGTACTCGTGTGCCTGGGGCTGGTTTCCTCTTTCTGGGAATTGGCCGGAGGGCTGTTTTTGTTCGGTGTGGCCGCCAATCTGACGAATATTTCCGTCAATACGCAGGGGGTGGGCGTGGAGCGGCTGTACCAGTGCAGCATCATGGCCCGCTTTCACGGCTTGTGGAGCCTGGCGGGGTTCTTCGGTGCGCTGCTGGGGGCCTTCATGGTGGACTGGGATGTGTCCACGGAAACGCATTTCATCGCCATTTTTCTGATATGCATGGTCATTCTGGCCGTTTTTTCCCGTTTCCTTTTGCCGCGGGACGCCCGGCGTTCCAGTTCCCAGAGCGGTGGCATGTTCCGGAGCATGGACGCCTATGTACTGCTTATCGGATTGATTGCGTTCGGGAGCATGGTCAGCGAGGGGACCATGTTCGATTGGAGCGGCGTATATTTTGAAAGTGTGGTCCAGCCAGGCCCGGGCCTGGTGCAAACGGGATATGTAGCGTTCATGAGCACGATGGCCCTGGGACGTTTTACGGCGGACCGCATGGTGATGCGCTTCGGAGCCGTGCGCGTGCTGCGCGCGAGCGGCATCCTGATTGGCGCCGGGCTTCTGGTTGCCGTTCTGTTCCCGGTGCTGTGGTCCGCCACGCTGGGCTTCCTTCTGGTGGGGCTGGGCACCTCTTCCATTGTCCCTCTCTGCTACAGCATGGCCGGAAAGTCCAAAAAGATGATTCCCAGCGTGGCTCTGGCCTCCGTTTCCACGATCGGCTTTCTGGGCTTTCTGCTGGGACCTCCGGTCATCGGGCATATTGCCCATGCGTCTTCTCTCAGATGGTCGTTCTCCCTCATTGCCCTGGTCGGTCTGGGAACGGCGTTGATCGCCCCGTTCCTGAAGAAGTTCAGATGACGGAGGGAATGCCCGCTTTTCCGGGGGTACGGCATGCCGGAAGATTTCGTTCATCCCCGTTTTTCCGGAGGTTTGCCGGGCGAGATTTCCCGGCAAGGGGAGGGGCGGCCATGGCCTGTGAAATGTTTTTCTACCGCTGAGGCCTCATGATCTGGTTGGGAGAGACCTGCACTCGTCGTTTTTCAGGGGGGCGAAAAATTGTTGAGCGGCATTGCCTTTGAGCCATTATTCAGATGGCGGAGACGGTTCCATTCCTCCGGCTCTGAATTTCAGATTCAGTGGAACCCGTACCGTGCGGGGATTGATGTAAATGATCAGCTCCGCCGTAATGTTCCGGTCCCCACGTTCCTAATAAGGTTCATAAATGCGTGTCACTCCCTGCGGGTGAGTGTCATGAGCAACCGGTTCCGCCGGCGAATATTCCCGGTTGTTGGCGTCAATGAGCGTGAGGGAGCCGAAACAGGCGGAAGGAAGGGTGCTGCGGAGATGTAGGAGCAGGGAGCTCCGTGAGGATTCGGATTTCATGTCGGCGACGGTGAGCGTCGCCTTGGCGTCATCCGGCAATTTGATTCCCGGAATATCCTGAAGGGGGAGCGTGACCGTGCTTCCCATGACGGAGGGAAGCGGGAAGGATATGCGGCAGGCGCGACTGGCCATGATCATGTTTGCAGTTCTGGAGAGAGTCCAGCAGGAAGAGGTTTCCGGCAGCAGATCCGGGATGTTCAGGCTCAGGGTGGGGATAGGGATTTCTTTTTCCCAGGGGGAGAAGCTCGTATGGCTGGAAGCGGCAGCAAAAACCGGGGGTGATATTTCATTGCCTCTCACGGTTAGTGGATTTTCCGGTGAAATGCTAAAGGCCACAGGCCCGTTTTCCGGCGTTTCAGGCCGGAAATCAATTCTGGTGAAAGGTCCGTCGTAAACCAGGGAATGCCCGCTGGAGCTGGGGTCTTGGTTTTGATGGAAGTAATGCAGCCCAAACCGCACTTTTTCCTCCGGCAGACGCGGATCATGGACGAAAGGAACGGGGGACGGGGCAGGCAGGACGGTGAATTCCTGGCGGGAATGGCGGACAAGGGGGCTTTTGCGCGCGAGGTCTATTTCCATATCCACCGGAACCGCGCCGCGCCGCATCTCCTCCGGGTCGATGTAGAAAAGTTTTACCTGGAGAAGGTTCCAATCCTGTTTTGAGTAGTATTTCCGGTTAAAGATATATTCCTGATGCCCCTGATTGTTGAAATCAAAGGAGAACCGGGCGGGGGTGGCCTCCGCGGCCTTCCCCTTCTTGTCTACGAGGAGGAATTGTGCAAACTGAAACCGTGACGGATTGTACCTCAAAGTAATGGTCGTACAGTCCGAAGACGGAGTGGAGGAAGTAAACGCAGCGGTGTCCGGCATACCGGAGAAGGCCAGGTCTCCTTTACCTTGTTCCGAGGATGGGAGGGGAATATCCTGCGTCCATCCTTTTCCTTCCCGCAGAAGGTTGAAAGAGGGCAGCGTATGGATTTGTTTGGCAATGTAGAAGACGAGATGTCCCTTGATTCTGAATTTCGTTGTTGATGGAGGCAGGTGGAATGGGGAGGAGGTGAGCCGTACAGACCAGTTTTTGATTCCTTTTTCGGGATTAAAGGGAGGAAGAGGCATTTGCGTCAATTTGGCGGCAAGCGGTTCATGCTGGTCAGTTTTCATTTCCGTATCAAGCGGAACGCTCCATGCCCCTTCCGGATCCGATAGAGTTAGTTGGTGAGGACCTTCCTGTTCCGTGAATGTTCCGTTGCCTTTCAGGGAGGAATGCAGAAACAGGGTAATATTGCGTTTTCCCTCTTCTGCATGATTTTCCGAAATGTAAATGTAAAAGTAGTCTGGACGGACCTTTATCTCAGGCTGTTCCGGCGGTTTGTCTTTTGTTTGTTGTGCAGGACAAGAGAATGCACAGAGGAGAGAGAAAGCTGGGAGGATTGCTTTCATGGGCAGATGGGGGCTTATCTGCCATCATCCCTCCGGCTAAAGGGATAATCAAGCTGAAAGAAGATGAGCCATGGGATACTTCCAACTGTGAGAAAATCCCGAAAAAACCGTATGATTTACATGTCTCTCTTTTCCCGAAAATGCATCGAGGAAAGAAAAAATGGCTGGTGCGTAATATGTCGGGAGATCAGCAAACACATCGACTCTTTGATTCCTATAAAGAAGCTTTCGAAACCTGTCAACACTTTCAGCATCACTCCTTGGATAATATGCTGCCGGAACATTTGTGAAAACAGGAATGGCGGGAACATGTCGATGAAAGCAATTACAACGTCATCCTTTTGTAGCGAGAGCTCAGGAACATCTGTGATGGAGTAACCCAGCAATTTTCTCTTCTTTTGTATTTGGTTGTCCGGGAAACGTTAAAAACCCTGAAGCAGGAAATAGCCAGTGGAGCGATTTATGGTCGGAAAGACGCTGATGGCAACAGGATGGTAATGCGTACGGACGAAGAAAACCTAGATAGGCTAGCCATCCGAGGACGCTTCAATATGAATCTTCCTGACAGTGTCTTGTGCGAAAAGGTGCTTCTCTTGCTCAGAAGCCCTGTTCAAAAACAATTTTACGTTCGTTTGCTCCCATTTCAGAGACCATTGCCTTTGGCGGGAGAATCGGCATTGAGCAGGCAGACTCTCCTTGTTGACGGAAACATCCCTATTATATGCCGTGGGCAAACAGTCGATTCGGAAACTCTCTCTTCCCGGAGATCATCTGGACTCCGAACATGAGGAGGTTCAGACCATCATCCAGCAATGGATGTATCCGCCGGAAATATTCATACAGCCAGGCGGCAAGTGGGTGGATTCTCTTTCCCTTTATTTCTCCCTACGCAACTCGCCGGATGACCGGGTTATTCAGGAACTCATAAGCTTCCGCTTCCATACTTCAAAAAATAGGATATTTCTACCATTATTTTTTCAGATACAACTCATTTTACTGCAACTGAATGAATCTGGTAATATCATGATTAATCATTTTGAATTTACATAATAATTATACTGGACGTGTGAGGTAGTAACATTTTTCATTGCTCAATGCCTGCAGCATAGAAAAAAGTGATAATCTTCCATAAAAGGCAAATAGCATATTTTTTTGAATACTTGAAATCCAATAACAAATAATCTAAATTCGAGACATTACATGCTTCAGGTACATTTTCAAAATGGGGATACGTCGAGAGAAGTTTTCAGACAACTTCAACATCAGGGAGTAACGCGGGTAGATGCCATGTCGACTTCTTTCAGCCTCTCCGCATTTCAGACGCTGCCTCTTGAAATACGGCAAGCCTCATGGAACTTGCTCCTGCCTGAATCTGTTCTTCATGATTGGGAAATCATGCAGTCCCAACAAGACCGGCCTTTTTTGAACCAATTGACAGCTCCGCTCTGGGCGTCCGAATGCCTTAAATGGATAGAACGGCCAGATAATCAAATCAGATTCAGCCAAAAGCCGTTGACCATGTCCATGTACATCTATTATCATGGAGAAAAGGCGAGTTATGGCATCCTGGGGAATTGTGCCTTGACGACTGATGGATTGGGGCTCACTCCGGCGACGACATTGGGTAGCACGACGCCCATGTATGGACCTCAGGTGGAAATGTTTTCTTCTCAATTCAAGGATTATTGGAATACCAATATAGGTACGGCCATATCTGAATTGAAACGTCAACTGCACTTTCTGGCAGATCCTCATCCGCCCACATGGGTATACTACAAAGCGTGCCATGCATTGTTGAAATCCACGGAGAATCCTGACGATTACATCAAACCGGAAACAGGCATTTACGATTCCTGTATATGGAATAAACTCTATTCCTTCCAAAGAGACGGGGTTCGCGCCGTTATTGCCAAGCTGATGAAGCACAATGGCTGCATTCTGGCTGATAGCGTAGGTCTGGGGAAAACATTCGAGGCTCTGGCGGTCATCAAATATTTTCTCTTAAGAGGAGCCAATGTTCTGGTCCTCTGTCCAAAACGTTTAAGAGACAACTGGAGCATATTCACAGAATTGGGGGATAAACGCAATGTGCTCGCCAAAGACAGGTTGAGCTACACGATTTTGCACCATACAGACATAAACCGGAAGAATGGACGCAGCGGCACGGTAGATCTGGCCCACTTCAATTGGGGTATGTATGACCTCGTCGTTATCGATGAATCTCACAATTTCCGTAACCGCCCCACTCACATATCACAAAGCGGTTCAAGATACAGTTTGTTGATGAATCGGATCATCCAATCCGGGGTGCCCACCAAGGTTCTTATGCTGTCTGCGACTCCTGTCAACAACCGAGTGGCGGATTTGAAAAACCAGATCGCTTTTATTTCCGGAGATCGGGATGATGCCTTTGCTCATTATGGTATTCCAAGCATTGAAACAACGACAACAAACGCCCAGAGGCGCTTCGTTCGCTGGCTCGACCTGCCGGAAGAAGAAAGAACGACATCTCGCCTGCTTGCCCTGCTGGGGCAGGATTATTTCCAACTTCTCGATATCTTGACGATTGCCCGTTCCCGCAAGCATATAGAGCGCTATTATAAAGATGGAGACGACACCATCGGAGGCTTTCCTCAACGTCTGGAGCCCATTAACTTCTATCCGAATATTGCGGACGAGTCCCTGTTTCCAACCATCAGAGAAGTCAACAACGACATTGCCCGCCTGCATATGGCGGCCTATAACCCGCTTGTCTATGTTTTACCCGAAAAAAGGGACGAGTACATGGAACTCTACACACAGACGACCGCCCGGGGTGAATTCAGGCAGATAGACCGCGATTCAAGTGTTTCGAATCTCATACGGGTCAATCTCTTGAAACGCATGGAAAGTTCCATTGTTGCGTTTCGCCTTACAGTGAACAAACAGTTAAAAACATGCCGCGACCTGCTTGGCAAGCTGGAACGGCATTCCGAATCCCAGCTTCAGATGGAAGAGTATGAAGACGAAGAAGATGAGGACTTGGAAGATACCATTCAAAGAGGAACCGTAGAAGTACGTCTGGAAGATGTGGACGTGCGGCGCTGGATTTCCGATCTTGAGCAGGATATTGCCGTTCTTTCCGCATTGGCGGAAAAAGCTGCCCGAGTCGGAATTCAACAGGACTGCAAGCTGGCCGAACTCAAAAAGCTCATTGCGACAAAAATTGATGCTCCCATCAATCAGGGCAACCATAAGCTGATTGTCTTTACCGCCTTTGCCGATACGGCTGAGTACCTGTATAAGGAACTGGCCCCCTGGGCAAAAGAGACGTTCGGCTTGTATTCCGCCGTGGTAACGGGTTCCCGAAAAAATACATCCAATCTGGATGGAATTCGTTCTTCCCAGGATAACATCCTGTCTCATTTTTCTCCGCGCTCAAAAGAGTGCTCTCTTGAAATATCCCGGGGACGTGAGATAGACATCCTCATTGCTACAGATTGCATTTCGGAAGGCCAGAACCTTCAGGACTGCGATTATCTGGTGAATTACGATATCCATTGGAATCCGGTGCGCATTATTCAACGATTCGGACGTATTGACCGCCTGGGCAGTACCAACAGCTGTATTCAACTGGTCAATTTCTGGCCTACGCGCAATCTCAACGAATACATTAATTTGGAAAGCCGGGTACGAGGGAGAATGGTGCTTCTGGATATTGCCGCGACCGGAGATGAAAACATCATTGCTGCCCGTGGGGAAAAACAGGCTCTTGTCTACCGCTTACGCCAACTGGAACGCCTTCAGAAGGAAGTGGTTGACTTGGAAGATGTAGATGGCGGACTTTCCATTACGGATTTGAGTATGGAACCCTATCGAGCTGATTTGGCTGCGTTCGACAAATTGTATCCCGGATTTATCGAGCAGTTGCCCTCCTATTTCATGTCTACGCTGGATGTCTCGAATAGGGACATTCAAGCCGGAGCCTTTTTCTGCCTGCGCTCCCATTCAGATGCGCCGGCATCCGCCGATTATCCCCTGGCGCCCTATTATCTCATTCATGTAGGAGAAGATGGTACGGTTAACGGAGATTACAAGCATGTTAAAATCTGTCTGGATCTGCTGAAGAAAGCCGTATGGGGCCATGAAGACGTCACACCCGCTCATGTGAGGCAATTTAATGCCAAAACAAAAAACGGCGCGGACATGAGCCGTTATACCCGTCTGCTGGCTTTTGCCGTCAATGCCGTAACGGGAAGGGAAAACGAATCCAGGGCAGCAAGTATTTTCACCCCCGGAGGCACTGCTCTGGGCAAAGGCGCGGCCGCCAAGGGTGTTGATGATTTCGAAGTGCTCGCCATGCTGGCTCTCACACGCTCATGACCCCTGTACAGCTCCATGAATTCGACTGGCTGCCAGAGGACGTGCTGAACGGACGCACTTCTCTGACCAAAACCAGCATGCTGGCAAGCATGCCCGCCGGAAAAGGGGATGTAACGCTGATTCATAAAAACATACGTTCGGCATGGGCTCTGTCTCTTCGACCGGATAATGTGGGAATTCCTGCTTATGAAGATGAACAGTGCGCTTATCACGAACTCCTTGTTATCCATGTAGAATTGTCGGAGAAAACTGCTTTTTCGGGCATCTCCCGACTTCAGGAGATGTTTCATCGTTCCATTCCCTATCCCCTGTTTTTGTGGTTAACACGTGGTTCTACGTATTTTTTATCTGCCGTACCCTTGCGGCATAACCGTGCCGAAAAAGGCAAGGAAGTATGGGAAACCTCCATCACAAGAGCCCAAAGCTTTGAACTTGTCCCGGCTTTTAAGACAGTCCTGCAACCTTCGTTTTCTCATACAGTAAACTTGCGTGACCTGTACTCTCGCTGGATACGATCCTTGTACGGGCTTATGATTCATTCCCTTCCGTGGACAGAGCTCATGGGACAACCTCAGTCATTTTCTCTCCCTGAAACTATTGAAGCAGGGGCTCAAGCGTGGGAATCTCTTTCCACACTTTTCGCAGAATGGAAGTCTTTGGATTCCCTGCTCAACAAGGAACGACAGCCGAACCGTCGCGTCATGCTGGGCAACAAACGCTTTGATGTACGGGAACAAATACGGTCGTTGGCCGCATCATTGCAATTTCGGGCTTTGCCCGAATAACGCTTCTGTGTTAGCGTAGGGCAGGAGTACGTTATATACCATGTCTTACGAAAAACTCACCTCTTCCTCCCCTGAAGCCCAATCCGAATCTCCCGTTGCGGATCATGTGAATGCCCTTGCATCGCTTTTCCCCTCCGTTGTTCGCGAAGGAAAAGTTGACTTTGATGCTCTGCGTCAGCTACTGGGGGAAAACGTGGCGAAGGACGATGAACTCTTCGGGCTGCAATGGAAGGGCAAGGCTCAGGCGCGCCGGGCGGCAACAACGCCTTCTTTGGGTACGCTCCGCCCCTGCAAGGAGGAAAGCGTGGACTGGGATACAACCAAAAACCTGTATCTGGAAGGGGACAATCTGGAAGTGCTCAAACTTCTCCGCAAATCCTATGCGGGCAAGGTCAAAATGATTTATATCGATCCCCCTTACAATACGGGTAAAGAATTTGTATATCCCGATAATTATCAGAATGGTATTGAAGAGTACAAAAAATTGACAGGCCAACAGGGAGGATTCAAGGCCAATGCAGAAACAAGCGGGCGATATCATACGGACTGGCTGAATATGATGTATCCTCGATTAGTATTAGCGAAGGACTTGTTAAGTGATGATGGCGTTATTTGTATTTCAATGGATGATCATGAAATATCACGATTTCTTGTCGTTTGTGATGAAATATTTGGTGAACATAATTTCTTAGCAAACTTTGTATGGAAGCGGAGAGCTTCTTCTGCTATGGCATTAAATAATATATCGACAGATCATGAATATGTTATTGTCTATCAGAAAGGATCTTTTTCTGAAATGGCAGGGTTTGAGAAAGATTTTTCTAATTTTAGCAATCCTGATAATGATCCTAACGGCCCATGGATCGCAGGCGATTTAACTGTAGGAATGAGTGCATCCCTACGACCTAATCAAGCTTATGATCTAGTTGATCCCAAAACAGGTGTCATTTATCCTTATAATCCTAATAGAGTTTGGGCATTCATTCCCACATCTATGGAAAAACTACTCAAAGAAAATAAGATAATATTTCCTAAGGATCCAACAAGGAGGCCTATGCAAAAGAGATACAAAAAAGATTTAATAAAATCTAAAAATCCCATCTCTACATTATTGCTTGATAAAGTAGGTTTAAATACAGAAGGCACTAGAATAATCCAAACGCTTTTCGAGAAAAATGTTTTTGATTATTCTAAGCCGGTTTCACTTATACATGTTCTTATTAATCAAATTACAAAAAAATCTGATGTTGTATTAGATTTCTTTTCAGGGTCTTCTGCAGCAGCCCACGCAGTGATGAGCGTTAATATGGAGGATGTTGGGAAGAGACAATTCATTATGGTGCAATTGCCCGAAGATTGTGAAGAAAATAAAGAAGCCTACAAAGCAGGTTATCAAACCATTTGCGATATAGCCAAAGAACGCATCCGCCGAGCAGGTAAGAAAATCAAAGAAGAAGCCGGATTACAAGGACAACACCTGGATATAGGATTCCGCGTGTATAAACTCGACAGCTCCAACCTTCGCGTCTGGAATCCCGAAGCCGACGACCTAGAACTGGCTCTCGGCTCCCATGAAAAACATCTTCTGCCCGGACGTACTCAAGAAGACCTGTTGTATGAGATTCTTCTGAAACAGGGTATTGAGTTGACGGAAGACGCACGAATCAGATCATTGGGAGGGAAGCGCGTTTACAGTCTGGGGCACGGACAATACTACGCCTGCATGGAAACAGTGATTTCTTCCGATCAAATAGAAGCCCTTGCACTGGGTATTGCCCAGTGGAAACAGGAGGAATCCCCCGAGAATACTCAGTGTGCCGTTTTCGTGATTGACGAGGCGTTCCGGTCAGATGCCGACAAATTGAATTTTGCCAAGATACTGGAGCAGCACGGTATTCCTTCCGTCAAGGCGCTGTAATTGGAATTCATAGCCCCATCATGAGCGTCAAATTACATTTTGAGTCCCATCTGGATTACCAGCTTGAAGCGATCAATGCCGTCTGTGACTTGTTCCAAGGACAGGAGAGCACATCTCAATCCGCCTTTACTGTATGCGGAGGACTTTCCCTGGAGCCACAAATATGGGACCCATCGCGGCGGCAAATGCTCCAGCAAGGGCAGCTCTGTTCCGTAGGGCAGGAGGAGGGGATTGGCAACCGCCTGCACCTGGTGGAGAGCGAACTGCTGGACAATCTCCATCAGGTTCAGGAGCGAAATGGCCTTTCCATTTCACAAAAGCTCGGGGAACTCGATTTCACCGTCGAGATGGAAACGGGAACAGGCAAAACATACGTGTATCTGCGCACCATTTTTGAGCTGAACAAGCGCTATGGCTTTACCAAATTCGTCATCGTCGTGCCGTCGATTGCGATCAAAGAGGGGGTATTCAAGTCCATGGACCTGATGAAAGAGCATTTCCGCAGTCTCTACAGCGGCGCCCCGATGCATTACTTTCTGTATGACTCATCCAATCTGGAGAATGTGCGCAGTTATGCGACCTCCTCCAAGATTGAAATCATGGTCTGCACCATTCAATCCATTACCGACATTGCAGCACCTGTCTTTAATGACACGGCAAAGAAAAAAGGCAAAAAAGCCCGGAGGGTCATTCATGAACCTAACGAAAAGACGGGAGGTCTACGTCCCATTACGTTCATAAGCGACTGCCGCCCCATTGTCATTATCGATGAACCCCAGAATATCGGCGCGGCCGGTGAGGAGAAAGGCATCAAGAGTCTTTCGCCTCTGTGCACATTGCGCTATTCTGCAACGCACAAGCAATACCATCATCCCGTTTACAGCCTGAATGCCGTCGACGCTTCCGAACAAAAACTGGTCAAGACGATCGAAGTGGCCGACGCTTCCTTGAAAACGCAAAGCGCTTCTCCCTATATGAAGCTGCTGAAAACAGGCGAGACCAAGGGATCCCCCTATGCCCAAATGGAAGTCATGGCACGAAAGAAGAATGGAGACTATGCTCCCTCAACTCTCACCTTGAGAACAGGAGACATGCTGTCTCTGCAAACAGGGCTGGATATGTATGGCTCCGCCATGGTGCAAGGCATCTATGAGGACTGTGTGGAAATATCTACCTTGGACGAGCCTCTCTATCTTGGTTCTTCAGTAGGAGCGGACTTTCAGGACGACCTTCTGAGGGCCATGATCAAGGCGACGATCATGGAACATCTGGAAAAGGAGGTGCGGCTTCGCCCGCTGGGCATCAAGGTTCTCAGCCTGTTCTTCCTGGAGCATGTGGCGGATTACAGTTCCGACGGCTCCCACAGGGACGGCCCATGCGCCCGTATCTTTGAAGAAGAGTATGCCAGGCTGTCCCGTCTGCCCAAATATGCCAGTCTCTACGATCCCCACCCTCCGGAAGCTTCTGCTGTTCATAACGGGTACTTCTCCATTACCAAACGTAAAAAGGGTGAGACCTCTGACAGATGGGAAGATACTACGGATAAAACTGCCGCAGATCGGGAAGCTTCTGCGCGAGCTTATGAGCTCATCATGCGGGATAAGGAACGTCTGCTCAGCCTGAATGAGCCGCTCAAGTTTATTTTTTCCCATTCGGCCCTGAAGGAGGGCTGGGACAATCCCAATGTCTTCCAGGTGTGTGTCCTGCGCGACATGCAGAGGCTGCTGACGCGCCGCCAAGCTATTGGGAGAGGGTTGCGCATCTGCGTCAATCAGAAGGGAGAACGCGTCCGGGATACCGGTATTAATCGGCTGACCGTCATTGGTAAAGAGGAGTTTAACAAATTTGCCTCTGCCCTGCAGAAGGAATATGAGCAGGAAGGATTGCAATTCGGATTGGTTACCAGGGAAAAACTGGGGGCTGTTACGTACCGGAATGCAGACGGGGAAGTTGTGCGTCTGGGGCAGGCCCAGGCGGAGTCTCTGGTTGCCTGGTTGACTGAATGCGGATTGATCGATTCCCGCGGCAAAGTAACGGATGATCTCAGACAGCAGTTGAAAAACGGGACTTTTTCCGTTCCGGAGGTCTATGCTCAGGCACAAAATGCTATCGAATCCCGTTTAACCTCTCTTGCGAAGTCGCTGCAGATCAAAAATGCCAACGAGCCGCAAAAGGTAAAGACCCGCAAAAAAGTACTGGATAGTCCCCAATTTGTGGAACTTTGGAACCGCATCCGACAAAAGACGACCTACAGATTAGAATTTGATTCTCAGAATCTTGTTGCTTCCGTCATGCCGGCTCTGGATGAAGAATTGTCCCAGGTGCGGGCGCCTCTGATTACATTAACCAAAACGGAAGTAATCGTAGGAGCCGGGGGTATAACGGGTACAAACGAAAAACAACGGGATATGGGAGCGGTGGACATATCTAAAACGCCTGTCCCTGATTTGCTGACAGAACTACAGGAACGCACCCAATTGACCCGCCGCACTCTGGTACAGATACTGACCTCTCTGAAGAACTTGAAGGCCGCCCGCGTCAATGCCCGGCAGTTTTTGAATATATGCCAGAAAGTCATCGCCAAAGAACTTTCCAAACTCTTGATTAATGGCGTTTCCTATAAGCCGGTAACCATAGGGACGACCTACTGGGCTCAAGAGTTACTGGATACCGAAATACAAAGTTACGCCTCGGATGTGATCAAAACGGCGGAAACAGATAAATGCCTGACAGATTACGTGGTGTGTGATTCCGAGGTGGAACGGCGTTTTGTCGAAAACGCCGATGCGTGCGAGAACGTCAAGTGTTATGTCAAATTGCCCGGATGGTTTACGATTCCTACTCCTCTGGGATCGTATAATCCTGACTGGGCTCTCGTCTATGAAAAGGACGGTGAAGAACACCTCTATTTTGTCGTGGAAACTAAAGGGGTGGACTCTTTGTTTGAACTGCCTGATGAAAAGCAGTCTCAGAAGATACTCTGTGGACGCAAGCATTTTAATGAATGCCTCGCGAACGCTCCCGGCATTCCCTGTCCGCCAGCCGAATTTATAGGTCCTGTATCATCGGTGGAAGCATTGCAACAACAGATTGTACGGTAAACAGGTGAGAATCACCATTCCGCCAAGAGTGAAACAACATATGAATTTATTTCAACCATGAGCCTTCTTTTAGATTCCGTCCATCATCTTCTTCAAGAGACAAGTTGTCCCATGACTTCGAAAGAATTGGCGACCAAGTTGGTGCAGCGCAAGTTGTGGGTAACGCAAGGCAAGACGCCGTGGAATACGGTAAGTGCTGCAATTTACAACGATATTAATAAGTTGGGTTCAGAATCTCGATTTATGAAGATGGGAAGAGGTAAATTTGTTCTGAATCCACACATGATTGTAGTCTCTTCATGTACTCCCACTCAAAGGCTAGTGGTATCTAATAACGATACTCCCTTTCTATCGTTTACAGATTGCGCCGAAAAAGTTCTTTCAGAGTATGGCGACAAAAAACCTATGCACTATCGTGACATTGTCAACAAAGCTATCAAAAAGGGGTGGTTAAAGACTGCCGGTCAGACTCCTGAAGCGACAATGAGGTCTAAAATATCCTCCGAAATTCAACGGAGAGAGCAACAAGGCAAGTCATCCCGATTTCAACGCTTAGGTAATGGAATGATAGGCTTGACGGCCTGGCAAGCATCTGGTCTTGAACAACAAATTGACGCTCACAATAAGAAAAAACGGAAGCAATTACTTGAAAGGGTCAGAGGATTAACTCCGCAAGATTTTGAAAAACTAGTTACTCTCTTGCTGGTTAACATGGGCTTTTCCGAAGTCTGTGGCACTCCTCCTAGTAAGGATGGAGGAGTAGATGCCAGGGGCGTCATGATTGTCCACGATGTCATTCATATCAAACTAGCAGTTCAGATAAAACGGTGGAAGGAGGGTAACAATGTGCAATCTCCTGAAATTCAAAAATTTCGAGGAGCTTTAAGCCAAGGAGAACGGGGTGTATTTATCACCGCCTCCTGTTTTACTAAAGGAGCTAAAGAGGAAGCTTGCCGACCGTCTTCACATTTCCCTATTGATTTGATTGATGGAGAACAACTTATATCACTTTTAATTCAATATAATATGGGAATTCGAAAAAATCACTATCAACTTCTGGAATTGACGGATTCTTTCTTTGGTGAAGATGGAAGATGCAATGATTAAAAAGAAGCCACACATGTGACTTCTGAGTGGGAATTGCTTGTTATTGCCTGCACCACCCGGAACGTTACCCTCTGTACTGACACCGGGAGCCTTGTATTTCCAGCGGGCGTCTTTCGTTATTACCTCAAGCCGACTGACAAGCACCATCTCACGGACAAGCCTGTTCCTCTGATGGCCCACCTGATGGAGATTCTGCCTCCCTCTTCCGTTATTCTAGACCCGTTTGCTGGTAGCGGCACCATGATCGCGGCAGCCCGGCAGCAGGGTCACACGGCCCATGGCGTTGAGTTGTCCCCGGAGTATGCCCGGATCGCCAGGGGCAGGCTGGCCAGCCTCGTCGACTGACCGCGGAGGGGTGGCGGTGGGGCCGCGGCTCGTTCGCCAGGGGTGTTTCACTACGTATTTGTAACACGTGTCACACCCCGGTTCACCCTTTCAAACGGGCACCCGTCCACCCTTTCATTTTTTCCTGTTTTACCCTTTCAGGCATTTTCCACATTCCCCAGCTTTCCACACCGCCTCACCCCCTGTGTTTTCAAGCACTTTCAACCTATTTCAGCCCAATTCCACCCTTTTCCTCTATTTATGCTTGGTCACAGCATGGACGAATTCCGCTAAATTCAGGCATAGCCTGGTCAAATAGTAACGGTTCCAGGATGGAAATTGTTTTTTCAGCAGCTCCGCATGAAATGCAAAAGCCCCGAGAGGAACACGTTCACCTGGGGCATCAGCATGCCGGCAAAGCGTCTCAGTTCGTCGTACAGGATCTCATGTGGCCGGAGAGCGAATAGGCCGCGAACACATCAGCCGAATCTTCTGCTTATCCCAGTGCATCCGTTGAGCTGGGTGGTAGAGCTTCGCAACGAGAGGTGATTCCGATGCGGGATGGGCAGAGAAGACGGAACCTTCACCGCCTCCGCAATGAGTTTTCCGAGAAGGATTCGTTTTCCCCGGCCTGAGAACAGAACATTCTCGGTCGAATACTTCCTGCCATTGTCGCAAAGTGTTTCATCCAGCCGCCTTACCTGATGATGGAGTGTGTAAATAGACATAAGTTAACACAATATATTGATATTATATCAATTATATATAACTTGGAAGATTTGCGTTTTACAAGGCGGCCAAATGAGCTGTTCATTGTGTGATCCGCATGACAGAAATACCTTGTAAAATAAGGCTAAAAACGGGTTGAAAGTGTACACACTTTGTACACAGATTGGGGCCGTTTTATAGAATTCGCGCCTATTTCAGTACAAAAAAGAAACCATCTTCAAGTTGTTTACTTAAAGAGAGTTATTAATGGTGCGCCTGGCAGGACTCGAACCTGTACGCCTTGCGGCACCAGATCCTAAGTCTGGCGCGTCTACCAATTTCGCCACAGGCGCGACGAATGCGTGGGCGTACTCTGCCATGTCCCGTTCCGGCGTTCAAGGCTAAACAGGCGGCTTTTTCTTTGACATTGATTGGAAGCTTCTTATAGTGAAAGCCCATGAAAAAGTTAATTACCCTGTTGACCGTCTGCTCCCTGTTTGTCCTGTCCCAGGCGTGGGCGGACGTAAAATTACCGAAAGGCTCCTTTACCACAGACCGGCTGGAGGAAGCGCTGAAGACTGCCCGTGAGCAGAAGAAGCCTGTGGCGTATCTTTATACGAATACGGCTACCACCTGCCCTCTGGCTTCAGGCGCGTCCGAGGGGTTTCTTGAGGCCGTGGGCCGCCGCTGCGTGCTGGTTTACCTGCCGGTGAAGGATGGAAAAAAGTCCGGCGTAAGCGATGCCGTGAAGACGGCCCTGAAGCAGGGGAAGTATTATCCCAAGCTGGTGCTGACCGATGCGGACGGAGGCCGGGCGCAGTGCTTTACTTATGAGGCGTACAAGGCCGATTCCAAGAAAACGGGCCGCGAGATTAAAAGGCAGATTACCGCTCTGTCCAAAAAGCAGGGATAAGTCCGGAGTCCGTTTTTCCGGGGACCGGATGTCAGTTGATGATTCCCGCCGGGAACGGGAAGAGCTTCACCAGGAGGAAGTCCAGCATGCCCAGGCAGAGCGCCGCGCAGATCGCCTGCTTGGGCGCCAGGCGCGGCGTCATTTTCAGCCAGGCGATGATGCCGCCATGAACGGCCGCGGAGATGCCTACGGCCCACCAGAAGAAGGAGACGCCCATCATGGCGAAGAGGGCAGCCAGAGGATAGGAGAACGCCAGGAAGATTTTCATGATGGCCTCCCATTCGTGGCCGCGCACCATGTTCAGTTGTTCGGAGAGGAGGGAGAGATACAGGCAGGAGGGGACCACGACGCACAGGATGAGGGACAGGAGTCCTTTTTTCGCGTACCGTTCTTCCTGCGTGGGGATGTACATGCCGCATATACTGGGTCAGCCGGGGGGAATTGTCAAACATTGTCCTAGCCCGGAGCAGGGGGTGCATTATACTGGAGGCATCACGTATGTCGTCTTTTGAATTGAATTCCTCCTTCAAGCCGTCCGGGGACCAGGAGCAGGCTATCGGCAAGCTTCTCAAGTCTCTGGAGGCCGGCAACAAGCATCAGGCCCTGCTGGGTGTGACGGGGAGCGGCAAGACGTTTACGATGGCGAATCTGATCGCCCGGATGAACAGGCCCACGCTGGTGATTTCCCACAATAAGACGCTCGCGGCCCAGCTTCATTCGGAATTGAAGAGTTTTTTCCCGAATAACGCGGTGGATTATTACGTCTCCTACTTCGATTATTACCAGCCGGAGGCGTATATCGCCAGCACGGATACTTATATTGAGAAGGATTCCGCCATTAACGACGAGCTGGACCGCCTGAGTCTGAACGCGATGAATTCCCTGATGACCCGCAGGGACGTGATCGTGGTGGCGTCCGTCTCCTGCATTTACGGCTTGTCCACTCCGGAGGATTACCGAAACCTGACCCTGCGCATCCGGGAGGGGGATATCATGGACCGGGACGTGTTCCTGCGCCAGTTGGTGGAACGCCTGTTCGAACGGCAGGATTTTGATTTCCTCCGCGGCACGTTCCGTGTGCGCGGCGAGGTGGTGGAGGTTTTTCCCGCCTATTCCGAGGGGGAGGCTATCCGCGTGGAGTTTTTCGGCGACGAGGTGGAACGGGTTTCCCTGATAGATTCCGTGTCCGGCCGCGTGCGTGAACGGCTGGGGAGCTATACGTTTTTCCCGGCCAAGCAGTATGTGGCCGCTCCGGAGAAGCGGGCCGCGGCGTTGAAGGCCATCCGCCAGGAGCTGGCCGACCGCGTTACCTGGTTTGAGAAGGAGGGGCGCCTGCTGGAGGCGCAGCGGCTGAAGCTGCGCACGGATTACGATTTGGAATTGATCGAGGAGCTGGGGTTCTGCAAGGGGATTGAGAATTATTCCCGCCATTTGTCCGGACGCCTGCCGGGCAGCGCTCCTTCCACGCTGCTTGATTTCTTTCCCAAGGATTCCTTGACCCTGATTGACGAGAGCCACGCGGCCGTGCCCCAGATAGGCGGCATGTACGAGGGAGACCGCAGCCGCAAGAATATTCTGGTGGATCACGGTTTCCGCCTGCCCAGCGCCCTGGACAACAGGCCGTTGAAGTTCCATGAGTTCATGGAGAGGCAGAACCAGATCGTGTATGCTTCCGCCACGCCAGGACCGTTTGAGTTGATCAACTGCCGTGCGGATAACAAGACTTACATTCCCGTCAAGCGCGCCGCCCGCTCCGGGGAGAAGGCTCCGGAAGGCTTCAAGGGGATTTTGTTTTCCTCCCCCAAGGAGATACGAGTCAGTCCCAGCCCTTCCTCCCAGCCCGTGGAGCAGTTTGATCCCACCAAGCGCTCCACGCCGCTTATTGTGGAGCAGATTATCCGTCCCACGGGGCTGGTGGAGCCGAAGATTACCATACGCCCGCTGAAGGGGCAGATTGACGAGACGATCGCCCTGTGCAATGAACGCGTTTCCAAGCATGAGCGCGTTCTGGTGACGACGCTGACCAAGAAGACGGCGGAGGATTTGACGGATTACCTGAGGGGCGTGGGCCTGAAGGTTTCCTATATTCATGCGGATGTGGACGCCATTGAGCGTGTGGAAATCCTGCGCGCCCTGCGTGCCCAGAAGATAGACGTACTGGTGGGCATCAACCTGCTCCGGGAAGGCCTGGACCTGCCGGAAGTGTCTCTCGTCTGCATTCTGGATGCAGACAAGGAAGGGTTCCTGCGCAATGAAACGTCCCTGGTGCAGACGGCGGGCCGCGCGGCGCGCCATGTGCATGGGGAATGCGTGCTGTTTGCGGACGTGATGACGGATTCCATCAAGCGCCTGATTGAACTGACCGATTACCGCCGGGGAATTCAGGAAGAGTACAATCGCGAACACGGTATTGTTCCCCAGACCGTGAGCCGGTCGGAACAGGGCCAGTTGAAGCTGTATTCGGAAGAGGATGAAGAGTCTTTCCGCGTGGCGGAAAACGAGGCTCCTTATGGCCTGGAAGACCGTGTTGCCAAGTTGGAGGCGGAGATGAAAGAGGCCGCCTCCCATCTGGAGTTCGAACGCGCGGCCCTGATCCGGGATGAAATACGGCAGTTGAGGGAAGGCCGCTGAGGAAAGTGATTTTCAGGACGCATTCCGGACGGTTTTCTCTTCCGTTGAGCGCGGATGAAGGGAAAACGGATGAATGAATTCCTGTCCAGAGGACGTACAGTCTTATATGCGTGTCTTCCTTGTTTACGTCAATTTTTCCTGCCTGCTCGCGTTTGTGGCGGCGGGGACGATAGCTACGGCTCCCTTTTCCACGGCAGCTCCCCATGCGGATACGGTCGCGACGGCGTGGAGGGAGGAGATTCCTCTTCCCGTTTATCCGGATGCCGAATTGGTTGATTTGTATAAAAAAACGTGGGAGATAGCCGCAGAGAGGGTCAGAAAGGGCCCGGAGGGGCTGCCTGCCTCCCCCTATCTGGACGAGAATTGCTACGAAACGGATGTCTGGATTTGGGACACCTGTTTCATGGCCCTGTTTTCCAAGTATGCGCCCAAGTCCTTCCCCGGCAAGGAGAGCCTGGATAATTTTTATTTTCCCATGTACCGGGGCGTTTCTACGCCTCTGCGCATTCACATGAGGGACAATCCTCCCCTTTTTGCATGGCTGGAATGGGAGAATTACCGGTTTTCAGGAGACAAGGCCAGGGTGGAAGGAGTTCTTCTCCGGGAGCAGTTTCTCCAGCGGCATTTCCGCTGGTTCAATACGGCGCCCAAGGGGGAACGGGCGCCTTACAGCAGCAATCCCGTTTACCTCGGAGCGGCTGGGAAGGACGGGTTTACCTGGACGGGAAGAGCCAGCGGAATGGATAATACGCCGCGCGGGCGGGATTCCGGCGGCTACGACAGGATTCTCTGGGTGGACGCCATTTCCCAGCAAGCGCTGGCCGCCCGCTGTATCAGCAGTTTGTATTCCTCGCTGGGGAAGAAAGAGGAAGCCCGGGAATGGGAAGGGGAGTATAAGGCCCTGGTCCGGAAGATTAACGAGTTGTACTGGGATGAGGAGGACGGGTTTTATTATGATGTGGACGTCGTTACGAAGAAGCCGTGTCGCGTGAAGACGATTGCTTCCTTCTGGCCCCTGCTTGCCGGGGCCGCCTCTCCGGAACAGGCCGCCCGCATGGTGGAGCATGTGAAGAGGGCCGACGGGTTCGGAGGAGAGCTTCCCTGGCCTTCTTTAGCCCGGAGCGACAGGGATTTTGACGAAAAAACCGGTAATTACTGGCGCGGAGCCGTCTGGCTGCCTACGGCCTATATGGCGACCAAGGCTCTGGAAGGCTACGGATATGCCGATCTGGCGGACGAATTGGCGGAGAAGGTTCTTATGCAGCAACTGAGGACTTATCATGAGGTCGTTCCTCATACGATCTGGGAGTGCTACAGTCCTTCCGCCAACCGGCCTTCCGTGGAACATGGACGGCGCGTCAGGCAGGATTTCTGCGGCTGGTCCGCCCTGGGACCCATTTCCCTGTTTATTGAGAACGTGCTCGGCTTTCATGAAATCAGTGCCGAACAGCGGCAGGTGCGCTGGAGGCTGCGCCCGGAGAAGGGAAGGCATGGCATTCGCCGCCTGACTTTCGGTCCTGTGACAACGGATATTGTTTTTGACGGGAAGAAGAGCATTACGGTGCGGAGCAATGTCCCTTATACGCTTTATGTCAATGATGTTTCTTATTCTGTACCGGAAGGGGAAAGCGTTATTTCCCTGCCTTCCGCATGACCGGGAGTTGGTAGAGGAGGGAGGGCATTTGCCCGGAAAAAAGAGTCAGTGGCATTTTCCACTTGCCAAGGACGGATTGGCGCCTATACTCCTTCCACCATGACCCGCAAAGGTGGTATCAACAAAACCCGCAAGGCAGTCGCCAAGCGTTTCAAGGTTACCGGCACGGGCAAGGTACTGCGCCGCAAACAGGGCAAGCGCCACATCCTCCAGAAGAAGTCCAGCAAGCGCAAGCGTCAGCTTGGCAAGGTGGCTCTGGTGGACGAAACGCAAGTCTGGGCAGTCAAGCAGAACCTGCCTTTCGCCTGAACCGCGAAAACGCTCGACCAACGCCGAGCTTTCCTCCCGCTGAACGGGGGGCCTTCATGCAGCCTTCTTCCGAAGAGGAAGATAAAGAACAGGCGAGACTGCAGGGAGGTGAGGAAGAACAGTCTGTTCAAGATAGAAATAGAAATAAGCTATGCCACGTGCCACTAATGGACCGGCCTCCCGCAAGCGCCGTAAGCGCATTCTTTTGCGTGCCAAGGGTTTCCGCGGTTTCCGCAGCAAACTCTTCCGCTACGCCAAGGATGCTGTTTATAAAGCTTGGCAGTATGAATACCGTGACCGCAAGAGAAGGAAGGGGCAGTTCCGCCGTCTCTGGATCGCCCGTATTTCCGCTGCCGTGCGTGACCGCGGTCTGACCTATTCCCGCTTTATGGAAGGCCTGAAAGCCGCCGACATCGACCTGGACCGCAAGGTTCTTGCCGATTTGGCCGTCTCCGACGAAAAGGCTTTCGACGCCATCTTCGCGCAAGCCAAGAAGGCCATTGAAGCCAAGGACGGCGCCGCTCTCCGCGCTTAAGACGCAGCAGAGCCCGCAGTTCAACGAACATTAGCAGACCAGCCCCGGAGTTTATCTCCGGGGCTGTTTTTGTTTATATAACGGAGATGGCTGCGGCTGTTCATGGTGGAACCGGGCCGTGGTTCCGGATATTTGCCCGGCGGTGTCCGGTACATTCGTCTTTTTCTTCAGCTTTTCACCTGCCGGGAGAAGTATTGTGTCCGTTGGTGTTTGCCTGTACCGGGAAAGGGCAGGAGTTCGGATGTCTTGTGGGCCTGGGCCCCTGTTGGATGCCTTGTGCAGTCTGACGACCAGGGAAAAGGGCAGTCTGTTTAACGGAGATTGGCCATTTCCGGCTTGGTCCGTGCTGTACTTCATGGCGCCCGTGGACATTTCCGCATCCTTGCAGCCTGTGTTTTTTCCGGTGCATTCCCTGTTTTAGAGGCAGAGGCACAGGGTATCCTTCCCGGCTGGCGGATGATGGAGAATGAACGGTCATGTTTTTCATTTGCCGTCTGCTTCTGTTCCGCTTTCCTTCCTCTTTTCGCAATCCTCTTCCTTCCTCTGTTTTTCCTGCGTTTCTTACAGCAGGCTCATTTTCCAGTTTTCCTGAATTCAGACCGGAAGAGAGTACAAGATTTGAATCCGGCCATCGGAATGGCTGAAACGGAGAGCATGGGACAAGCCGTTCCGGGCTGTTATTGCCTCTTTTGTTATTGTCCGGAATCATCATCAATAGTTTTTCGATCAAAGTTGATTGAACAAAAGTATTATTCAATGTTATAAATTTTTCATATATAATATTTTATGATTGTTTTTCATATATTTTCCATTTGCAGCCGTTTTGATGGTGTTCCATGTCATGAGGACGTTTAATTTCATGGTTGCCCTCCGTGAGCTTTTTTATTTATTGGGGTGCTGAGGGCGGAAGATTTGCGTGCATTTTTTTCTTGTATGCACGGTACCCCTCTTTATGAAAAATGTTATTTCTTCTTGTGCATCAAAGTATTTGTGTTAACACTCCAACATATCCTATGATGAAGTTTCTCTCTCTGCTGTCATTGGCTGCCGTGGCCGGTGGATTCGGCTTGTGTTCTTCCGTGATGGGAGAAGATCTTTCTTTGCCTCCTTTACGGCTGGCGATAAGAACGCTGGAAATGAAAGAGAGTCCGCATATAGTGCTGGCAGTGAAGGGTTTCCGCAATAAGTGGGTGTTTTTTCCCCAGGATGAAGGATTGGGGAGAAAGTGGGAGATGATGCTGAGGTGGGAGGTGTTTGAAACACCGGGCTGGAGGATTGACTGGTGTGAAGATGGATCATCCCGGGTGGTCATGGAGGATTCTGCGGGAGGCAAGGTTTGGGACGCGTGTTCCCATTTCCGGTCTAACGTGCGGAAGAAGGTCTTGCTGGCGAGTCCCGGGGGGTGGCTTCCGGCGCCTGGCACGCAGTGGATAAGAGTGAAAGGAGAGATTCCGTTTGTCATATCCTGTCAGGAGGCTGTGACGAACCCCGTGACGGTGAAGTTTGAGAAGGGTGCTTCCGTTCCTGTGGTATTGAAAAGCGCTGGTATCGGGAAGGACGGCGGGGCAGAGGACGTGAAGGCAACTGTGACGGTGGAGGAAGTGACGGACCTCGGATCGAGCTGGAAAAGCGGGGTACAGAGTAAAAAGATGCTGGGTTTCAGGGTGGTGGCGACCGCGCCTGCAGGTATTCGCGGTGTTGAGCTGCAGACCGTGGACGGCATGCCCATAGGTGTGACGAATGAGTATGATATGGGAATGATGGACAGGATATGGGTGATAAATCCTGTAAAAGATGAAAAACTTCAGGTTTCAGTCAGGTATTCGCGGAATTTGCAGCGGTATAGTGCTGTGATTGACGACAAGGTGTCACTGGCCGGTTTTTTCAGCGGCGGGGACGGGTATGATTCCCATGACGGAGTGAAGCCCCGTGAAGCGGAGCATTCTGCCCGAGCTATTCCGGGGGGGCTTTCTCCCGGAGGCATTGTCCCGGCAATAAAGGGAGGGGAGTCCGTCATGGCGGAACTGGCCGGCATGAGTATCGAAAGCGGCGCTACGCCGTGGGACGGCCCCGGCCCTGCACGGATCAGGTTTAAGGCGAAGCTGGAAGTAAAAAGGCCTGCTGTTTTCGGGGAGAGTGCGGATATGAGGCAACAGAGCCTGGAAGTGACGGATTCCACGGGACATGTTCTGGAGCCAGTCGTGTTTGATTTGGCACGGATGAGTTCCCGGTCCACAGAGAAAGGAACGGATTTGGTTTTCATTAGAGGAGAGGGTCCGGAATCGGCCTTTTCCGGAGCAGAATGGCTGCGTATCAAGGGTACTTTGCGCGTGCCTGTAGCTGTCGTTCAGGATAGCCCCGTCTATGAATTGCCGTTGCGGAAAAAGGCTGAATTGCAGATTCCCGTGCCGGGAATGCCTGATGCCGATGAGAACGGCCATAATGTGGCGGCTCCCGGAGCATTGCCGATCTGCCTGTTGAGTGTGAAAGATGTGGAAGAACAGGAAAACGGAGATATCCATGTGATGACTTCCCTGGAAATGGAAGGCATGCCGTTTGATCTGGATTGTTTTGAACTGGTGGATGGAAACGGCATGCCTTGGAAGGATGTTGAATCTTTCCAGACCCGCCTCTTGCTTCAATCGAAAGAAAACAAATGGTGGTGGAATCAGAAGTTTGAGATCAGGAATGCCTCGGGAGCGGAAAAACTCCGGGTTCTCCTGAAGTACAAGGCTAATAAGGAACAGGTGAACGTGCCTGTGGATTTCATGGTGGGCCTGGGAGGCCCCCTGCCTGCGGAGGTTCCCGTAAAGAAACCCTAGTTCCGCATGAGGATTGCTGCCTGTTAGGGTCCGGGACGCTTCAGATAATGAAAGAGTGATGTGCCGCGCTAGAAATGACATATGCTTTATTATATTGTTAATTAAATATTTTTGATAAATTGTCATGCTGTTTTTCCTCTAATGAGAATTCCCTTTTTGTTATTGCCGTTGTTTCTTGCCTCCGGTTTTTCCGGCTTGTGTTCCTTGCCGCCAGGTGAAGATGATTTGGTTCCATCCCTGCAGGTAGCGTGGAAGAAGCTGGAGGTAGGCCGGGAGCATCCGGAGGATGATCCGGAACGGAATTGGAGGATAGGGCTGGGGGGTATTGTTGCTGTTCCGTCCGGCTGGGAGATCGACTGGGTGGAGGATGAGCTGATGGGCGTGGCAGTGGAGGATTCCACAGGCCGGAAGGCTTCCAGGGCTAAATGTTATTCCAGTAGTTTTGACCGCAAGACTGCTCATTTGCTTGTGGAACCCCAGGATTGGCTGCCGTCCGCCGGGACGCAGTGGGTGGAAGTGAAGGGGGAGCTTCCGCTTGTCATTTCCTGCCGGGAGGCCGTGTCGGAGCCTGTGGCGTTAAAACTTGAGAAAGGCGCTTCCGTGCCTTTGGTCTTGAAAGGTGCAGGCATCGGGAAGGACGGAAAGGCGCGGGATGTGAGGGTAAAGCTGGTCATACGGAAATACGGGGATGCCGCGCTGGGCCGGGAATGGGAAGGGGAGAATAAGAAAATGCTGGAGGTGGAAGTGGACGCTGATGAACCGCTGGGCATCCGTGATTTTGTATTGCAGGCAGTGGATGGAACGCCGGTGGCGGCAGAGATGTGTGGATGGAGCACGCTGGGCAGAGAATGGAAGATTGATCCTGTGATGGAAGGGAAGCTTCAAGTGGCCGTCCGGTATTCGCAACACCTGCAGCGGTGCAAGGCTCTGATTGATGGCAGGGCGTCACTGGCCGGTTTCCGCGAAGGGAAGACCGGAAAGGGGCGCGGTCCTGGCAGCGGGTTTTCTGAAACGGGGCATTCAGCCATGAAATCCGGCGGGATTTCTTCTTCTGAAGGCGGGCTTCCGGTCGACGAGAGCCGCCCATCTGTTGCGGCGGAAGTGACTCGATTGATTGTGGAGAGAGTGGATGCAGAGGAGGCCGGCGAGGATGTCATGCAGATGGTTTTTGAGATTGAACTGACATCAAAGACTGCGGCGGTTTTCGGGGGAGGAGCCGATATGTGGGAACAGAGCTTGGAAGTGACCGATTCTACAGGGCGCGTGTTATCCCCGGCCATGTTTGACCTGACATGGTTGAAGTCTCGGAACCTGGAGAAGGGGCAGGCGATGATATCCCTTTGCGGCACAAGTCCGGAGCCGGCTTCACCCGGAGCGGAATGGATACGCATCAGGGGAACGCTGCACGTGCCTGTGGGCGTCAAACGGGAAAGTCCCGTCTACGAATTGCCACTCCAGAAGGGAGCGGAACTGCAGATTCCCGTGCCGGGAATGTCCGGCTCCGGAGGGGGAGGGCATGATGTAGCAGCGTCTGGAGACGTTCCCGTCTGTCGGTTGAAACTGGAAGGCGTGAAAGAACAGGGAAACGGGGATTTGCATGCGCAGGTTTCTTTGCAAGTGGAAGGCGTGCCGTTTGACCTGGAGTGTTTTGAAGTGGTGGATGACAAGGGATTTCCTTTGAAAAACGCCGTATCTGCCAGTGGCGGTGCCTTCATGGGGCCTTTGGGACAGGAGCGGTTCTGGCACCAAAGGTTCAAGTTTAAGGGAGGCGCGGACACGGAAAGGCTGCATGTGCGGCTGAAGTACAGGGCGGATGCGGAAACGGTGGCCGTGCCCGTGGATTGCACCATCGGCCCGGGAGGTCCGTTATTATAGAAAATATCTTATTTTTATCGGCTTATAATTTTTTACAATAAACTATCGTACGCTTTTACCATCATGAAGATACCTGCTCTCCTGCTGTCTGTTGCGACCGGTTTTTCCGGTTTGGGTTCCCTTTCTCCCGGGGAGGAAATTTCACCGCCTCCATTGCGCCTGGAGTTGAAGCAGATGGTTTTGAAGGGAAAACGCCGCCCGGCGGATCGTGAGAAAGGTTGGAACATACTGCTGGGATGGCTGGTGCCGCAGGCACCAGGTTGGGAGATTTATTGCTGCCATGATGAACCGGTCCGTGTGACCCTGAAGGATTCCGTGGGCCGGAAGGCTCCGGATGTGAAGAGCATGTTCTTAAATCTTGAGGACAGGATTTTCGGACGTATGGATGTTCCTGAATGGCTGCCGTCCGCTGGGGCGCAGTGGGTGGAAGCGAAGGGGGAGCTTCCGGTTGTCATTTCCTGCCGGGAGGCCGTGACGGAGCCCGTCAGGGTAAAGCTGGCGAAGGGGGCTTCCGTGCCTCTGGTGCTGGAAGATGCGGGAATGGGGAAGGATGGCCGGGCAGAGGATGTAAAGGCGGACATGGTGGTGGTGGATTACTATGGTGGGGAGCATTCCGGAAAGGAGAGGAAAAAAAAGAAGTTGATTCTGAAAGTAGTATCGGAGGCGCCGGTAGGCATTTGCGATATTGAGTTGCAGACAGTAGAAGGAATGCCGGTAATGACGGGAGAGAGTGACCTAAATATGATAAAAGTGCTGGGGCTTGGAGGAATTATTGATTTTTTGCTGGACTTTGATGTTGACCGCGACGAAACATTTCCGGAACAGCCGGAACCGATGGGCTGGCGTTCCAAAACAACGGTCCGGGCATGGGATATTGATCCTGTGGAGGAGGGTGAATTACAAGTGTCAGTCAGGCATTCGCAGGGCTTGAGGAGACACAGGATTTTGATTGACCACAAGGCATCTCTGTCCGGATTGTTTGAGGGGAAGGAGATCAAGGAGTTCGACGGCAAATGCGAGCCTTCCTCTAAAAGGCCGCCAGCTTCGGATGATGCCGCCAAGCCTTTTTCCGGCGTTGTTAAAACGGAGGGAGAAAAGGTTTCGGCCTGGCTGTCCCTTTTAAGTGTTGGAAGCCGGGATGTGTCGGCGTCCGGGGCCGATTCCATATGGATGGATCTTGATCTGGCAGTAAAACAGCCTGCTGTTTTCGGAGACCGTGCCGATGTGGAGAAACAAAGTTTGGAGGTGTCTGATTCCCTGGGGCATGTAGTGGGCCAGGCCGTGTTTGACCTGACATGGCTGTCTTCCGGGGCCGGAGAGGAAGGGATGACATGGAGCAGACTTTCCGGCGAATGTTCAGGACTGGCTTCTCCAGGAGCGGAATGGCTGCGTGTCCAAGGAACCTTGCGCGTGCCTGTAGCCGTCGTGCGGGATGGTCCCGTGTATGAATTGCCGCTGCAGAAAGAGGCGGAATTGCAGATTCCCGTGCCGGGGAGGGCTGATGACGGTGAGAATGTCCATGATGTGGCGGCTGTGGGGGATACCGCTAATTGCCTGTTGAGCCTGGCAAACGTGGAGGAGAAGGAACATGGAGGCGTGCAGGTAACGGTTGCTCTGGAAGTGGAAGGCGTGCCGTTTGACCTGGAGTGTTTTGAA
>OBZG01000355.1_pt1 | contig 40384 bp, 38 predicted proteins | sample 1550701 | NCBI WGS metagenome assembly OBZG01 (sample SAMEA2580229, study PRJEB22360) | human gut metagenome | biome: human gut; feature: human-associated habitat; material: faeces | place: Denmark | collected 2008/2010
GTTAAGATGAGGAAAAACTCATTTTAACTTGTACTAAATCTTGACATAGGACCAGTAGCATAGGGGCAATGGGTGAATAAGTTATATTAAAATAAATTATAAAGATTGTGAAAGGATAAGTTTGAAACAAAGAGGTAGTGGTTAGAGAAAAATAAAATTGCATAGCAAACAAACCATCCTTAGGGTGGTTTCAAAAAAGTAAATATAGACACGACACTTAATTCATGGCAGGTGTGAGATCATCTTTGATAATATAACCACGTTGTTTTAATAAATTAAGAGCCTGTGAGGTGGTCAGTACTTTTGATTCGTTCACAGGACGTGATTCACGAAAGCCTTCCGCTGTATAAGGTTTTAAATCTGAGAGTATGTGCCAGATAGCGGTCAGGAGCATACGGCAGATTGCAATGATGGCTTTCTTGTGACCACGACGTGCTTTTATACGTTTATAGCGGTCAGTTATTTCCGGATGTTTCTTAGAACGTAATAAACCATTTGCAACTTGTACCAGAACTGGTTTAAAATAAGAACCAGCACGGGAAATTCGAGTTGATTTGATTTTTTTGTTGCTTTGGTCATTGAGCGGACAACATCCTGCCCATGAAACGAGGTGCTTTGCTGAGGGGAAAACAGACATATCACCACCGATTTCAGAAAGGACTTGGATGGCAGTCATAGGATTTTTATCAAATCCAGGAACTGTGCGGATCAGATCAAGAGCAGCCTGATATTTATCAGAGAGACGAAGGATTTCCTGTTCTATTTCTTCAAGATGCTTTTCTAATTCATCGATGTGGTTGAGACACTGACGAAGTTTTACGGCCTGTTCAGGAGAAATAGCTCCATCAACAGCAGCCTGAATTTCTTCGATTGGCGTCTTACAACGTCTGTCCACAAAAGGAGTCACATCAAATAAATCCCCTGGATGTTCAAGAATATATTCAGTAATTGAACGGGAAGACTTTCCAAACACATCACTGAATACATCGTCAAGCTTAAGATTAGATACAGTAAGACAGTTTTGAGCACGATTCTTTTCACCTGTAATCATACAGATGAGTTTGAAACGGTATCTTACCAAATCTCTTAAGTGGCGGATGTCAGCAGGTGGGATAAAGGAAGGTTTTACCATATCACACATGAATAAATCGCATATCTATTTAGCATCCTTACGATCAGTTTTATTTCCTTTTTGTGGTTTGGTATATTTAGGGTGAGAAAGAATAACAGAGACATATGCTTTCTCAAGAACATTAAAAACAGGGATCCAATACTTGCCGGTAGATTCCATACAAACTTCAGTACAGTGATATTTAGCAAGCCAGTCAGACAATTCCTTCAGTCCTTTAGAAAAAGACGAGAAACGAGTTTGCTTATAATCAGTTCTGCCGTTTGTATCGGTAATACCGATACAAGCATAAATCCAGGTTTTGTGGACATCAAGTCCACAGCAATTAAAACTGACAGTGACTGGTCATCCAGCAAAATCGAGTCGACTTTGGAAGAGATAAGTTTACGGGCTACTGTTATGCGCCATTCATTGATGCCTTAACGGATGACCGACAACATATAATTATGCGAGGTCGCCGCTATACAGCCCCGCCACTCACCTCCACGTGTTCTGTAGTGTGTCAGTCTTATCAAAAAGATAATATCAGAAGGAAGATAAATTAAAAAGCGGAAATTAGCCAACGGGTTTCATGACCCCATCGGTGCCTTTCGCAGAAAGGTGGAAAATAATTATGGAATATCAATGTATAATGCAGCATGATATTACAGATTGTGGTGCAGCATGCATAGCAACGATATGCAAACAAAATGGATACAAAATTAGCATTACTAGAATTCGTGAAGTAGCAGGCACAGATAAACAGGGCACAAATGTGTATGGTGTAATTAAGGCAGCAGAACATTTTGGATTTAGCGCAAAGGGGTAAAGGAGTAAAATGAGTTTTTAGATGAGGAATGTGGTACATTGATAATCGAATAGTACTAAAGTGATATAGGTGTATTATATTCTATAATCACGACATGGGAAACCAAAGTCGAGCGGCTTACCCTCTTTTACGGAGGGGCGAACCCTCCAGACGAAAGAAAGGAGGGCGATGCTGATGTATGTTACATATTCTGATCTGATTCAGTTATTAATATTCATTGTTGCCCTTGTAGGTCTTTGTTACGAGATTTTCAAGGATAAACGAAAATAGCCGCCATTACTGCAATAATGACGGCTTAGTGTAAATTAAGCATTTAATTATTGGGTAGCCGCTTGTGGTTTCCCTTTTTGTATTTTCAATATAGCACATTTCAAGAGCTTCTTCAAGTGTCACCTAGCTTTTTTCTTTTACTAATGCTATAATCGTTACTGTTCACTTCATAAAAGAAAGGACAACAGTACATGAAAGTTTTGATATTGTCTTGTAACACAGGAGAAGGGCATAATTCTGCCGGGAAAGCCATAAAGGAATATATAGAAAGTCATGGGGATCAGGCAGAGTTTATTGATCTGATGATGCTGAGTGGCAAAAGGACATCGAATGCTGTAGGAGGTTTATATGTTAATGTGGTAAAGCATTGTCCGCACCTTTTTGGGCTGGTATATCGGCTTGGGAGGCTGATTTCTTCGGCGAAGCGGAAATCACCGGTTTATTTTGCGTGTGCAAGATTGGGTAAAAAATTGAAACAATATTTGGAAAATAAAGACTTTGATATAATTGTGACACCGCATTTGTATCCGGCGGAGACATTGACGTGGATGAAGCGAAAAGGAATTTTGAGGCAGAAGACCGTTGCGATTGCGACCGATTACACAAGTATTCCATTCTGGGAGGAGACCGAGTGTGATTATTATGTGATTCCGCATGAAGACTTGATAAATGAATTTGTATCAAGGGGTATTCCGAGAGAAAAACTGCTCCCTTGGGGGATTCCGGTCAGAGAAAAGTTTGGCAGGAGATTGGGCGGGAAAAAAGCCAGAGAAATCTGTCAGCTGCCTCAAGACGGCTTGATTTATCTTGTAATGAGTGGAAGTATGGGATTTGGAAAGATCCAGATTTTTGTGCTGGAGCTTGCGAGAAGACTGAAAGAAAATGAAGAGATTGTTGTAATCTGTGGGAATAATAAGAAACTGGAAGAGACTTTAAAAAGAGAACTTAGAAGGGATAGAAGGGTACGCATCCTTGGTTTCACAGAGCAGGTGGCAGAGTACATGGAAGCGTGTGACGTCATTTTTACGAAACCGGGGGGATTAAGCAGTACGGAAGCAGCGGTGAGCAGAATTCCGATCATCCACACAAATCCAATTCCGGGATGTGAGAATCGGAACCTGGAATTCTTCGAGGAACGGCATATGTCAATTGGGCGAAAGAGTTTCTTTGGACAACTGAGGGCTGGACAGAAGATTTTGGAGAAAGAAAGATTGCGCTGTGAGATGATTCGTGCTCAGGAGATTAACAGTAAGCCGATGGCGACAGAGAAGATTTATCATCATCTGAAGAAGCTATCTGGTGAGGAATAGGAAGTGAAGAAAAGATGACAACACAATATTTGTTTTATATTCTTTTTGGATATTTGTCTGGGAGTGTATTATATGGATATTTACTTCCCAAATATATAAAGAAGATTGATGTCACAAAAGAAAGTCCGGATCAGAATCCGGGAGTGGCAAATGCATTTCTCTGCGCTGGAGCACCGATAGGATTCTGTGCATTGATGCTGGAACTTCTGAAGGGATATCTGCCGGTGCATGCGGCAATGCACGTGTTAAATCCTCGACACCTTATTTTTGGTTTGGTGTTGGCTGCACCGGTTCTCGGGCATGCGTTTCCGTTTTGGAATCCGAAGATGGGAGGAAAGTCAATTGCAGTATCATTTGGAGTATTGCTCGGGTTAATCCCTTATTGGAGACCGGTTTTGATTTTGGCGGTATGTTATTTGATGTTTTCTATTGTGATTGTCATTCGGCCTCACTTTTTCCGGTCTGTTATCACATTTGCAATTTTCTGGGGAATGGTGATAATCAAGAGGGGACCGCTTGGAATCACAGCTGGAACAGGGATTTTGTCCTTTGTAGTGATTTGGAAGCATCTTGTAAAGTATCAAAATGAGCGTTTGGAAATTACATTTCCAGGCAGACAGGAGAAAGTATGAATATAGAGAATATAATATTTGATGTTGATGGGACGCTGTGGGACTCTACAGGTGAGGTCGCGAAGGCGTGGAATCTTGCGGTGAAAGAGCTTGGTATTGAATGTGAGGAGATTACCTCGGATACGCTTAAACGAGAGTTTGGAAAGCCGATGAATGTGATTGCCGATCATTTATTTCCGAGTGCAAGTGCAGCGGAAAAAGAACGGGCATTGGAACTGTGCTGCATGTATGAACATGAGGTGTTGGAGCGATGCGAGGAGAACTTGTTGTATCCGGGTGTGAAAGAGACGATTCAGGAGTTAGCAAAGACACATAAAGTCTGTGTGGTCAGCAATTGCCAATCAGGGTATATTGAGCTGTTTTTGAAAAAGAATCAACTGGAGCAGTATGTGTTGGATACGGAGTGCTATGGTGACACAAAGAAGAGTAAGGGTGAGAATATCCGCCTCGTAATAGAACGGAATCATCTTCAAAACTGCGTCTATGTGGGAGATACGGAGGGGGACTGTGAGGCGGCAAAAGCAGCAGGAATTCCATTTATATTTGCAGCATATGGATTTGGAAATGTAGAGACATTTGACAAAGAAATCAGAGATGTGAGAGAATTGTTAGAAATACTATAGGAAAATGGCGCAAAATAGGTTATACTATAAGGAATAGTGAAAATAAAGGAGTTTTGGTTATGGAATTAGTAAAAGTCAAAGAGCTTTATAAGCATCGGGAACAATATTTAGACAAAGAAATTACAGTGGGCGGCTGGATTCGCAGTATCAGAGATTCAAAGACATTTGGATTTATTGTTGTAAATGACGGAACATTTTTTGAGACACTGCAGGTTGTTTACCATGATACAATGGAGAATTTTGCAGATATATCTAAGTTAAATGTAGGTGCGGCAATTATTGTAAAAGGAACACTTGTAGCAACACCGCAGGCAAAACAGCCGTTTGAGATTCAGGCAACAGAAGTTGTGGTAGAAGGAGCGTCAGCACCGGATTATCCGCTTCAGAAAAAGCGTCACAGCTTTGAATATTTAAGAACAATCTCACATTTGCGTCCGAGAACAAACACGTTTCAGGCAGTATTTAGAGTACGTTCTTTGATCGCATATGCAATTCATCAGTTCTTTCAGGAAAGAGGGTTTGTGTATGTACACACACCAATCATTACAGGAAGCGACTGTGAAGGTGCCGGAGAGATGTTCCGTGTGACAACATTGGATATGGAGAATATTCCGAAAAACGAAGATGGAACTGTAGATTACAGTCAGGATTTCTTTAATAAAGAGACAAGCCTTACAGTGAGCGGACAGTTGAATGGTGAGACATATGCGCAGGCATTCCGCAATATCTATACATTTGGTCCGACATTCCGTGCAGAGAATTCGAACACTACACGTCATGCGGCAGAATTTTGGATGGTAGAACCGGAGATTGCATTTGCAGATTTAGACGATAATATGATGCTTGCAGAGGCGATGTTAAAATACATCATCAACTATGTATTAGAGAACGCACCGGAAGAGATGAATTTCTTCAACTCATTTGTAGATAAGGGCCTTTTGGATCGTCTGCACAATGTGGCAAGCTCTGATTTTGCACGTGTGACCTATACAGAGGCAATTGAAATATTAGAAAAGAACAATGACAAATTTGATTATAAAGTATCGTGGGGAGCAGATTTACAGACAGAACATGAGCGTTACCTTACAGAAGAGGTTTACAAACGTCCTGTGTTTGTAACAGATTATCCGAAAGATATCAAGGCATTTTACATGAAGATGAACGATGACAATAAGACAGTGGCTGCTGTTGACTGTCTTGTTCCTGGAATCGGTGAGATCATCGGCGGAAGTCAGAGAGAAGATAACTACGAAAAACTCTTGGCGCGTATGAATGAGATGGGCTTGAAACCGGAAGAGTACCAGTTCTATCTGGATCTTAGAAAATATGGTTCTACAAGACATGCCGGATTCGGACTTGGATTTGAACGCTGTGTAATGTACTTAACAGGAATGTCGAACATCAGAGACGTTTTACCATTCCCAAGAACAGTGAATAACTGCGAATTATAAGAGGATTGAGATTGGGGACGGGGGAAAGTATTCTCCCGTCCTTTTTTAATAATCAGAAAGGGAGAAAAGTATGAATATATTAGTAGTAGATGATGAAAAAGAGATTGCGGATGTCATTGCATTGTATCTGCAAAATGATGAATATCAGGTACATAAGTTCTATACAGGAGAAGAGGCATTAAACTGCATTGAGACCACGAAGATTGATTTGGCGCTGCTGGATGTGATGCTGCCGGATATTGACGGGTTTGAGATTTTAAAAAGAATACGTGAAAAATATACATTTCCGGTGATTATGCTGACTGCGAAAGTGGATTACATGGACAAGATTACCGGATTGACTCTAGGAGCGGATGATTATATTCCAAAACCATTCAACCCGCTGGAACTTGTTGCCAGAGTGAAAGCGCAGCTTCGGCGTTATACACAGTACAACGATGGAGGAAAGATAGAAGGCGATGTAATTGATTTTGCAGGAGTGCTGCTGAACAGAACATCTCACGAGTGCATTTTTAATGAGCGTTCGCTGACATTGACACCGATTGAGTTCGATATTTTATGGCTTCTCTGTGAGAATCGTGGAAAAGTGATTAGCTCAGAGGAGCTGTTTCGAAAGGTTTGGAAAGAAGAATATTATAAAAACAGCAACAATACGGTGATGGTGCACATCAGGCATTTGCGGGAAAAAATGAGTGGACCGACCGGAAAGTCGGATTTCATCAAGACCGTCTGGGGAGTGGGATATAAAGTTGAAGAATAAATATCGAAAATTAAAATTAAGTATTTTGTTGCAGACTGTTTTCGTGACAGCGCTCACGATTTTGGTAGGAGGATTTATTCTCGAATATTTTTTGGAGGATTCTTCCAATGATCTTGTGAAACTTCTGACTTCTGTGAACGTGCAGGAGGAAAATGCAAGGCATTGGTATTGGCGGGTAATAGGAAACAATAAGGACTTCTTTCTTGTGATTGGATTTTTGTGTCTGTTTTCTTTATTTTTTTATGCGGCATTATCAAAAATGGTAAAATATCTAAATCAGGTGGAGACCGGGATTGATAACATCGTTTTGGATTCGGCAGATTCTATTCATATGATCACGGAATTGAAGCCGATTGAGACAAGGCTTAATGAGATCAAGCAGATTTTGAAAAAGCAAGAGCAGGAAGTGATTGAGGGAGAGAAAAAGAAAAATGACCTGATTGTATTTTTGGCACATGATTTAAAAACACCGCTCACTTCAATTGTAGCGTATCTGACGATGCTTGACAGTTATCAGGACATGCCGGAGGAAGAACGACAGCGGTATACACATATTGCACTGGAGAAATCCATCAGACTTGGGGAGCTGATCAGTGAATTTTTCGAGATTACAAAATTTAATCTGCAAGATATCGTGTTAGAGCCGGTGGAGCTGAATCTTTCAATGATGCTCGAACAGCTTGCCGATGAATTATACGGAGTGCTGAGGGAGAAAAATTTGACTTGTGAGGTTGGGGCGGCTGAGGATATGGTAGTTTATGGAGATGCAGATAAGCTGGCAAGAGTATTTGACAATATCTTGCGAAATGCGGTGTCTTATTGCTATCCGAATACAAAGATTCGGATTCAGGCAGAGATGACAGAAGAAGGGAATCGTATTGTATTTTCCAATAGAGGGAAACAGATACCAAAGGAACAGTTGGGGACAATCTTTGAAAAGTTTTATCGTTTGGATGAGGCGAGACATAGTACGACCGGAGGTGCAGGACTTGGACTTGCCATTGCAAAAGAGATTGTAGAGTTACATGGAGGTACTATTTGGGCAGAAAGCGATGACGAGGAGACACGTTTTATCGTAATGCTGCCGAAGAAAGAAGAAGGGGAGAGAGATGAAATTCATTCATATAGCAGACGTCCATCTAGGGGCAGAACCAGAAGGTTTAAAATTAGGCAGTAAAAGCCGTGGACAGGAAATATGGGAAAGTCTGGAGCGGATTATTAAGATCTGTGAGTGGGAAGAGGTTGATCTATTGTTGATCGCAGGAGATTTATTTCACCGTCAGCCATTAAAGAAAGAGTTGAAAGAGTTGAATTATCTGTTTTCACGGCTTACAAGGACAAAGGTGGTGTTCATAGCGGGCAATCACGATTTTATCAAGCATGACTCTTATTATCTTACATTTCGGTGGAATGAAAATGTCTATCCATTGTTAAATGGGCACATGGGGAGCGTTGAGTTCAAGGAACTGAAGACAAGCGTGTATGGTCTGAGCTATTATCAGAGAGAGATTACGGAGAGGCTTTATGATCGGGCAAAGGCGCCAGGCAGGCAGAAATATGAGATTTTATTGGCGCATGGTGGAGATGAAAAGCATATACCGATAAAAAAAGAAATTTTGAGTAATCTTGGGTACAGTTATATTGCGATGGGACATATTCATAAGCCGCAGACCTTGGTGGAGAATCAAATTGCGTATGCGGGGGCACTAGAGCCAATCGACAAAAATGACACTGGAAAGCATGGATACATCCGTGGAGAGGTGACGGAAAAAGGCGTGAAAGCAGAATTAATTCCGAGTGCAAAAAGAGAGTACATGCATCTGTCAGTTGAAGTAGGGAAAAATATGACAAATGGTTTTGCAAGAGAAAAGATTCGGGAAATGATTCAGATAAATGGGATTGAGAATATTTACAAATTTATTTTAACAGGCTTTCGAGATGCAGATATCACGTTTGAACCTGAGAGTCTGAAAGGTTATGGGAATGTTATTGAGATTGTAGATGAGACAAAACCATCGTATGATTTTGACAAATTATTGGAGGAGAACAAAGGAAATCTCTTGGGAAGATATATTGAGAGTCTGAGAGAATGTGAGGATGGCAGTGTAGCACACATGGCATTGTACGAAGGAGTACAGGCGCTGCTGGATACGAAGAGGAGTTGACTATGAAGATAAGGGAACTTTATTTGAGAAATTTTGGAAAGTTCTCAGGAAAAAAGATTGTGCTGAAAGATGGAATCAATCTTTTTTATGGGGAGAATGAGTCTGGGAAGACAACGATTCACACGTTTATAAAAAGTATGCTGTTCGGGCTGGAGCGCGGAAGAGGAAGGGCATCGGTAAACGATACGTTCAGTATCTATGAACCGTGGGAGAATCCGAATTATTATTCCGGGACACTTCGTTTTGAAAGCGGAGGAAAGAATTTTTTACTGGAGCGAAATTTTGATAAATATTCCAAAAGTGCAAGGCTGATCTGCGAGGATGACGGCGAAGAATTTTCGCTGGAGCATGGAGACCTCGAGATGATTTTAAACGGATTGAATGCTTCCAACTATGAGAATACAGTCGCTGTCGCTCAGATGAAAATCGAGCCAACCCAAAGTCTTGCGGCAGAAATTCAAAATTATGCCACGAATTATTATTCCACCGGAAACAGTGACATTGATTTAGACGGAGCACTGAACCGTCTGAACAAAAAGAAGAAGGAAGTAGAGGGAGAGATTCGAAAATCCTTGCAGGAGAAACAGCAAAGAAGGTATGAGATTGAGCAGGAGACGACGTATCTTTGGCGGGATATCCATAAGCTGGAGCAGGAGATGGAGGAAATTGACGGCAGGATTGGGAAGGAAGAACTGCGCTTGAAAGAGGCGTGCCGCAAATACGAGGGAGAGAGCAAGTGGCGAGTTTCTCCGATTAAAATTGCGATTATGGCGGTTATCCTGATTATGGCATTTGTCATATTTCAAAAGCCTTGGAATTATCTTATAACGATTGTTCTGATGCTTGCGGAGGGCATGTATGTGTGGAACCGCATGAAAGAAGGAAAGAAAAAACCACGAAGTGAAGTAGAGGAAGAAGAGAGAAGAGCGCTTGACAAGCTGCTGTGGGAGAAAGAACATTTGCAGGGAGAACTGAAAGAGAAACAGGTTCAGTATGGAAACGTGCAGGAACGGTTGAGCGAGCTTGATGAAGTGAATGACGACTATAAAAAGCAGGATATGAGAAAACGGGCGCTGGAGCTTGCCACGGAACGTCTTTTGGAATTATCCAAAGACGTCCACAAGGAGCTTGGTGTAAAATTAAATGAGAAGGCATCTGAGATTCTCTCAGAGATTACAGACGGAAAATACACGATGCTTCTGATTGATGAAAAGCTGAAAATGAGCCTGTATACGGGAGAGCGGAAAATCGGAATCGAGCAGGTGAGCCGTGGTACAATCGAGCAGATTTACTTTGCACTTCGCATGGCGGCAAGTGAACTGTTGCACGAAGAGGAATATCCGGTTATACTGGATGATACATTCGTATTTTATGATGACAAGCGACTTGAAAATACTTTGAAATGGCTTGCCGGACATAAAAAACAGGTATTGATTTTTACCTGTCAGAAACGAGAACAACAAATACTGAAGAAATTAGGAATAGGAGATTAAAATTATGTCAATGAAAATTAACCATCAATTATGCAGCCCGGAAACACTGAAAAAAGAGTACCCGATGGCGGATTCTCTGAAGGTATTAAAAGAAAAAAGGGATGCGGAAATCAAAGCGATTTTTGCCGGGGAATCGGATAAATTTATTGTATTGATTGGTCCTTGTTCGGCGGACAACGAAGATGCGGTGTGTGAATATGTAGGTCGTCTTGCGAGAGTGAATGAGCAGGTGAAAGAGAAGCTGATGATCATTCCGCGTGTCTACACAAATAAACCGCGTACAACGGGAGAAGGCTACAAAGGAATGCTGCATCAGCCGATTCCGGATGAGGCTCCGGATCTTTACGGCGGAATCATCGCAATCCGTAAGATGCATCTCCGTGTCATTCAGGACTATGGTTTTACATGCGCCGATGAGATGCTCTATCCGGAGAACAGAAGCTACCTGGACGATATTCTCTCTTATGAAGCAATTGGAGCTCGTTCTGTGGAAGACCAGCAGCACAGACTGACAGCGAGTGGAATGGATATTCCGGTAGGTATGAAAAACCCGACAAGCGGTGATTTCACAGTGATGCTGAACTCGATTGTGGCAGCACAGGCAGGACACAATTTCATTTACAGAGGATATGATGTGACGACAGACGGAAACCCATACGCACATGCGATTCTGCGCGGCGGTGTGGATAAATACGGAACATGCAATCCGAACTACCATTATGAAGATTTGATTCGTCTCCTTGAGATGTATGGGAAATGGGATTTGAAAAATCCGGCTGCCATTGTGGACGCAAATCACTCCAACTCCAACAAAAAATATAAAGAACAGCTTCGTATTGTGAGCGAAGTGCTTCACAGCAGAAATTATAATCCGGATATCAAGAAGCTTGTCAAAGGTGTGATGGTAGAAAGCTATCTTTTGGAAGGAAATCAGAAAATTGACGAGCAGAGAATTTTTGGGAAATCCATTACGGATCCGTGTATTGGCTGGGAGGATACAGAGAGATTGCTGTATAAGATTGCGGAAATGTGCTAAAATGGATTAGAATAGGCTTTGTGGGGTGAGGGAAAAGGAGAGCGTAAATGAGGATTGGAGAGAAACTGAAAGAGGAGAGGGAAAAGAATGAATTGTCACAGAAAGATGTGGCGGACAGATTGCATGTCGCACGTCAGTCAGTCTCAAGGTGGGAGACCGATCAAAGTTATCCGGATGTAGAGAATCTGATAGCGCTGGGGCGATTGTATCATGTTTCGCTAGATGAACTGCTTGGAATTGAGAGAGAAGAAGTGATTCCCGAATCGGTGCAGAAAAAAACAGAAGAAGAACAGCCAGCGGAGGAAGAAAATTCTGCAAAAAGGGCAGAGTTGGAGTGGAAAGAGCAAGGCATAGTTTTTGCCGTTGCTCTTGCGTCCTGTGTGTTTCCGCTACTCGGGGTCTTTGTTCCGGGAGTGCTTTTGTGGAAATGCCGGAAGCGGAAGATAGGGGTACTGTTAAAAATATTGTTGGTTCTGTGTGTGCTTTTGAGTATTTATAATTGCTTTATAACATTAAATTCGTGGTGTGGCTTTTTTGTGGAAACGAATGTTACAGCAATTAATTAAATAACAGATACTTTCAAGTTACTGGAGGTTAGAGTACATCTAACACCTTTCGTATGCGAAATAACAAGATATCGCCAAGAAAAGTACAGTGTTCCTTGTGTATTGCTTTCTTTTTTTAATGACTTATTTATTATAGAGCCTTTTAAGGCTATAACTTTTGGAGAAGAGAGAGTAGTAATACGGTTGTTGGAAATTGTAACATTATATTCTGCTTTCCATGCATCAGGAGCTGAGGCGGAAACCTTATATGTACCATTTGCTACAGCACGGGAAGTATCTTGTTCAATGGTTACATAAACTGTTCTGCCTTCAGAGTTGACTAAGGTAAACTTTTGTTTACCACCTTTTTCAAGGTCATAAGAAGCAGTTGAAGAATGATGTGTGTCAGTGGCATTTGACGTAAAGCAGATGCAAAAACATAACATCAGACAAGTAAGTAGTGAAATAAATTTTTTCATAAGTTTTTTCCTCCTTTGTGTGTGTCAGGTGATGAGAGTTCTCATTGCCTGACATTTTTTGTCTCATACAATTTAAGTATAAGAAAATTTTTACAGTTTTGTAAAGAAGCTAATACGTGCATCTGTCAACTATTGGTTGCTTTTTGAGAATTTGAAGAGAAAAACAAGGGGCAATCAATAATTGACAGGATGCAACTAATAGGTGCTTGCTTTTTTAGATGCGGAGATGTAAAGATTAAAGTAACAATTAGGAGATTTAAAGGTATAATTTACTAGATATTCACAAATATGAGAGAGGTGGTTCCGATGTTTAGATTTAATTTTAAGGATTTCGAAGCAAATCAGTGTTTCCGAATACTCTAGTGGTTGAAGCAGAGATGGTACGCTTCAGAAATGTTGGAATACAGTTGGAGATAAGACAAAAAGTATAGGAAATCTTCTTGATAGCGAATAGTTGTTTGGAAAGGATGGGATTATTATGAAGAAAAGTTTAGCAATATTTTTGAGTTTGTTATTAATGATTTTAGTGTTACCTGATATAGAGGTTAATGCAACAGGAGAAAATCATTTATATTATCAAACAATTAAGTGTAAAGAGGCCGATAATTATGTTAAAGAGACACTGGGAGATTTTATTAATTATGAAAGTAATTTAGTTATGTTAAATGTTGAAGATATTGAACTTGGACAGGGAATTTATATTGCAAATTATGAAAATGAAAATTTGCTTCCATCATTTATGTATCCAGTGTTTGTTAATAACATATTGAGTTATATTTATAGAATATACGATGACGGAACAGGTAATTATGTTGGGATTTTTGGCAAAAATTATGCGGATATTGTCTTGGAAAATGCAGGTGATTCGGTGGAAAATGCTCCGCTTTTTGTTGAAAGCAATGGAAATGAATTGTTAGTTACTGAACATGAAAATAAAGTGGTAAGCCCTTCGCATTTTGGAACAGAAATTGACTATAAACGAATAGATATTGAAAAACAAAAAAGAAAAACATCAATTAGCATAGTAGATATTAGGGAAGAAAATGAATTTGATGTCAAAAAAAATACGAAGACTTATTATTGGACATTTGATATAAGCATTAAGGAAACGCAAGGGTCAAAACCATGGTGTGCGGCGTATGTCACAGCTACGGCATTAAGATATAAAACGGGGCAGGACATTCGAGCATCACATATAATGTCTTATTATGGTAAAGGAAGTAATGATAGTTGTTCTATAGATATGATTCGGGGATATAGTAGTATAAAAGGTGTAAAATTTGATGGGACATATAGTGGTGTTATTTCTAATTCTAATCTGCATGGCAATTTAAGAGGTATGAATCCAGTATATGGAGGATATAGTTCTAATATAGGTAATCATGCACTATTAATACATGGAATAAGTGACAATGCACGGTTGGTATGGAATCCATGGTATTCCCATTCTGAGTGGACATCAAGTAGTAATACATATAAAGCGAATGGAACTACATTTACAATGTATAGATATGGAACTTTTTTTTGAGAAGAAGTACATATAAAGTTGTTATAAGAGCAGACAGAATTATATGATTTTCTTACAATACTTTTGATTCTATTTATTATATAGTATCCATGATTCAACTTATTCAAGCCAATGCATTATATATCGTTTTGTGGTTCTGTGTTGGAAGTTTAGCTGTAAGGATCAAAGAAAATGAATAAAAAGAGATTTTGGAGAATCGTTTGCAAGTCCGATATAGAAAAATATTGAGAAATAGAGAAAGTTGCCAGTGTGTTTTGAATGCTACTGGTGAATTGTTAAAACAAAAGAATATTGAAAAAAGTTTGTGAATAATGTATGATAAAAATACTTAAAGGAGAAGATACTTTGGGAATTATCAGAGGTAATTTGAGGAATCGTGTGGTTTGTTTTGAATCCTGTTGTTGATTTTTGTGTTTGTAAAAGTTGATTAGGAATTTGCTTGGCAGAAATGTTGGAACGACTGTGCTAACAGCGGTTACGATGTAGAGAGAATTATTTTGAACAATTTAAAACACAATTAGTTGAGAGTGAAAATTATAAATTTTCAGAATAAGAATAAGAAAGACCAAAAGGTTTGACCTCATATGAAACGGTAGAAGAATTTGGTGAGATGGCAGAATATTATGTAATTATGACGGAGGTGCACAAAAAAACACGCCAGGAAACATTGACAGATTGGAGAGTTATCTTGAAGAAAGACTTATCAAGCGGAGAGTGGATGATAACGAGTTATGGTGAAGGATAATTAATACCGTTTCCGAGAGCACGGACTGGAAACTTAGAATTTTACTTATTATGTTGATATTGCTGGAGTGAGGGGCTTTCTATTATGAGAGAGGATAATTCTAGAAGAACAGGGAGAGATGTTTTATGAGAAAAATCAATGGGGTCAGTAAAATAGGTATTGTTTTAATATTGATTAGTTTTATGTTTGTGACTGGTTGTACATCTTCAAAAGAAAAAGAAACAGACGTATTTCAAGGCAATCTTGCAAAAGGAATTCTGTATAATGAAAAGATTTATTGGCAGACATCAACTTCTGAGAATCCAAAAGATGGGCAAGAAATTGGAAAAGTAAAAAAGGTTGAAAAAAGGGGTGTTTTTCCAACGAAAGAGTTTTCGGTTACGCAATCCGCAGAAGATATCGAAAATAAAAAAGTATATTCAGATGAGGAACTGTTGTATATAGAAAACAAAAATGAAGTTCAGATTTTTGAATATCGGACAGAGATGGAGTTGGGGGAGGAAGTTCCGTTGAACTTAGAAGAGGAATCGGAAGGAATGGCATTGCCACATTTTGTATATGAGAATATGAGATATCTTTTGAATACAGAATTAACAGTAGAAAAATTGCCGAAGTCATTTGTAAAAGCAGGAGAAATAGAAAAAACATGTGTGGTAGCTGTTAAAAATAATACGGGAAATCTTGATGTGGGAACAGAATTTTATGCATCAGAGTATCAAAATCGTTATATGATAGCGAAAAATCCGGATGGAACATACAGTGTATATGAGAATGAGGGATATTCTCAGTAGATGTTAGAAACTGTTGTGAGAGGTAAAAAAGAGGGTGTCATGCGGACCAATGTCATTAAGTTAAAATGATGTAAATGGCAATCCAAAACAAAAATATACAAATCAGAGTATATCTAATTCGGATATGCTCTGATTTTGTATTACAAGAAAAATTTCGTTTGATTTTTTGATAGCACAATAACTCCTTCGGAATCGGAGGAGTAAAAAAGATTGAATTATTTCTGATTTATGCTAATCTATAATTGAATGAAACCACACATGTACTGACAGAAACTCGCTGTCGTTTTCGGTTGGGTCTTATTGGGAGTAAGAATCGTTGAATTGTGGCTTCAATATCATAAGGAGGCTCCTTTCCTTTGTACCTGAAAAAGTTCAAACAGATTTTGGCAGCCTGCGTGAAATTGATCTGTAGTTTATACTTCAGATCTTTTTCTTTTGGTTTTACATGTTGAGCAATCAACATGCTAAAGTTGTACATAACTAATCTTGCGTATATTTCCTGTAAAATAGAATTCTCCTGTTCAGAATGAAATGCTGACAATCCAAGAATATATTTCAATTCTCTGAAGCCAGTTTCTATTCCCCATCTTTGATGATAGATTTCTTTCAAATCTTCCATTGAAAATATTTCTTCTGGAAGGCTCGTTGCAATAACTTCATATGTATTGTCATCTAAAAGGAATCTGACAAACCGTATTGTTATCTCATAATCAGGACTTTTGCTATTTTCAATATAATCAAACCGGGACTTCTTTGAAAGATACTTATATTTTTCTGTGTTAATCGCAACTGGACCGGAGAAATGTCTAGTTAATACCACCCGTTTTGTAATATCATATTCCTCTGTTTTGGGAAGATTTAACCCAGAAACCATACAGGAATTATCAGAATCTCTGACTCTTACAACATAATCAAAAAGTCTCTCTTCAATATGAGCGAAAAGATTGTAATTCTCATAACCGCGGTCTGCCATGATTATAACAGGATGTTTTTCACTGATCCGGTCCACGAGTTCACATGCTGCACCTGTTTCGTTTTCACGCAATCCCTTTTGAACAATGGCATCCAAAAAGTTTTTATTACAAACATCAAAAAGTGCATTCAAATGGAGTGTCGAAAAATGATTATCCCCCATAACATTATCTTCTTGAGAGTTGTAAGGTAGTGAAAAATCACTTCCATCAATTGCAAGTAAACGATAATTTTTATAAAGGACAGGTTTTTTAAATGTACATTCATTAAAGCGATAAAACAAATGTTCTAAGGCAGTGTAACTGAGTTTTTTTCTTTGTTGGACAAATGCTGACACAGTTGGAAACCCTTTCCTATATTCAAAAAATTCTCCTATCTCATGTCCAAGACTGTTGCTTCCAAAAGAAAGAATAAATTGAATCAACGTAGAAAAGTTAAATTTACTTTTACGACAAAAAGCCGGTTTTCCCGAAAGATTAAAGATGTCAGAAGAAAGTGCCATTTCATCAATAATCTTTAGTAAACAATTTTTAAGTTCATTAGCGTGTGTATTCACGACGTCACCTCCTATAAACAAGGGGCTTCGCCGCAATTTTTTTGGTATTTGTCAACCATTTTTTTTAAATCACAAAAAAAGAGCAGGGTACATTTTTCTATATACCTTGCTCTATAAGAGAATACATTTTTAATATCTTAACTTAATGACATTGTCATGTGGACACCCTCTCAATATATCTTATTCTATTAGATCTTTTCGCCGTTGCGGTATTTTTTCACTACATTCTGAATTCTTTCATTCGGGCTTAAGATACTGCTGATAGAACCATCGTGGTTCAATGTATCGATGATCAGTGCGATGTATTTGCTCAAATCACAGTTGATGTAGTAAGGCTTGCTCAATAATTCCGATGTCTGATAGATCAAGTTTGTTGTCAGAATACCGTGGATAATACCTTGCTCATACGCCTCATCAAATTTCTTCATACCGTTTGTAAACAGACCAAATGTAGCTGCTGCAAAGATTCGGTTCGCTTTTCTTGCTTTCAACTGTTTTGCAACATCAAGAATACTATCTCCGGAAGAAATCATATCGTCGATGATGATCACATCTTTTCCTTCCACAGAAGAACCTAAAAATTCGTGAGCGACAATTGGGTTGCGTCCATCTACAATTCTTGTGTAATCGCGGCGTTTGTAGAACATACCCATATCAAGTCCAAGCACGTTGGCAAGATAGATAGCACGTCCTGTAGCACCTTCATCCGGGCTGATTGCCATCATGTGTTCGCTGTCAATTTTTAAATCAGGAACATTCTGAAGAAGCCCTTTAATAAATTGGTATGTCGGGCGAACTGTCTCGAATCCGCTGAGTGGAATCGCATTCTGCACACGTGGGTCGTGAGCATCAAAAGTGATGATGTTGTCAACGCCCATACGAACTAACTCCTGAAGTGCAAGCGCACAGTCAAGAGATTCTCTCGAGCTTCTTTTGTGCTGTCTGCTCTCGTAAAGGAAAGGCATAATTACGTTAATTCTACGAGCTTTTCCACCGATAGCAGCGATGACTCTTTTCAGATTCTGGAAATGGTCATCTGGTGACATGTGGTTTGTGTGTCCCGACAATGAGTATGTTAAACTATAGTTACATACATCTACCATCAAGTAAATATCTTTTCCTCTTACCGATTCATTGATAATACCTTTTGCTTCTCCGGAACCAAAACGAGGAACCTTAGCATCGATGATGTAAGTCTCTTTTTGGTAATCGTGGAAAACGACATCATCTTTTGTTTTGGCAACAGCCTCTTTTCTCCATTTTACAAGATAATCGTTTACTTTGCCTCCCAATTCCTGACAACCGTCAATTGGAATCATACCGAGTGATCCTACTGGTATATTTTCTAAAGTGCGTTCTGTGCGGTGTAACATTAATTTGCCTCCCTGTTCATTAGTTTCTTTTTGATGCGAATGTCATCGCCGGTTAATTTTAACATGGTGTAATTACTGGTAATTCGGGAAAATGTTCTCTCTGAATAAATCTCTACAAGTGATTCCAAGGAAAGATTCGTAGAGATAATTGTTGATTTTCTGCGCAGCAATCGCTCGTTCAGGCAGAGGAACAATTGTGAAACGGTAAACGCATTGGAAAGTTCCGTTCCCAAATCGTCAATAATTAACAGATCACAGTTGAAAATATGTTCATACATGATCTCAGCTGTGTTATCTTTTTCGAATTTACTCTTGGCAATGGTGTCAAAGAGCTCAAATGCAGTAAAGTAAATTACCGAATAAGCATGATCAATTAATTCTTTTGCGATACAGTTGGATAAAAAAGTTTTTCCGACGCCGGTATCACCATAAAGAAATAAATTGCGAAAATTGTCCGCGAATGTATCTGCAAATTCGCGGCAAGTAAGATAGGCATTCTTCATATTTGTGAGAGAAGAGCGCCCGGTTTTTGGGTCAATATGATTATCTGAGTAGTAAGAAAGAGAAAATGTATCAAAATTTTCTTTTTCCAAAATATGCTGTAAATTGGATTGTGTATAAAGCAGATCGATGACTGCTTTGTGGAAACAGTGACATTTTCGATTGCCGATGTATCCGGTATCTTTGCAGTCTTCACATTCGTAGACCGGCTCCAAATAATCTGCCGGGAAACCGGCAGATAAAAGCAGCGTTTTTTTCTGCTCAGATAACTTCCGAATCTCTTCTTTTAAAGCGGGAAGTGCACTCTCATCTCCGTCTAGAAGCTTCCGCGCGTGATTCACACTTAAAAGAGAGATAGAATCGTTGATTTCTTTTAACTCCGGTAGTCGATTATACACTGTTTTATAGCGTTTGTCTAATACATTTCGATTATGCAGCTGTTTTTGCTCATAGGCACGAATAATGGTATCGTATTGAGAATTATTTAAAGCCACGATGAATCTCCTTTAATTATGGTGTGTTTAACAGTTGCTGTTCCAACGAGCTAATGTCGTAAGAACGTCCTTCAAAATTGTTAAAACGGTTCGGGGCAGGCGCGGCAGCTCTTGTTGCAGCGGCGCGTCGTTTCATCTCTTTTTCCTGCTGATAGACAAGATCGATCTTGGTGATATCAGATAAATGATGTACCCCTTTTGCAATCCAGTTCTTTAAAATGGAGTCGGTATATTTGAAATCAGGCTGATGTGTGTTCGCAATCGTACGGTTACAAGCTTCTATAATAATATCTAAAGTGAGACCGTATTCTTCCGTCCATTTTTTTATGTAGCTTAATTCTACTGCAGCCGGACTTCTTCCTTTTATTCCGAATGCATTCAGAACGGCAAAACAATTCTTGTTGTAAGCAGCAGAACTTGCTTTTGCCTCTGTTACGCTTTTGATGTTCTCATCAGACCATGCAAGCGCGACAGACTCGATATAATGCATACTTTTGTGCCCGTTTTCCACACAATATTCAATCAGATACTCAATCAAATCTGTTGAAAAATGTAATGTATCAAAGAAATAGTTAATTTTCTGAATCTCCTTGCTGGACAATGGTTTGCCCATGTACTGCTCAGCGACAAAGTAAAGCTGTCTGAGCTGTTCCTGATTCTCATCAGCAGCACTTCTGAGAGGTGGCTCTGCTTTTGGTGCGGCGACCGGCTTTGCTGTCTCCTCTTTTCTGATAGCTGGCGCAGCATCGGAAGGTCCAGAAGTCTTTCCGATAGCAAGTCCACAGATTGTTCCGGCATCATCGTAATCGATGACAAGAAGTCCCATCTTGGACCAGTAGTTAAATGCGCGGATAATGTCTTTTTCTGTGCATTCCAGACAGTCTGCAAGTTTTGAAATAGTCAGTGAGCTGTCCGGTGTATTCAGGTGGCGCAGTAAAAGCAGGTATACTTTTACATATTCGCCATTTGCCTTTGTCATATAATAATCTATAAAGTCGTTTTCCACAATTGTACTGTTACCTTGAAAACGATTTCGAAGTGTCAGTGTTCTCATTCCTCTTTCGCCGTATCCTTTCCGTTCTCTTCTCTTTCAGTAATGGCTATTATAGCACCATATAAGCATAGGAAAAAGCACTTTTCCGTGGATATCTCGGTTTTTTTGTGGATAAAAAAATTGTGGAAACTGTGGATAACTCTTATTTTAGAAGCGCTTCTCCAATGTTTACAACGTCTCCGGCACCCATAGTTATCAACAAATCACCGTGGATACATTTTTCAGAGACAAAATTTTCAATCTCTTCAAAGCTTGGAAAATAGTATGCGTCTGTGCCAAGTTCTTTGATTTTTTCAGTAAGTGCAGCGGAAGACATTCCTAAAGTGTCTGTCTCGCGGGCGGCATAGATGTCGGCTAGGACAACATGGTCGGCGAGAGAAAGTGCCTCTGCAAACTCGTCAAAAAATGCTTTTGTTCTTGTGTAAGTGTGCGGTTGGAAAATACACCAGATATCTTTATGAGGATAATTCTGCGCAGATGTTAGTGTCGCGCGGATCTCCGTTGGATGATGCGCATAATCATCGATGATCGTAACACCATCTCGCTCCCCTTTATATTGGAAACGGCGGTCCGTTCCGGTGAACGACAGAATCCCTTTTTTAATGATATCAAGTGGAATCTCAAGCTGCTCACAGACAGCAATGACGGCAAGTGCATTGGATACATTGTGGTTACCGGCAACGGCAAGTGTGATGCGATCCACATATTCACCATGTCTTAACAGATCAAAGGAAGCATTTCCAATCTCATCGAATCGAATTTCAGAAGCAGAATAGTCTGCCGGCTGTCTTTCAGAATATGTGATGATCTTGCAGTCTAGTCCGTCAGTGATTGAATTGATTCCCTCAATATTTTGGTTGATGACCAAAGCGCCATCTGCAGGGAGCAGCGCGGCAAATTGATGGAAGGAGTTGCGGATATCATCAATATCTTTGAAGAAATCCATATGGTCTTCTTCTACGTTCAGGATAATTCCAATCTTTGGAAAGAAATGCAAAAAGCTATTAGTGTATTCGCAGGCTTCTGTGACAAATACATCAGAGCTTCCTACACGGATATTGCCGCCGATTGCCTTTAAAATACCGCCGACAGAGATTGTCGGGTCTTTTTCACCTGCCAGCAATACGTGAGAGAGCATAGAGGTTGTCGTTGTCTTTCCGTGAGTACCGGAAACAGCAATCGGAGTCTTGTAATTGGTCATCAGCTGACCAAGCAACTCAGCACGTGATAACATTGGAAGATTTTGTCTTTTTGCCTCTGCAAATTCTTCATTATCCTCGTGAATTGCCGCTGTATAGACAACAACATCGATTCCATCTATGATGTTAGATGCTTTTTGCGGATAAAAAACAGAAGCACCCATAGAGGCTAAATGTTCTGTGAGCGCAGAAGCTTTCGAGTCAGAACCTGAAATTGTAAAATTTTCTTTTAGAAGAATCTCAGCAAGCCCGCTCATACTGATGCCTCCAATCCCGATAAAATGAACGTGAAGAGGCTTGTTAAAATTTATTTTATACATATATTACCATCCCATTCTTATGTTTTTGTCATATAATAAGTCTATCCTCTATATTATATACATATATGCCAAAAAAGCCAAGGTCTTTATTTTGTTGGTTTTAGATAAAAACATGTAAAAAGATGTTGTTTTTTTGTAAAATATGTTCACTATGTGAAAAAATTGTGTTATAATAAACACATTAATACTGAGAAGGGGTGATGACATGAAGAAAAAAGAAATGATAGCAATGTTATTAGCAGGAGGACAAGGCAGCAGACTCGGTGTCTTAACTGCGAAAGTTGCAAAGCCGGCAGTAGCATTTGGAGGAAAATACAGAATTATTGATTTTCCGCTTAGTAACTGCATCAATTCAGGAATTGATACGGTCGGGGTGTTGACACAATATCAGCCACTGCGCCTGAATGCACATATCGGAATTGGGATTCCGTGGGATTTGGATCGCAATATCGGAGGAGTAACGGTACTTCCGCCATACGAAAAGAGCGCAAACAGTGAGTGGTATACAGGAACTGCCAATGCGATTTATCAGAATCTGGAATATATGGAAAGTTACAATCCGGACTATGTGCTGATTTTATCCGGAGACCATATTTATAAGATGGATTATGAGGTTATGCTGGATTTTCACAAAGAGAACAATGCAGATGTTACTATTGCTGCGATGCCGGTTCCGATTGAAGAAGCGAGCAGATTTGGTATCGTAATTACGGACGATAACAACCAGGTTACAGAATTTGAGGAAAAACCGGCACATCCAAGAAGCAATCTTGCGTCTATGGGGATTTATATTTTCAGCTGGCCGGTGCTAAAAGAAGCGTTGCTAAAAAAGAAGGACGAGCCTGGCTGTGACTTTGGAAAACACGTGATTCCATATTGTCATGAAAATGGACAACGACTCTTTGCATATGAATACAACGGATATTGGAAAGATGTTGGAACACTGGGGTCTTATTGGGAGGCCAATATGGAATTGATTGACATTATTCCTGATTTTAATTTGTATGAAGAATTTTGGAAGATTTACACGAATACAGGAAGTATTCCTCCGCAGTACATATCAGAGAATTCTGTGATTGACAAGAGTATTATTTGTAACGGTGCGGAGATTTATGGAGAGGTTCATAATTCTGTCATCGGCTCCAATGTGGTGATTGGACAAGGTGCGGTTGTCCGAGATTCCATTATTATGCAAGATGTAGTCATCGGAGAGAACTGCGTGATTGATAAGTCGATCATTGCAGAACACGTGAATGTTGGAGATAATGTCACTTTGGGCATCGGAAGTGATATTCCGAATAAATTAAAACCAAATATTTATTCGTTTGGTCTTGTTACAATCGGGGAAAATTCAGTGATCCCTGCAAATGTGCAGATAGGAAAGAATACTGCAATCAGCGGCGTGACAGCAAAAGAAGATTATGTCGATGGAGTACTTGAAAGTGGAGAAACGTTGATAAAGGTAGGTGAACAGGCATGAGAGCAGTGGGGATTATTTTAGCGGGCGGTAACAGCAATAAGATGCGTGAATTGACGAAAAAACGTGCGGCGGCAGCCATGCCGGTGGCGGGAAGTTACAGAGCGATTGATTTTGTACTCAGTAATATGTCGAACTCGCATATTCAGAAAGTAGCGGTGTTGACACAGTACAATGCAAGATCTTTGAATGAACACCTGAATTCTTCAAAATGGTGGGATTTCGGGAGAAAGCAGGGTGGATTGTATGTATTTCCGCCTACGATTACAGCGGATAATGGCAATTGGTACAGAGGAACCGCAGATGCAATTTATCAAAATCTTGATTTCTTGAAAAAATGCCATGAACCATATGTGATCATCACCTCCGGTGATGCGATCTATAAGATGGATTATAATAAGGTGTTAGAATATCATATTGCCAAGAAAGCGGATATTACAGTGGTTTGCAAAGATCTGAATGATGGCGAGGATGCGAGAAGGTTTGGAACTTTGAAGCTGAATGAGAATATGCGCGTGGAAGAGTTTGAAGAGAAACCGATGATGGCAAAGTCAAGAACTGTCTCAACCGGTATTTATATCATCCGGAGACGCCAGCTGATTGATCTGATCGAACAGTGTGCGGAAGACGACAGATATGATTTTGTATCGGATATTTTGATCCGTTATAAGAATTTAAAGAAAATTTATGCATATAAGATTAAAGACTATTGGAGTAATATCTCCACGGTTGATGCATATTATCAGACGAATATGGACTTTTTGAAAGCAGATGTAAGAAAACATTTCTTCAAAACATATCCGGCGATTTATTCAAAAGTTGGTGATTTGCCTCCGGCAAAATACAATCCGGGTGCAGTTGTAAAGAACAGTTTGGTTGCCAGCGGAAGTATAATCAATGGAACAGTGGAAAATTCAGTTCTGTTTAAGAAAGTATATGTGGGTAATAACTGTGTGATAAAAAATTCAATTATTTTGAATGATGTATATCTTGGAGATAATACCTACATTGAGAATTGTATTGTAGAGAGCCGTGATACAATCAGAGCCAATACGCGTCATATTGGAGAAAACGGGGTAAAAGTTGTAGTAGAAAAAAATGAGAGATATGCATTGTAGTCTGAATTCAGAAAAAGAAAGACAATGCAAGATGGGAAAGGGGCTAGACATATGCAGATTACAGATGTACGTGTGAGAAGAGTAGCAAAAGAAGGAAAATTAAAGGCAGTAGTTTCCATTACGATGGATGAAGAATTCGTAGTGCATGATATTAAGGTGATTGAAGGAGAAAAAGGGCTCTTTATCGCAATGCCGAGCAAAAAAGCTTTGGATGGAGAATATAGAGATATTGCGCATCCGATCAATTCTGATACAAGAGAGCGAATTCAAAGTACCATATTGGAAAAATATGAGGAAGCATTAAAAGAAGAACCTGTGGAAGCATTCGTGTAGATTTACGACGAAAACAGGATATTTTCTAAAATATGGAGACGAGGGTTTATACAGAACCCTCGTCTTTAGTCGTGAAAAGGAGAATGAATGAATTTAAAGATACTATTTGAAGATACACATGTGATTGTCTGCTATAAACCGGCAGGGGTGCCGACGCAGACAAGCAAAATTGGATCTCAGGATATGGTGAGTATTCTGAAAAATTATTTGTACAAAAACCAAAAAGAAAAGAAAGAACCCTATGTGGCGGTGATTCATCGGCTGGATCAACCGGTAGAGGGTATACTTGTATTTGGAAAGACACCATTTGCAGCCAAAGAACTAAGCGCGCAGATGCAGGGGGCAGGATTTGGAAAGTATTACCAAGCGGTTGTATGTGGAAAGTTTGAAGAAAAAAGTGGGAAACTGGAACACTATATGGTGAAAGATGGACGAGTGAATCTTTCGAAAGTGTGTGATCCGTCAATAAAGGATGCAAAAAGAGCAGTGCTTTTTTATGAGGTCGAGGAAGAAGGTCTGGAAGATGGAGAAGAAAGAAGTCTTGTAAATATCAAATTGGAAACGGGGCGGCATCACCAGATACGGGTGCAGATGGCAGCAGCAGGATGCCCGATTTGGGGAGATGCAAAATATAATGAAAAGCAGTCAAACGGAAGGCGCAAGATTGCTCTTTGCGCAAGTCATTTGGAATTTTTGCATCCGAAAACGAAGGAAAAGATGATATTTGAAATCGAACCGGAAGGAGAAGGCTTTCGAAAAATATTTTTCTGAAAAATCAGTATTTTACGGGGTTGACAAACAACAAGATTTCTCATAGAATTAGTGGTAATTACTGAGAATATTGGCTGTGAAGAGGAATAGTATATACAGGACGAGCCACAGAGAGAGAATTGATTGGTGAAAGATTCTTGCAAGAAGTGTATGGAACCTACCTTGGAGCCACTGTGTGAAAATGCAGCGTGACATCAGCGTTAATGATGACTAAAGAGAATTGTAGAGGAATCTATGATTAATTAGGGTGGTACCGCCGAGTCTTTCGGTCCCTTTTGGAGGGATGAAAGGACTCGGCTCTTTTTATTTCCTCAAAAAATAAGATGGGGCAAGGGGCCCTGCGAATAAAAAGGAGAGAAAAACATGGCAAACGAAAAAAAACTTGTAAAAGCGATTACAGCGAGAGATGAAGATTTCGCACAATGGTACACAGATGTTGTACGTGAAGCAGAACTTTGTGACTATTCATCAGTAAAAGGATGTTTGAACTACTTACCAAATGGTTATGCCATCTGGGAGAACATTCAGAGAGATCTGGATGCAAGATTTAAAGAGACGGGTGTAGAGAACGTATCTTTACCAATGCTGATTCCGGAAAGTCTGCTTGAAAAAGAAGGAGATCATATCGAAGGATTTGCACCAGAAGTAGCATGGGTAACACATGGAGGAATGGAAAGACTTCAGGAAAGACTTTGCATCAGACCTACATCAGAGACATTGTTCTGTGACTTGTGGAGCAAGATGGTTCGTTCACATAGAGATTTACCAAAAGTATGGAATCAATGGAACTCAGTGCTTCGTTGGGAAAAGACAACAAGACCTTTCTTGCGTTCAAGAGAATTCTTGTGGCAGGAAGGACATACAATTCATGCGACATACGAAGAGGCTGAACAGAGAACACTTACTATGTTGAAGGTATATCAGGACTTTATCCGTGATTCGCTTGCGATTCCGTTTGTATCAGGAAGAAAAGCAGAGAATGAAAAATTTGCGGGAGCTCAGGATACTTACACAGTAGAAGCGCTTATGCATGACGGAAAAGCGTTGCAGTCAGCAACGAGCCATTTCTTTGGAAACGGTTTCCCAGATGCGTTTAACATCAAATATATAGATAAAAATAACCAGCCTCACAGTGTATATGAGACATCATGGGGACTTTCTACAAGAATTATCGGTGCAATCATTATGGTTCACGGAGATGACGACGGACTTGTATTGCCACCAAGAATTGCGCCGGTTCAGACAAGAGTAATTCCAATTGCTCAGCATAAAGAAGGCGTTCTTGAAAAAGCAGATGAATTGTTGGCAGCATTGAAAGCAGCGGGATACAGAGCGAAAATCGACGATTCAGAGAAGAGTCCAGGATGGAAATTCAGCGAGCAGGAGATTCTTGGTATTCCAACACGTATTGAGATTGGACCAAAAGATATCGAGAAGAATCAGGTTGTTGTTGTACGTCGTGATACACGTGAAAAGATTGTTGTTTCTATCGATGAGATTACAACAAAACTTGGTGAGATTTTAGAGACAATTCAGAAAGATATGTATGAGAAAGCAAAAGCATTCTTGAATTCACATATTGATACAGCAGTTACAATGGATGAGATGGTTGAAAAATTCAAAGCAAACCGTGGATTTGTAAAAGCTTGCTGGTGTGGAGATGAAGAATGTGAAGGCGAGATTAAATACGCTACAGGCGGAGCTTCCACACGTTGTCTGATCGAAGATGAAGAGATGATTTCAGACACATGTATTTTCTGTGGAAAACCTGCGAAACACATGGCATACTGGGGAAAATCATACTAAAAATAATTTGGGCAGAGATTTTATTAAAAATCTCTGCCCTTTTTGTTATCTATTTAGTTAATACTTCGATACCTGTTTCGGTGACAAGCACCATGTATTCAATCTGTGCGGACAATCCATCATCTTCGGTGTAGACCGTCCAGCCGTTGTCTTCGTCTACAAAGAAATCGGGACTTCCTTCGTTGATCATCGGTTCGATGGTGAACATCATTCCCGGAACAAGAACCATCTCGGTTCCTTTTTCAGTGACATAGCTCACAAAAGGTTCTTCGTGAAATTCAAGACCGATTCCGTGACCACCGATGTCTTCAACCACAGAGTAACCGTTTGCCTGAGCGTGTGAGTTGATTGCATCGGCAATATCCCCGAGATGCCCCCAAGGTTTTGCTGCTGCAAGACCAAGTTCTACACATTCTTCGGTTACTTTTAGAATCTTTTTCGCCCGGTCGGACAATTCGCCGATGGCAAACATTCGGGATGCATCTGAATAATATCCATTGAGAATGGTAGAGACGTCCACGTTGATGATGTCACCTTCCTCTAAAATAATATTTTCGTCTGGAATTCCGTGGCAAACTTCGTTGTTGATGGAAGTACATACACTTTTTGGAAAACCGTCATATCCAAGTGGCGCAGGAATACCGCCGTGTTCTGTTGTGTAGTCATAGACCAGTTTGTCTATCTCGGCGGTGCTCATCCCTGCGTGAATATGTTTTGCAACGTGATCAAGAACCGCTGTGTTGAGCGCTGCACTTTTTTTGATCTCTTCAATCTGTGCAGGTGTCTTGAGCATACTTCTGTCAGGGACAATGTGTCCTTCGGAAGCTAAAAGTAATATTTTGTCATCAATTTGCATGTGGCATTTTTTATATTTTTTCCCGCTGCCACACCAGCAGAGTTCATTTCGTTCCATAATAAAAATCTCCTTTGAATTGCATCATACTATATAGTATAACGCATTTTTCTGTTGTTAGCACCTATAAAATGGGGTATACTGTTACTGAAATAAATGACTATGTAATGTGAAAGGATGTGTATATATGTTGAGAATTGGAATACTGACAAGCGGCGGAGACTGCCAGGCGTTAAATGCAGCGATGCGCGGCGTGGTAAAAGGGATTACATCGAAGAGAAACGATGTGGAAATCTATGGATTCAAAGATGGGTATAAAGGTCTGATCTATGCCAACTTTGAGATGTTGACAGCAAAAGATTTTTCAGGGATACTCACGGTTGGAGGGACGATTCTCGGAACATCCAGACAGCCGTTCAAATTGATGCGGGTGCCGGACGCCAATGGACTTGACAAGGTGAAGGCGATGAAGCATACATATCATAAATTGAATCTGAACTGCCTTGTGGTGCTTGGTGGAAACGGGACACATAAGACAGCGAATCTGCTTCGTGAGGAAGGTTTGAATGTGATTACACTTCCAAAGACAATTGACAATGATTTATGGGGAACAGATATGACATTTGGTTTCCAAAGTGCAGTGGATATTGCGACGAATACAATTGACTGTATCCATACAACCGCGACATCTCACAGCCGTGTATTTATCGTGGAAGTGATGGGACACAAAGTTGGATGGGTGACATTGCATGCGGGAATTGCAGGAGGCGCTGATATTATTTTGCTTCCGGAGATTCCGTATGATCTGAATGTGATTTCGGAAGCGATTGAAAAACGCACAAAAGCAGGAAAACACTTTACGATTATTGCGGTTGCGGAAGGAGCTATGTCAAAAGAAGAAGCTGCGATGCCGAAGAAAGCTTATAAAGCAAAATTAAAAGAACGCAAATATCCTTCTATTGCATATGAATTGGCAGAAGAGATTCAGAAAAAGACAGATCAGGAAGTGCGTATTACGGTGCCGGGGCACACACAAAGAGGAGGTTCTCCTTGCCCTTACGATAGAGTGCTTGCGACAAGGCTCGGAGCTGCTGCGGCAGAATTGATCTTGAAAGAAGAATATGGTTACATGGTCGGGATGAAAAAAGGAGAGACTGTAAAAGTGCCGCTGTCTGAAGTGGCAGGAAAGTTAAAGATGGTGGATCCGGATTCTAAGATCATCAAAGAGGCAAAGCTGACAGGAATCAGTTTTGGAGATAAATAGACGAAGAGAAAGAAAGGAAGTTGGAGATGTCGTATACTGCTTTGTATAGAAAATTTCGCCCGGGAGAATTTGAGGATGTAAAAGGGCAGGATCATATCAGCAAGACATTGCAGAATCAGATAAAAGCAGACCGAATCGGACATGCGTATCTCTTTTGTGGAACGAGGGGGACCGGTAAGACATCGGTTGCGAAGATATTTGCAAAGGCGGTAAACTGTGAACATCCGGTAAATGGAAGCCCCTGTGGTGTGTGCGACAGCTGTAAAGCAATCAGTTCGGGGACTTCTATGAATGTGATCGAGATAGATGCTGCTTCGAACAATGGTGTTGACAATATCCGTGAGATTCGGGAAGAGGTGGCGTATCGTCCTACGGAAGGAAAATATAAAGTGTATATCATCGACGAGGTGCATATGCTTTCTATTGGGGCGTTTAATGCACTTTTAAAGACGCTGGAAGAGCCGCCGGAATATGTTATTTTTATTTTGGCGACAACGGAGGCTCACAAGATACCGATTACAATTCTATCCAGATGTCAGAGATATGATTTTAAAAGAATTACAATTGATACGATTGCGGCGCGTCTGACAGATCTTATGCAGAAGGAGAATATAGAAGTTGAGGAGAAAGCAATTCGCTATGTTGCAAAGGCGGCGGATGGCTCGATGAGAGATGCGTTAAGTCTTTTGGACCAGTGCATCGCGTTCTATCTTGGGCAGAAGCTGACATATGATAATGTGTTGGAGGTGCTCGGGGCGGTTGACACGGAAGTGTTCAGCAGGCTGCTTCGTGAACTTCTGGAAAGAAATGTTGCGAAAGTGATGAAAAGTCTGGATGAACTTGTTATGCAAGGGCGTGAGCTTTCGCAGCTTGCAGCTGATTTCACATGGTATTTAAGGAACTTGCTTCTTGCGAAAAGTTCTGATAATATGGAGGATGTGTTAGATGTATCGACAGAGAATCTGGCGCAGCTGAAAGAAGAAGCACAGATGATAGAAAATGATACACTGATACGCTATATCAGGATTTTTTCAGAATTGTCCAATCAATTAAAATATGCAACACAGAAGCGGGTTATGATGGAAGTGGCATTTATCAAGCTGTGCAGACCGGAGATGGAAGTGGAGCAGGATACACTGTTAGAACGTATTCGTGCTTTGGAAGAGCAGATACAGAAAGGGATTGCGGTAAGACCTCAGGCAGCTGCCTATGCGGAACAAACTGTGGAAGAGGCGCCTGGACCAAAGGTGGAACTTACAAAAGCGCTTCATGAAGATGTCAAGGCGGTTGCAAAAGATTTTCGTCCGATTGTAAATCAGCTATCGGGCATGCTGCGCAATTGTCTGAAGATGGCAAGGCTGAGTGTAGGCAATCAGGATCAGCTTCTCATTGTGCTTCCGGATGAAGTGAGCGCAGGTGTAGTTGGGACGCCGGAACATAGAGAAGAGATAGAACATCTTATTGAACAAAGAATCGGCAAGACTGTCGCGATCGAAGTTCGGTGTGTGGAAGAAGGACGACGATTTGAGGACAGTTTTGTAGATATAGAAAAAGTGGTACACATGGATATCACGGTAGAAGATTAGGAGGATTATAATTATGGCAAAACGTGGAGGATTTCCAGGTGGAGGAATGCCGGGAAATATGGCAAATTTAATGAAACAGGCTCAGAAGATGCAAAGACAGATGGAAGAGCAGGCAAAAGAGCTTGAGAGTAAAGAATTTACTGCAACAGCAGGAGGCGGTGCAGTGGAAGTGACGGTATCCGGAACGAGAGAAGTGACAAAAGTGAAACTTCAGGAAGAAGTTGTGGATCCGGATGATATCGAGATGCTTGAAGACTTGATTGTGGCAGCTACCAATGAAGCGCTTCGTAAAGTTGAAGCGGAGTCAGCTTCTGCGATGTCAAAACTGACAGGCGGATTAGGCGGCGGAATTCCGGGGATGCCATTTTAAGGAGTGCAAAAGAAATGGATTATTATAGCAGCCAGATAAGTAAATTAATCGAAGAATTATCAAGACTTCCTGGTATTGGTGCAAAGTCAGCTCAGAGGCTGGCTTTTCATATTATCAACATGCCGAAAGAGCAAGTGCAAAGTCTTGCGGGCTCGATGACAGAGGCAAGGGAAAATGTACGCTATTGTAAACAATGCCACACGCTTACCGATCAGGAATTGTGCCCGATCTGCAGCAACAGTAATCGTGATGCAAAGACAATCATGGTGGTGGAGACGACGAGGGATTTGGCGGCTTACGAAAAGACAGGAAAATATCAAGGAGTCTATCATGTGCTTCACGGTGCGATCTCGCCAATGCTTGGGATTGGACCTGGAGACATCAAATTGAAAGAGCTGATGGAACGTCTTCAAGGAGATGTGGATGAGGTGATTATTGCGACAAATTCCAGCCTGGAAGGGGAGACGACGGCGATGTATATCAGCAAATTGATCAAGCCTACCGGTATCAAAGTGAGTAGAATTGCAAGTGGAGTTCCAGTTGGCGGCGATTTGGAATATATAGATGAAGTGACGCTTTTGCGAGCATTAGAGGGAAGAACAGAGATTTGATGAAAAAAAAGAAAGTGACATCGACAGATATTGCGCGGAAAGCAGGGGTATCTCAGTCGACCGTGTCTATGGTTTTAAATAAAAAATATAATGTTTCTTTTTCGAAAGAGACAATTGAGAGAGTGGAAAAAGCAGCGAAAGAGCTTGGATACGTGGCGCCGAAACGCAAGGTCAGAAAAGCGGGGAAAAAGGAAAAGCATTTGGCGGTATTTTGCCCGAACCTTACCAATCCATATTATGTGATGCTTCTGCAAGGGGTTGAGATGCGTGCGCGAGACGAGGAATATACTTTGTTTGTATGTAATACTCAGCGGGATCTTGGTATGGAAGAACGATATTTAAAGATGATGCCGAGCCTGAATCCGATGGGAATTATCTATATGTGTAATCCGAGTGAATGCTTTATGGATATGGTGGAGCGTCTTGCCGAGCGGATTCCGGTCGTGATCATCAATAATCAGAATGAGAAACTGAGTCTGGATGCGGTGGAATTGGATAATTCAAAGCTTGGACGTCTGATGGCGCGTCATCTTCTGGATTTGGGACACAAAAAAGTCGCTTATATTACCCCGCCTCTTACGACGAGACAAAAACAGCGGTCGAAGAGGACGGAAGGTTTTTTGAAAGAGTTTGAAAAGGAAGGTCTGAAATCACAAGTAATTGTGAAAGAGGCTGGTGAGCAGATGGACATCGGAGTGGCAAATGTGGATTCAGAATATCGCGTGGGATATGAGCTGACTAAGGAGCTTATGGAAGAAGAGGCAGATCTGACGGCAATTGTCGGTCTCAACGATATGATTGCGCTTGGAATACTGGATGCTTTGTATGAGCTGAAATACCGGGTGCCACATGATGTTTCGGTGATGGGATGTGACAATATTCTGTTTGGAAAGATGCACAAGGTGGCTTTGACGACAATTGAGCATTTTGTGATTTTTAAGGGAAGAGATGCCTGTGATATTATTATGAAAAAAATTAAGTTTAAACATGCAGACTTTGCTGATATGGAACCGGTAAGCACGTACCATGTAGAGTATGAACCTAAATTAATCACACGCGGAACAACCTCTTATGCCAAGATAACCGACAGGACAAAACAAAAGTGAAATTAATAGAAAAGAGAAAATTATTAATAATAAAAATATGAAAAATATTTGTAAAGAAGCCTGAAAATGGCTTCTTATTTTTATGGCAAAGGAAAATATTTCACATCATAGAAATAATAATTTTAAAATATTAATAAAAATAATTACTAATAAAAATGCGTCCGGTTGACGGGCGAATAAGGGGTGATATAATGAGCTCATAAAGAATTATTCAGGATATTTAGCAGTCGAAGGAGGAAACGAATATGAGATTTTTTATTGACACAGCAAATGTAGAGGATATTAAAAAGGCAAATGATATGGGTGTTATCTGTGGAGTTACAACCAATCCGTCACTGATTGCAAAAGAAGGACGTGTTTTTGAAGAGGTTATTGCAGAGATTGCATCAATTGTAGATGGACCAATCAGCGGAGAAGTGAAAGCTACAACTGTTGACGCAGAAGGAATGATTGCAGAAGGAAGAGCCATTGCAAAAATTCATCCGAACATGGTTGTGAAAATCCCTATGACAGTGGAGGGACTCAAAGCTTGTAAAGTATTGTCCTCAGAAGGAATTAAGACAAATGTGACTTTGATTTTCACGGCAAATCAGGCATTGCTGGCTGCGAGAGCCGGAGCAACATATGTTTCTCCGTTTTTAGGAAGATTGGATGATATCTCTGTCAGAGGTGTGGATCTGATTTCCGAGATTGCAGAGATTTTTGCAGTTGCAGGGCTGGACACAGAGATCATTGCAGCAAGCGTAAGAAACCCAATCCATGTGACTGACTGTGCTTTGGCCGGAGCAGATATTGCAACTGTTCCATATGCTGTGATTGAGCAGATGACAAAACATCCTTTAACAGATCAGGGAATTGCAAAGTTCCAGGCGGATTACAAAGCTGTTTTTGGTGAATAATGAAAATGTACTTGCATATTTGAAATGGTACAAATATAATCAAGAGTGTATTGAACGTAAAATGAAAAAGTAGGAGGCAGCTCATGAACAAATTAGAATTAATGAAAATAGCTAATGAGGTTCGAAAAGGTGCAGTGACGGCTGTTTACAATGCAAAATCCGGACATCCGGGTGGATCACTGTCAGCGGCAGATATTTACGCATATTTATTTTTTGAGGAAATGAATATCGATCCGAAAGAACCGAAAAAAGCAGATAGAGACCGTTTCGTATTATCAAAAGGGCATACAGCGCCTGGATATTATGCTGCATTGGCTCACAGAGGATTTTTCCCGGTGGAAGATCTGACTACACTTCGTAAGGTAGGATCTTATTTACAGGGTCACCCTGATATGAAACATATCCCAGGGGTAGATATGTCAAGTGGTTCCCTTGGACAGGGGATTTCAGCAGCTGTAGGTATGGCACTTTCGGCGAAACTTTCGAATGAAGATTACAGAGTTTACACACTGTTAGGTGACGGCGAGATTCAGGAAGGACAGGTATGGGAGGCAGCAATGCTTGCAAGTCACAGAAAACTGGATAATCTTGTTGTGATCGTAGACAATAACGGACTTCAGATTGATGGTGCAATTGATGAAGTATGCTCGCCATATCCAATTGACAAGAAGTTTGAAGCTTTCAATTTCCATGTGATCAATGTGGATGGACATGACTTTGATGCTTTGGATGCAGCTTTTAAAGAAGCAAGAGAGACAAAAGGTCAGCCGACAGCGATCATTGCAAAGACGATCAAAGGAAAGAACGTGTCGTTTATGGAGAATCAGGCATCATGGCATGGCTCTGCACCGAATGCAGAACAATATGCAGTTGCAATGGCAGATTTAGAGAAAGTAGGTGAAGCACTATGTCAGATGTAAAGAAAATTGCTACTCGTGACAGTTATGGAAATGCCCTTGTAGAATTAGGAAAAGAACATGAAAATCTTGTTGTTTTGGATGCTGACTTAGCAGCTGCCACAAAGACTGGCGTATTTAAGAAAGTATTTCCGGAACGTCACATTGACTGCGGAATTGCAGAATGTAATATGATGGGTGTTGCAGCAGGTCTTGCTACAACAGGAAAGGTTCCGTTTGCAAGTTCGTTTGCAATGTTTGCGGCAGGACGTGCATTTGAGCAGATTCGTAACTCTATCGGATATCCGAAGCTGAATGTAAAAATCGGTGCGACACATGCGGGAATCTCAGTAGGAGAAGACGGTGCGACACATCAGTGTAACGAGGACATTGCGCTGATGAGAACAATTCCGGGGATGGTTGTCATAAACCCATCGGATGATGTGGAAGCAAGAGCGGCAGTAAAAGCTGCTTATGAGCATGAAGGACCTGTTTATCTTCGTTTTGGAAGACTTGCAGTTCCGGTAATCAACGATCGTGAAGATTATAAATTTGAACTTGGAAAAGGTGTTGTTCTTCGTGAAGGAAAGGACATCACTTTGATCGCCACAGGTCTTCCGGTGGCTGAGACACTGGAAGCGGCGGAAAAGTTAGCGGCAGATGGTATCGATGCAAAAGTAATTAACATCCATACAATCAAACCTTTGGACGAAGAATTGATTGTGGAAGCTGCAAAAGAGACTGGAAAAGTAGTTACAATTGAAGAACATTCCGTGATTGGCGGACTTGGAAGTGCGGTTTGTGATGTGTTATCGGAAAAAGCACCTACAAAAGTTCTGAAGATTGGTATCAATGATACTTATGGAGAATCAGGACCGGCAGTTGAGTTGGTTAAAAAATACGGTTTAGATGCGGAAAGCATTTATAAAAAAATAAAAGAGTTTTAATAAAAACATAAGAGGCGAGAGTGTTGACACTTTCGCCTCTTATGTTTTATGATGTTTGAGAAATCAAAATGTTATGAGGGATGCAAAATGTTTAGAAAAATTCAAGATAAACTATACAGTCTGCGGGATGAATGGAAATATGATTTTTATGATTGTATTCGAGATATTGCCGAACATCCTGTCGTGCTTCGCATGAAATTATATCCACATCATGGCACGACGAATTGCTATCAGCATTGTGTCCATGTGGCGTATTACAATTATCAGTGGTGTCGTTTTTTTCATTTGGATGCAAGATCAGCGGCGAGGGGGGCGATGCTTCATGACTTGTTTTTGTACGACTGGCACACACATGCAAAAAAAACGGGAGATTGTTTTCATGGACTCACACATCCGAAGACAGCGTTAAAGAATGCGAGCAAATTTTTTGAACTGAATGAGATTGAAAAAGATATTATCTATAATCATATGTGGCCAGTTACTTTTTTTAGAATACCAAAAACAAAGGAAGGGTTTATTACGACTCTTACCGACAAATATTGCGGGGCATGCGAGACAAGTAAAAGAAGATGATGACGAAAGGATAGGAGAAAAGCGTTTTCCCTATCCTTTCTTTGGAATTTATGTCGAACAGTTTCTGGAAGGGGCGACAGTATCTGATAAATTCAGCACTTTTCATATGCTATGATGAGGAAAAATATGCAGATGAGGTGAAAGAAAATGAAAAAACAACTTCCAAAAAATGTTCGACAAATAGGAAATGTAAGTGACAGTTCAAAAATCTATGTAGAAGATTATGTAGACACATTTTTTAATCAACTGTGTGATAAGACCGACCAGATGCCAATCGGAGCATTTTTGGTCGGAGAAAAAGTACAAGAAGAGGATCAGGATTTGATTTACATATACGGTGCAATTCGGATGAGCGAAGTGACCATGAAAGGACAGGATATCCACGTTCAGGATACGGTTTGGAAAAATGCATGTGAAGTCTGTAAACAATATTTTGAAAATGCAGAGATTTTAGGGTGGTTTTTGACTGTTCCGGGACAACCGCTGGAGGCAAATCATAACATAAAGAAAATTCACGAAAAATTTTTCTCCAGAGAGAAAAGCATTTTTGTCTTAAAAAATACAGTTGACCGAGAGGAGCAGTTTTATATACATAAATATCAGGACTTGATGGAGTGCGGCGGACACTATATTTATTATGAGAAAAATTTGGAAATGCAGAATTATATGATTGCGAGTCGTAAAAATAATGGAGTAACACCCAGTGAAACTATTGAGGATCGAGTTACAAAGAATTTTCGTGATGTCATAAAAGAAAAGATGGAAAAAAACGAAGAAAGACACGGCGCGAGATTCATATATGCGGCAAGTACTTTTCTTGTTCTTGTGGTGTTTGTGATAGGGGTTACGATGATCAATAATTATGATAAAATGCAGGGAGTTCAACAATCGCTGGATACTATCTCCAAATCTGTTTCTAATAAAGAAGGGGATAAGGTGATGGAGACAGGCGGTGAGGTTATCGAAGAAGAAAAAGAACAAGAAGGAGACAAAATCTTAGAGGAACTTGAGAATCCGGAGGCACAAATTCTGGAAGATGACATTTATGTAGTTGAAAAGGGAGATACGCTTGCAACAATCAGTCGAAAAGTATATGGAGATATATCCCATGTGGAGGCGATCTGTAAGATGAATGGTTTGGAGAATGGAAATCTCATCTTTATCGGACAAAAGTTGTTGTTACCATAGTAAAATGTGCTATACTATTGATGTAGCATGAACCAAAGAAGAAATAAAGGGGAGCATATGAAGAAGAAATTTGGTTTTCATATTGTAAAAGAAAAAAAAGACCCGACGGAGGAGATTGCAGATGATATTATGGATGAACTGCAGGATAGCCAGAATCCGATGCGGGAGATGGAGTTAAAAATAAAGGCGCATAGATATCGATTTTTTCGACGGGTTGTGATCGTTGCGGTATCTGTTGTTGTGGTGACTGCGGGAGTGGGGCTGTTTTTGAAATACCAGACATATGAGAATGTGGCTGTGACCGCTACATATGAGAATGAAGAGGCGGATAACAGTAACTACAGAGAGTATGCCGGAGGGGTTTTGAAATACAGTCGAGATGGCATTGTTTATTTAGATAAAAAAGGTCAGGAAATATGGAATCAGCCGTGTCAGATGAAGAATCCGATTGTGGAAGTGTGCAAAGGAACGGCAGCTGTTGGGGATCAAAGTGGGACAAGCATTTTGGTGTTTCAAAAAGACGGACTAAAAGGGGAGATTAAAACAACGAGTCCAATCCAAAAGCTGGTTGTTTCGGAACAGGGAATCGTAGGGGTGGTGCTTAAAGGAGAATCTACACAGCAGATTATTTGTTATGATGCAAAAGGGAATATTCTTGTGGAGCAGAACACTTCACTTGCAAATACTGGATATCCGTTGGATATTGCCATTTCCAATAATGGAGAAGCGCTTCTTGTTTCATACTTATCTACAAAAGGCAGCGAAGCGATGACAAAAGTAGTTTGTTATAATTTTGGTGAGGCTGGAGAAGAGAAGAAAGATCACGAAGTTTTTGAAAAAGAATATGAGAATGAAGTGGTCCCGACGGTTGCGTTTTTGGATGAGAAAACTTCTGTGCTGATAGGAAATGATATGCTGGTGTTCCATAGTGGTTTGGAAGATCTTCGGCAGGTCAAAAAGATAAAGATTAAAAAAGAGATAAAAAGTGTGTCATATGATAAGAGCGGAGTGGCGCTTGTTCTGAAAAATTCTGGAAAAAGCGGATATGAACTGCGCATTTATAATACAAAGGGGAAACAGATACTGTCAAAAGATTTTGAGGGTGAGTACGGAAATATAAAAATGACCGGTAACCAGGTGGTTTTGTATGATAGAAATAAATGCATGATATTTGATCGATCTGGAGTTTGTAAATTTGAAGGAAAGATGGAGGCAAATATTATAGAGATTTTCCGAATGACAGGTCTGAATAAATACATGGTGATAAGTGCAGAAGGACTTCAGGAAGTTCATCTGGTGAAATAGGAGAGTATATGAATGGATTATTAATTTTAGCCGGTATTATACTTTTGGTATGTGTGATTGCCGGTTTGGTTCGAGGGTTTATAAAAATAGTGGCTTCATTAGCTGCAACAATCATTATTATCGTCTTAGTGGTTTTTCTTACGCCATATGTGAGTAAAGGAATTTTAAAAGTGACACCTTTAGAGAGGATGGTACAGGAAAAATGTGTGGAATTATTAACTCCGGATTTGGAAGATATGGATTTGTCGGGGATTGAAATCAATGGACAAAAGTTAGATGGAATTGATCTGGAAGCGGCTGGGATTACGGAAGAAGATATAAAAAATCTGATAGGAAAGATTGATCTGACGAGAGAACAGCAGATTTCGGCGATTGAAAATGCAAATATTCCACAATTATTTCGTGATTTACTCTTAGAAAATAATAATGCAGAGATTTATAAAAATCTGGGAGTCAGTACGTTTGGTGAGTATGTTGGGGCGTATATGGCGAAAGTGATTGCGGATTTTGTGGGATTTCTGCTGACACTTCTAATAGTTACAATAGTTGTCCGCACAATTGTCTATATGCTTGGATTGATCAGCGATCTTCCGGTTATAGGCGGACTCAACAGAATTGCGGGCGGAGTGCTTGGAATGGCAACAGGGGTGATTATTATCTGGGTGATTTTAATTGTTGTGACATTATTGTATACGACTTCAATAGGAAAGATTTGTTTTGAAAATATTGCAGATAGTCAGATACTTACATTTTTGTATGATCACAATCCGCTTTTGGAAGCTATTACTAGATTTAGGTAGGAGCGAAGTTTTAGAGAAAATTTTAGAGAAATAATGAGGAAAAAGGTACCGTAAAATAACGATGGAAAGTTATTTTGCGGTATTTTTAAAAAAAAATTAAAAAATGTATTGACAGTTACGTAAAGCCATGATAAAATAACGTTCGTTGTCAAGGAGAGACAAAAACAACTTAAAAAGAATTTGAAAAAAATTAAAAAAGTTGTTGACAAGCGAAAAGAGATGTGGTAATCTAATATAGCTGTCGCAA
>OBZG01000371.1_pt1 | contig 37614 bp, 42 predicted proteins | sample 1550701 | NCBI WGS metagenome assembly OBZG01 (sample SAMEA2580229, study PRJEB22360) | human gut metagenome | biome: human gut; feature: human-associated habitat; material: faeces | place: Denmark | collected 2008/2010
GCTACATTGAGCCAGCGGATGTCTTCTCCGTGTCCCGTGCCGCTGCCGGTGTTGCTGCTCCGTTCTCTTCTACTGTTACATCATATACATTGCCATTTACTGTGATTGTATAGCTTTTCATTTTTATTTTCCTCCTAAATTCTTCTACTTAATTCCAATTATTTGACGGGCGACGTCTGATAGAGCGCACTACAAAACCATCTGTCGATGTGCCTGTCTGTGCTGCAATTGCAGCTGTAATCACTGCCACTAATTCCAAATCGTCTACATACTCTGTATCTTCTTCTGCCGTCTCTGCAACTACAGGTGTCGCTGTCTGAACCGGCTGCGGACTCTTCTTTGTGAATTTCTCCACAAATGGTGGAATATATTTGATCAACGAAATCAAAAATGCCAGGAAAATCAAGACAACAAATACTGTTCCCATACCTAATACTGTATTCAATCCTGCTTTTTCTAAAATCTCTGCTGTCGTGTATTTTGCTGAAACATCCATAGACTCTAAGTTCAAGTCTTCATCAAACTTAAATTCAATCGTCGCATCTCTGTCTTCATATTCTGCCAATGTAGAAACAGAAAGTTCTTTATCGGATGCTTCAAACTCATATTCACCATGTTTTACATAAGAGCCACACTCTTTTTCAGCTCCCTCCCACGCATCAAGCATAGACAGGAAATTATCCCCCTCAATTGGAAGTCCTGACTGCATCATCGTGTAATCCAGCTGGTAGTCTGAAAGAGATCTAAATTGCTCAAACCCTTCTTTTCCCATCTGGGAAAAACTAGTGATAAGTGTCTCTGTTATCTGTTGTGCTGCAGATTCATCATATTCGGTGTCTGCTTTCTGGGAACACCCTGCAAAACTAAGCGATGCTGCCAAAACACATACTATTAAGCTCATTCTTTTCTTCACTTTGCCTCACCTCACTAAACCGTTCCGTGTTTTTTTGCCGGGCGGTCTTCTCTCTTTGTGAACAGCATCTCAAATGCACCTATCAAATATTTTCTTGTATCTGCAGGTTCAATGATCGTGTCTACATAGCCACGTCTTGCCGCAGATATCGGACTTGACTGAATCTCTCTGTATTCTGAAGCCTTTGCATTGATTGTCTCTGCATCCGAATCCGCATACATAATTTTTGCTGCCAATGTCGAATCCATCATTCCAATCTCTGCTGTTGGCCATGCGTATACCATATCAGCCCCGATAGATTTGCTGTTCATTGTCACATAAGCACTTCCATATGCTTTTCCAATAATCAAATTTACTTTTGGTACTGTTGCATTTGCAAATGCATAAGTTAATTTTGCCGCTTCTCTTGCAAGCGATTTTTCAGAACATTTGCTCGCCTCAAATCCTGTCACATTTGTAAGGGTTACAACCGGGATATTGAATGCATCACAGAAGTTCACAAAATCAGCCGCTTTCTTACATCCGCGTACAGACAATGTTCCGCCAAATTCCTGCACGGCGTTGCCTTCTTCATCATATATCTTCGCGCGATTTGCAACGGCTCCGATTGTCATTCCATTCAAGCGGATAAAACCGGTCACCATATCTTTTCCGTATTCTTTCTTTGTCTCAAAGAATACATTGTCATCAGATACTAAAGCAAGAACGATAGAAGTATCCTCGACTGCATTGTCAATACCTTCACAAACACGATTCAAATCATCCAGACACTCATCATAAGACGCATCATCTTCATTGTTTGTTGGAAGCATGCATACTAAAGAACGAATCTGTCCAAGGATCTCCTCCTCTGTTCCAACTCCATCAACCAAACCGGATTCTTCGCTTTGGAATTTTGCAGATGAAGTGTCACATTTTGAAACCTCATTTCCTGCAATTGCATTTGGAGCATTTAAAAATAATTTCCCATTTCCTTCCATAAAAGTAAAATCAGTCATCGCAGATGCAACGGCAAGTCCACCACCGCATTTTCCAAAAACTGCTGTAATCTGTGGAATCACACCCGATGCCATAGCCTGTTTCATATAAAGGCTGCCAAATCCATTCAATGCATCCGTTGCCTCTTGAAGTCTTAATCCTGCGCAGTCTACAAGACCAATAACCGGTGCTCCCATCTTCATTGCCATATCATAAATATTGGCAATCTTCTTTGCGTGCATCTCTCCGATCGCTCCTTTTAAAACAGAAGCATCCTGGCTGTATACGTACACCAAATTGCCATCAATCACTCCATAACCTGTGATGACACCATCAGCCGGAGTCTCTTTCTCCTGCATGTTAAAGTCGGTTGTTCTTGCTGTAACTGCGCCACCGATTTCAACAAAGCTTCCTTCGTCAAGTAAAGTGGCAATTCTTGTACTTGCGAGGTTTTTAGATGTTGTGTTGCTCATAAATCTAGTCCTCCATTTTTATATATTTTTTAAAAGTTAAACCAATTTTCTGCCAATTTTAATTATATCTTATATTTTTAGAAATAGCAATTCTTTTTCCATAATATTTGATATTTTTTTCACATACCCTACTTTCTAAAAAAAACATTTGTACCTGTCTTTCGTTTATGCTACAATTCAACTTACGGGATAATAATTTACTAAATTACTTTAAGGAGGTATTCGGATTGAACGTATCAGACAGAATAGCGAAGCTTCGTTCCTTTATGGAAGAAAAACATATCGATGCTTATGTTGTGCCATCTGCAGATAATCACCAAAGTGAATATGTCGGTGAACATTTTAAATCCAGAGAATTTATCACTGGTTTTACAGGTTCAGCGGGAACCGCTGTAATCACAAAAGATGCTGCAGGTCTTTGGACAGACGGACGTTATTTTATTCAGGCGGAAGCTCAGCTTGCCGGGAGTGGTGTAACACTCTATCGCATGGGTAACGCGGGAGTTCCAACTGTCTCGGAGTATCTTGACTCTGTACTCCCTGAAAATGGGACTTTAGGATTTGACGGACGTGTCATCGCTATGCAGGAAGGAAAAGATTTCGCAGAACAATTTTCTTATAAGAATATCCGTATTGAATACTCTTACGACCTTGTGGATGCCGTTTGGGAAGAACGGCCAAGCCTTGCAGCCGAACCTGTATTTTTACTGGATGAAAAATTTTCCGGTGAAGCCACAACTTCCAAACTCTCTCGCTTGAGAGATGCAATGAAGGAAAACGGTGCTGACGTACATGTTTTAACTACATTGGACGATATTGCATGGCTTCTTAATATCAGAGGAAACGATGTAATGTATTCTCCTCTTGTTCTAAGTTATGCTGTAATCACGATGAATGAAGTACATTTATTTATAGATGAAAGCAGACTAGATGAACATGTAAAATCAGAACTTAAAAAGGATAATGTTGTTTTCCATCCATATAATGACATTTATACTTTTGTAAAAGACTTTGATTCTAATAACACAGTCCTGATTGACCCTGCAAGAATCAATTATGCTTTGTATAATAATATCCCGGATAGTACAAAAAAAGTTGAAAAGACCAATCCTACTATTTTATATAAAGCAATGAAGAATGATGTAGAGATTGAAAACATCAAAAAAGCACATGTAAAGGATGGCGTTGCTCATACGAAATTCATGTATTGGTTAAAAACAAGCCTTGGCAAAGAAAAGATGACTGAGATGAGTGCATCAGACAAACTTGAAAATCTGCGCGCCCAACAGGAAGGTTTCTTATGGCCTAGTTTTGAGCCAATCTGCGCATTCAAGGCAAACGCTGCAATGTGTCACTACACTTCTTCCGCAGAGACAGACTGTGAGTTGACAGCCGGAAATCTGTTCTTAACAGACACTGGTGGAAATTACTATGAAGGTTCCACAGATATTACAAGAACTGTTGCTTTAGGAGAGATCAATGATGAGTTGAAACTTCATTTCACAACAGTTTTAAGAAGTATGATGAACCTGTCAAGAGCCAAATTTTTGTATGGCTGCTGCGGTTATAATCTTGATGTATTAGCCCGTCAGCCAATGTGGGAATTAGGTCTTGATTACAATCACGGTACCGGACACGGCGTTGGTTATCTTCTAAATATCCACGAAGGACCTACCGGTTTTAGATGGCGCATTCGCGGACATGAAGCGCATCCGTTGGAAGCCGGCATGGTGATTACAGATGAACCTGGTATTTATATCGAGGGTTCTCATGGTATCCGTACCGAAAATGAATTAGTAGTACGAAAAGGTGAAGAGACTGAGTATGGACAGTTCATGTACTTTGAGCCAATCACCTATGTACCTATTGATTTGGATGCAATCAATCCAGATCTTCTGAGGGAAGATGAAAAAGCCTGGCTGAATGCATATCATAAGCAAGTTTATGATATCATTGCTCCTCATCTGACAAAAGAGGAAGAAGAATGGCTTCGCATCTACACGAGAGAAATTTAAAATAACTTTATTTGGAGGACTTTATTTATGGGAACAGCAAAAAAAGCAAAATATCCGATTGGATTTTACATTTGTTGTATCACTTACACATTTGAACGTTTTGCGTTCTATGGTACAAAACCGCTTTTAGCCTTATTCCTTGCTGCATCTGTAGCAGAAGGCGGTATCGGAGTAACTAAAGCACAGGCTGGTGAAATCGCAGTTTGGCTTACTTCACTTACATACATCACACCAATTATCGGAGGATGGTTAAGCGACCGTTTCTTAGGTGCCAGATATGCCGTTACACTTGGATGTATCATCATGGGTCTTGGATATTTCTGCGGATGGCAGGCACACAGCGTACCTATGGTATGGGTAATGATTTTAGTCGTATCTATCGGTACTGCATTCTTCAAGGGAAACCTTGCTGCTATTATCGGACGTCTGTTTGATGACCAGGATTTACTGGATTCAGCATTTTCTATCCAGTATTCATTCGTTAACATTGGTTCTTTCTTTGGATCTATGATCTGTGCAACATTATATATGTACACATTTAAGCAAGGACAGATGTTAGGTTTCCGTCAGGTATTCTTACTTAGCGGTATTCTTGTAATCATCGGTGGTATTTTCTTTACACTTTGCTATGGAAAATTACAGGGACAGGGTATCAAGCCATTTAAATATCTTACAGATACAAACGGAAATGTAATCGGTGAAGTAAAGAAAGAAAAGAAAGAAAAATCAACAGCTCCACTTACATCAAAAGAGAAGAAAAACGTATGGGCTATCGTCTTGGTATCTGCCATCTCAATTATTTTCTGGCTGGCTTACTATCAGCAGGACGTTGTTCTTACATTCTACTTACAGGATTATGTAAACAGAGACCTTGGTTTCTTCGAACTTTCGCCAGCTCACTTAACAACAACATGGAATGGTCTGTTATGTATCGTTCTCAGTTTGGCAGCTGCTAAATTGTGGGCAAAATTAGCAAAAAGACCTCAAGGTGACTTGTCAATGTTCAGCAAAATCACTCTTGCATTTGTATTCTTGGGAATCTCTTACATTATGCTTGTAATGACAGAGTTAACAAGAGGTGTTGGTGCTCCATCTTCTGTAAAAGGTAATGTAATGTGGATCTTCTTATTCGGAATCTTCCTTACAATCGGTGAGATTTGCTTCTCCCCACTTGGAAACTCTTTCGTAAGTAAGTATGCTCCAAAGAAATACTTATCTGTATTGATGGGTGTTTGGACTTTAGCAACATTCTTTGCAAACTTAATCAACGGTCAATTCCAGAAAATCGTTGAAAAAATGGGTATTATGCCAGTATTCGTAACATTTGCAATCGTTGCATTCATCTGTGCGGTTGTTATGTTCTTACTGACAAAACCATTAAACAAGTTAACAGAAGAATAAGTTTCCATACAAAAAACTGGTTTGAAAATAAAATTCAAACCAGTTTTTTTCATATTTTTGATTTATTCCTTTCGATTCCGATACTGCACAGGCGTCATATCATATGCCTTTTTAAATAATCTGTTAAAATGCTCTACATTCTGATATCCAACTGCCAATGCTACTTTTTCTACAGTCATGTTTCCTGTCTTCAGCAAATTCTTTGCTTTTTTCATTCTTGCTTTTTTAACGATTTCTCCAAATGTCATACCTGATTTTTCCTTAATATATTTTGACAAATACGGCTTTGATAAAAAGAATTTTTCAGAAAGATCATCTAAAGTCACATGCAAATAATTCGCCTGGATATAATTCAAAATTTCTATCATTCTCTCCTCTTTTTCGTCGTTAGCATGCTGTATCTCTTCAATTTTATTTACCGCAACGGTCAATGCCTCTATAGATGCCTTGATGATATCTGCATCAATTCCAACTCCCCAGTATACCTTTCCTTTACAGTTTACCCCTACATATGCCACTGCCTTTGACGACGAGCCTTTAGTAAGAGAATGTTCTTCATAAAAAGATAACTCGTAACCGATATTAAAATATTGTTTGATTGCATTGCTGACAGCATCCAACCGTCCATTTCCAACACCCATCATCACATATTTTCTGCCATCATAGCCAATAGTCACATCTGCTTTCATTCCATCTCCCTGTTCAAAATGGCATTCATCAATTGCAAACGTATTTTTGACATGAATATAATTCTCTTCAAAAATATGATAAATCCATTCCGAAGTAAGTTCTTTATGCGCCTTGTCTGACACATCCTTCACAAGATAACCAACTTCCTCCCGCATTTTTTCTGGAAGACTAATTCCAAAACTTTGTTTTAATATGTAGTTTACGCCGCCTTTTCCTGACTGGCTGTTAATGCGAATCACATCTGAATCATATTCTCTTCCAACATCTTTTGGGTCAATCGGAAGATATGGAACTGTCCAATGGGCGCGCTCTTTTTCTTCTCTATATGCCATTCCTTTCGCAATTGCATCTTGATGCGATCCCGAAAATGCAGTAAATACCAATTCTCCAGCATATGGCTGTCTTTCGTACACATGCATTCTTGTCAGTCTCTCGTATTTTTCACAAATCTCTCCCATATTTGAAAAATCAAGTTTTGGATCCACGCCATGAGAAAACATATTCATCGCCAGTGTGATGATATCCACATTTCCTGTTCGCTCTCCATTTCCAAATAAGGTTCCCTCGATTCTATCAGCTCCTGCAAGCACACCAAGTTCTGCATCACAGACTCCGCATCCTCTGTCATTATGTGGATGCAGACATAAGATCACATTCTCTCTGTACAGCAGATTTTTACTCATATACTCTACCTGTGTTGCAAACACATGCGGCATTGCATTTTCAACAGTTGTCGGAAGATTGATGATGACTTTATTATCTTTCGTCGGTCTCCACTCTTCCAACACTGCATTGCACACCTCCAATGCATAATCAACCTCGGTTCCAGGAAAGCTCTCTGGGCTGTATTGAAATGTAAAGTTTCCTTCTGTCTCATCCGCAAGTTTTTTTAACAGTTTTGCACCGTCGATTGCAATCTGCTTTACTTCTTCTTTTGATTTTTTGAACACCTGCTCTCGTTGCGCTACCGATGTCGAATTATATAAATGAATTACTGCATGCGGTGCTCCTTTGACTGCCTCAAATGTCTTCTTGATGATATGTTCACGCGCCTGCGTCAGAACCTGAATCGTCACATCATCCGGAATCATATTCTGCTCAATCAAGGTTCGCAGAAACTGATACTCTGTCTCTGAAGCTGCCGGAAAACCAACTTCAATCTCTTTGAATCCAATTGCTAAAAGCATCTGAAAAAATTCTATCTTTTCTTCCAAACTCATCGGCTCAATCAGTGCCTGATTTCCATCTCGCAGATCCACACTGCACCAAATCGGCGCTTTGTCAATATAATCTTTTTTTACCCAATCATAGCTGATTTCAGGCGGCATAAAATAACTTCTCTCATATTTTTCAAAATTCTTCATCTTTCTTACCCCTTTGTTAAAATAAATCAATTTTATTATCTTTATTTATCCTACCATATTTATCCATCACGCAACAGTGACAAATTTAATCATTTTTATTGATTTATTTTAACATATACATAGTAAAGAGCTTTTGTAAGTACCATATAAATGTTTTTTGCGGCACTGACTTTGTAATTACAAGCGGATATTCCTTTATTTTAAAATCTTTCAGATAATATGTAACACTCCCTACAGTCTCTCCTGCCTGGACGGGCGCTTTCAATGTCTTTTTAATATCAGTCTTGATATCTACTGTTTCCCCCTCCTTCAACAAAAATGGCAGTTCCTGCGTATCTGTTTTGATTTTTGTCTCTGCCATCGCCACATCAAAAATATCATCACTTTCCGGAATCCCATTTTCAACGATGATACAAGAGCTGTCCTGTTTTTGGAATACATTCTCGTATTCATATTTTTGAAGTCCATACTCCATCAATGCTTTCGTATCTTTCCATTTATAACCTTTATTGTTTGGCCACCCACACCCTAAAAGTGCCACGATAAATGTCCGTTCTCCCTGCTTTAAAGCCCCAACATAGCAATACCCCGCATCACCTGTAAAACCAGTTTTCCCAGACAGTGCTCCATCCATCATCCCTAAAAACACATTATGATTATTACAGGAAAATTGTCGCTTTCCTTCTACATCTGTAAATGTGTGGTTCTGCGTCTGGGTTATCTCCAAAAACAGCTCTTTTTGAGGTGAAAGCTTAATACAATACCGCATGATTTTTGCCAGTTCTTCCGCTGTTGTAGAATGTTTCCCATTTTCATCAGAAGCATCCAGACCGTTTGGTGTTATAAAATATGTATCCTTACATCCGATTTTTTCTGCTTTCTCATTCATCATTCGAGCAAATCCCTCTACTGTTCCTCCCACCTGTTCTGCAATTGCAACTGCCGAATCATTGTGTGACTCCAACATCAAAGAATATAAAAGATCACGCAGATAGAATTGTTCTCCATTTGCCATTCCCAAATGTACTCTCGGCTGTCTTGCCGCATTCTCTGACACTGTGACAATTTGATCTGGTTTTCCTTTTTCCAACGCCAAAATACAGGTCATAATCTTTGTCGTACTCGCCATTGCTTTTTGTTCATATCCATTCTTTTCAAACAAAACACGCCCACTGTCCGCATCCATAAGGACCGCTGACTGGGCGTATAATTGTTTTGGCTCCTCCTCTTTTGCATATGAGGTTATCCCAAAAAGGAGCGCACATGTCAATATAAATACTAATATCCGTTTCACGATGTCCCGCCTATTGATTCTTTTGTTCAATATATGCAATGCACGAAACATCCATTCCTATTTAGAGGTTCAGACGCAACTGTACCTCATCTTCTGCCTCCGCTTTGAAATCCTCCATTTTTTCCGGATTGATACTCGGAAGCTCATCGACAGACTGCACACTGAATCTTCTAAGAAATTCTTCTGTGGTGCCGAACAAAAGCGGTCTTCCAGGCGCATCCATTCTTCCGACCTCCGCAACCAGATCATATTCAATCAGCTTGTTAACTGCATGGTCTGATTTCACCCCACGGATCTTTTCAATCTCAAGCTTTGTAATGGGCTGTTTATACGCAATAATCGAGAGCGTCTCCAGTGCAACATCCGTCAGAACATGACGTTTAGGCTGTTTGGCAATTCGGATCAAATACTCATACGTATCCTTTTTGGTACACATTTGAAATGCATTTTCCAATTCAATAATATGAATTCCCCTATCTTCTTTTTCATATCGATCCATCATATTGTGTATTACTTTCCGTGTTGTCTCCACATCCTGCTCTAATGTTCTTGCAATCTTATCAAGTTCAACCGATTCTCCCATTGTAAAGAGAATTGCTTCTATAATCCCTTCCATCTTTTTAATCTTCATTCTCTGTATTCCACCTTTCACCGGATTGTGAATCTTGTCGAGAAGTAATCATAATCTCTCCAAATGTATGCTCCTGTTCAATCGTGATCGCTCCGATTTTCATCATCTCCAAAACAGCAAGAAATGTAACTACAATGTGCAGTTTTGACTTCTGGTGCATCAAAAGATTACGAAAGCTGAATTTGTGATGTGTTCTGATATACTCATTCAGATATTCCATCTTATCATCCACGGTCACTTCTTCTTTCTCAATTTTACCAAATGTACTTCTTACAGGATCTATCTTATCATTTTGACGTCTCATGACATCTTTAAATATCCGATTCAGTTTTGCCAAAGTAAGTCCATCCAAAAGCTCATCCAAATCAAATGGCTGTTGATAGGTTTTGACTTCCTCCGGTATATCCGGGCCTTTGAACATCATACGCTCACCATCAATCTGACGATCCCGAAGCTCATATGACATATATTTATACATCTTATATTGCAAAAGCTGCTCTACAAGCTCTTGTCTTGGGTCTTCCTCTTCCCCCTCTTCGTTGACTTCTTTCGGAAGAAGCATCTTGCATTTAATGTCCAACAGTGTTGCTGCCATCAGAAGAAATTCGCTCATAATATTCAAGTCCTTCTTCTGCATCTCACGGATATAATCCATATACTGATTGGTAATCTCCACAATCGGAATGTCATAGATATCAATCTTATTTTTTTCAATCAAGTGCAAAAGCAGATCAAGCGGTCCCTCAAACACTTGCAATTTCACCGGTATTCCCATTTATCTGTCTTCCTTTTCCCTTACTCACTGCTATTTATTATACGGGATAGTACACTTTTCGACAAGTTCTTTCTCAAGGATTCCGCTATTACTGCTGCAAAAATAAAAGTGCCTCTTCCCAAAGAGAAATATACACTTCTTCCTTTTCATGATAAACCAAAACCTGGCTTTTTGGAAGTTGCATGCGCAGAGGTTTTTTCGCCCCATCCGGTCTCAGAAGATAAATCATATCAAAGGTCGACTCAATCACATCCTCCACAACACATTTTGCATCCGCATATTCTCTTTCCTTGATTACTTTTATATCATGCGCCCGGATTCCAAGTGCTTTTCCAATCACTTTTTCTGAACATACAATTCTTTTTCTGATGTTCCAGTCCTTACAATATATATATTGCCCCTCTGTTACCATCTCTGTTATGTTTTTACACCCCGTCAGGATTGCTGCTGAAACCGTCCTTGGATTTTTGAAAATTTCCTTTTTTTCACCTGTCACTTCTACTTTTCCGTTATGAATCACCGCCATTTTATCACAGAGCCGATAAACCTCATCTCTGTTGTGAGAAACGAAGAGAATTGTGCTGTTATATAATTTTGCAAGCTCCATGATCTGCTGTTCCAATTTCCATTTTAAATAGCTGTCAACTGCTGAAAACGGTTCGTCCAAAAGTATCATCTCAGGATTGAGAATGAGAATTCTCGCAATGGCCACTCGCTGTTTTTGTCCACCTGAAAGCATATACGGATATTTTTTTTCAAACCCTTCCAGAAAAAACATCTTCACAAAACGCGCGACCTCTTCTTTTCTTCGCTTTTTCTCAATACCGATTCCGATGTTTTCTTCAACAGTCATGTTTGGAAACAATGCATAATCTTGAAATAAATAACCGATTTTTCTCTTCTGAGGCGGCAGGTTAATATGTTTTTCCGAATCAAACAGCACTTTGCCATTCAACACAATCTTTCCCGTATCCGGTCTCTCAATCCCTGCGATACATCGAAGTGTCAGACTTTTTCCACAACCGCTTTCCCCAAGAACAGCAAAAAATTCATTCTCTGCCTCAAAAGCCACATCCAAGGTAAATCCTTCTATTTTTTTCTTAATATTTACCGAAAGAGACATCTTATTTCCTCCTAATTGCATATTTCATCTGCTGTCTGTTTACAAGATTCATAAGCAAGATTGACAAAAAAGAAATCAGCATGATAACCCCAACCCATTGATATGCCTGTGTGCGGTTTCCGTTTTGCATGGCAGAATATACCGCTATCGCCACTGTCTGTGTTTTTCCCGGAATGTTTCCGGCAAGCATGATTGTTGCGCCAAATTCTCCGAGAGCTCTTGCAAATGCCAGAATCGTTCCCCCTGCAATTCCCGGAAAACAGTTCGGGAAAATAACTTTCCAAAAGATCGTGTAATTAGAAAGGCCTAACGTTTGTCCCGCATACACTAGATTCTGATCCATCTGTTCAAATGCACTGCGTGCAGTTCGGTACATCAATGGAAACGATACAACCACAGATGCGATCACCGTACCTGCAAATGAAAATACAATCGGCATTCCATGTTCGGAAAGCCACGCTCCCAACGGACTGCTTTTTCCAAAAAAAAGCAATAGAAAAAAGCCGACGACTGTCGGCGGCAGTATCATCGGCAATGTTAATATTGTATCCAATACCGCTTTTCCATGCTTTATTTTTATCACTTTATAGGCAATCCAAAGTCCGGCAAAAAATGTAATGACTGTTGCCAGACACGCTGTTTTTAACGATAAAAGAAGTGGTGAGATATCCATTGATTACTCCTCATAATTCGTAAATCCATACGCTGTAAATACAGATTTTGCTTCATCCGTTTTCAAGTATTCCATAAATTGTTCTGCCGCTTTGGCATTCTCACTGGATTTGACAACTCCCGCCGGATAGATTACCGGATCACATGTCCCTTGCGGTGCTTCACAGATTACTTTCACATTCTCTTCTATCATCGCATCTGTAGCATAAACAATTCCGCAGTCTACATTGTTTGTGGCAACCCAATCCAGTACCTGTCTGACATTAGTCGCCAAATTCGCCTTCGCTGCGACCTGATCCCATAATCCCAAATTTTTATAAATTTGTTCTGTGTACTGTCCTACCGGAACATCAGCATTTCCAATTGCAACCATGGATACTTTATCTGTTGCCACGTCTTCAAAAGAGCTGATCTCTGTTTTCGCATCTTTTGGCTGAATCAAGACAACCTTATTTTCCAAAAGTTTCACAATACTGTCCTTTTTAATAAATCCACCTTTATCCAATTCATCCATCTGTTTCATAGCCGCAGAAATAAAAATATCTGCCGGAGCGCCTTCTTCAATCTGCGTTTTCAATGTACCGGAAGAATCAAAATTAAACACAAACTTTACATTTTCGTGTTCTTTTTTATATGTCTTAGAAATCTCCGTCAATGCATCTGTCATGCTGGCTGCCGCCAATATGTGCAATTCAACTTCTTGTTTCCTCTTTTCTGCTTTCTTTTCTTCTTTTATACATCCCGCCATACCAATCATAACCGCAAACGCAGTTAATAAACACACTAACTTTTTTCTTTTCATTTTGTCTATCCTTTCTTTTATCCTCCGATTCTGGACATTGCCTCTCCCTCTATGCAATCACATCCAAATCGATGTTCTCTTGGTTTTTCAAGTAATCCCTTTTCCAATAATTGCTTCAATTCCTCTTCGCAGGCACCTTGACGCAAGGCGCTCTTTAGATCTACCGCATTTTCTGATTGCAGGCACAACCGTAGTTTTCCATCACAAGTGAGACGTATACGGTTGCACTGATTACAGAATTTGTGACTGACTGCACTAATAAAGCCAATCTTTCCACAAAACTCAGGCAATTCATAATAGACACTCGGACCAAATCCGATTCGCTCCTCGCACCTTCTCATAGGACCATAAACATCTTCTAGCAATGCCTTTATTTCTTCTTCCAGATTTCCCTTTTCCTCTTGATTCTGAATCGGCATCAGTTCAATAAATCTCACATGAATTCTATATTTCTTTGCGATTTCTGCCACATGTACGGCATCTTTTTGCCAGTCTTTTCCAGCCAGAACACAATTTATCTTCATGTTGATCTGATCATAGGGAATAACCGAAGAAATTCCCTTCCACACATCTTTTACCTCACCATTTCGTGTCAGTTTTCGAAATTTTTTCTCTTCCAATGTGTCCAGACTGATATTGATTCCATCAATTCCCGCTTCCGACAACTGTTCAATGTAGTTTGGAAGCAGAATACCGTTCGTAGTAAGCGTTACCGTCTCAATTCCTTTGGTCTTTTTTAATCTTGCAATAAATTCCGTCACATTCTTTCGAAGCAGAGGCTCGCCTCCAGTTATCTTTATGTGTTTGATTCCCAGTGCTGCCGCTGCCTTACCCACTGTTAACAGTTCCTCATAAGTCAGCACTTCACTGTGAGGAATCCACGTCACACCTTTTTCCGGCATACAATACACACAACGCAGATTGCATCGGTCTGTGACAGATATTCGAAGATAATCAATCAATCTTCCATACTGGTCTTTCATGATTTTTCTCCTCCTATCTGAAGAACAATCATCTCCGCCGGATTAAAAAGACGAAACCGAAACGTATGCGTTCCAAGTCCTTTGCTTACTACAACAGCCTTTTCTCCTTCCATAGTCAATTCGCCTGAATATTTCGGAAATAACCTTGCCTGAGGCGTAATGACACCGCCAAGCTTCGGAACTCTCACAATCCCTCCATGCAAATGTCCGGACAAAATTAAATCTGCTCCCCATTTCAGATAGGTCTTTGCAAACACCGGGTTATGCGCAAGCAAAATCTCATAATGTCCCTCAAAAGCTTCACCGATACAGCTTTCTACTTCTTCCACCGGAAGTTCTATATTTTCAAATTTTTTATAATATCGATGCGGAATTTCCAACCCATATATATCAACAGCCTGTCCATCCCAGCTTAATCTGACTCCTTCATTTTCCAAAAAGTGAATTCCTGCACGCTTTAACTGTTCTTGATATACCGCATAAGTCTCACCATATTTTTCTGTATTTTCCTTCATCCGCTGTTCGTGATTCCCATTGGCATAATATACATCACAAATAGCAGGAAGTGCAGAGACAAATTCTTTTGCTGGCTTTGGTGAAACTCCTTCTTTCCCAATCAACATATCTCCGGCAATCAGTATCAGATCTGGGTTTTCTCTTCGTATTGCCGTCAAAAGCTTCTGATTATTCTTTCCATAACATTGGTTATGCAAGTCACTTAGCACAACAACCTTCCGTTTCCTCTTCAGCTTTTGCAGTTTGGATGATTGTATATTGTAATAGGTCGTTCTAAATACATGATTCTCCCGCCAAGATTCCATAAGCACGGTCAATAACACGATTCCAAGTACAATAATCACATTTCCCATACCGCCACTCCCGCCTTCTTTTTCTTTTCCATTCCATAAAACAGTACAGATCCAAATCTGAACCTGTACTATTATTTCTCTAGCATTATATAATTTTTTAACTCATTCTACAATAGAAAATTTTGAAATATCTCTGTAAATGCATGTTTAAACTGCATTTTCCCTACACTTTTTTGTATCTGAATCGAAATCTCCCCAATTTTCTTTCCATTCAACAGATATGTAACCGTTCCGACTTTTTCTCCTTTTTTTACCGGAGCCTGTTTTTCCTGATCGATTTCGATTTTTCGCTTTATCCCTGATAAATTGGCTCCTGTTGTGTCAATATATTGAAATTCCGTCTCCACAGCGACAGGCACCTCTTTTTCAATTCCACCCCTTATTTTCAAAGGCTCTAATTCAAACGGAGTGGTATCTTTGTATTTCGTACATTTTCCAAATCCATAATTTAGAAGCGTTGTCGCATCTTTAAATCTCGCCTTCGGATCCGGCGCTGCCATGATTACTGCAATCAGTTCTAAATCATCTTTCTTTGCAGTTGCTGACAGACAAAATTTTGCCTTGCTTGTCGAGCCGGTCTTTAGTCCTGTCGCATACTGATATTGTCTGATCAGTTTGTTGGTATTCGCAAGGCCAAACTCCGTTGTCCCCTTCTTGGTCGTATGTGTAATGTTTTCCATCCATATCGTAGAATAGTCGTGAATTTTCGGATATCTCGTAATCAATTCTCTCGACATCAGGGCAATATCCCGCGCTGTCGTCACATGTCCGTCTGCATCAAGTCCATTACAGTTCAAAAAATTCGTGTGTTCCATACCGAGTTCCTTTGCCCTTGCATTCATTTTTGCTACAAATTCTTCCTCACTGCCCCATATGTACTCTGCCATTGCCACACATGCGTCATTCGCCGACGCCACAGCAATGCACTTGATCATCGTATCGACCGTCTGTGTCTCCCCCGGCTCTAAAAAGACCTGAGAGCCCCCCATAGATGCTGCATACTCCGATACAGATACATTGTCGCTCAGTTTGATTTTTCCTTCATCCAATGCATCAAAAATCAATAGCAGTGTCATTACCTTGGTGACGCTCGCGGGCGGGAGTTGTTCATCTGCCGCTTTCTCATAGATAATCTGCCCTGTGGATGCTTCCATTAAAATAGCAGACGGTGTGTCAATCTCTGGTTCAGCGGATATTGTTCCTTCTGTGGCAGACTGCGTGTTTTCATGCAGAATCAACTCGTTCTTTGGCATTGCGCATACGTCTGTAACACATAAGGCAACACTTACTATCAGTGCTAGAATTTTTTTCATGGCACCTGCTCCTTTATGAAATTTCGTCTGTTATTATTGTAATAGGACTATCAGGAAAATATGCATGATTCCTGATAAGCGCACCAATATATTTATACAATCTTTCCATCCTTCATATACAGAGTGCGATCACATTGTCTGGCAATCGCCTCATCGTGTGTAACCATAATAATCGTCAACCCAAACTGACGATTCATCTTCTGAAACAACTTTACAATCTCTTCTGTATTTTTCTGATCCAAGTTACCAGTCGGCTCATCAGCAGGAATGATATTCGGATCCTGATACACTGCACGGGCAATTGCCGTCCTCTGTTGCTGTCCACCGGATAATTGGTTTGGCAAGTGCGTTCTCTCTTCTTCTAAATCCAATAATTTCAATAGAGAATTTAGCTTTTCCTGATCCACATTTCTTCCATCCAGCAGCACCGGAAGAACTATATTTTCCTCTACATTTAACACTGGCACAAGATTGTATGCCTGATAAATCATTCCGATTTTTTGTCGGCGCAGTGCATCTTTTTCCTTCTCCAAAAGCTTTGTATACTCGTTTCCATCCAGACAGACTTCCCCCTCGGTCGGCTCATCCACTCCTCCAAGAATATGGAGTAATGTAGATTTTCCGCATCCTGACGGTCCAAGTATCGCAACAAACTCTCCCGTTTCCACCGAAAAAGAAACATCATCAAGCGCATATACTTTTCCGCTTCCTGTTTCATATATTTTTTTCAAATGACTTGCTTCTAACATATACATTTCTCCCCCTTTACTGATTCTCGCTTCGGATCACTTCAATCATATCTATTTTCCGCATTGTCAAAATCGTGTGCAAAAATGGCACTACAATGACGAATCCAATTAGGAAAAGTTGAACTCCTATTACCCGATATGGAATCATCTCTTTTGTAATCTCAGCAAACGGTATTTCAAATTCCGCAAATATTTGTACCATCAAAAACAAGCTCAACGGTATTCCAATGAAAAGCCCCACGATTCCATAAATCGAATGCTCCAATAAAATCATCCGATAAATACGTGTTTTTGTCATCCCCATTGCCTGTAACAGCGCAAACTCTTTCTTACGCAGACGGATTGTGGATGATATTTTCTGCAAAATACTGATGACAGCAAATATTGAAACCGTCACAGCCAATACTTTGGCAAATAAAAACATCGTCTCATCCGGATTATCGATAAGCCGTTGTATCTGACTTCTGGCGACACTGTAAAGTTCAACATTATCGTCAAGATATGTATCGCCCAATCGATCTATTTGCTCAATCAAACACTGCTCCTCTTTTATTCTCTTTCCTATATTTTTCTGAAATAAAAATTGCTGTTGTGAAATAAGCGTTTCTCTATTTCCTTTCATACAGATATCAATAATCTGCGGATAATAAGCATTTTGTTCCGACATCAGCTGTTTGCCCAACTCATCAAACAGTCCCATCGGGACATAGACACGGATACATTCTCCAACCCATCCTAAAAGCTTATTATATGAAATATCTTTTATATCTGCATTCAAAATTCTCGGCTCCAAAATCGGAATGGGGTTCTCTGTTACTGTAAGCACACGAAGAGGCAATCCGTCTGGATCATCAGTATAATCACCACTCTCTCTGGCAGAGTCATCCAAAAGATACAAGATTTCTTTTTGCCCAGATAATGCCTTGCTGCTATCTACAATCGCAAATGCCCCCTGTTCCTCTTCTTTAGAAGCTCCTTCTCTTTCTGCATACATCTGATATGTCTCCTCATCCAATCCGGTAAGTTGTATTGGTTTTGAATATTGCTTGATCGTTCTTTCTGTCGCATTTCCATTTTCATCCATCCCCGTGATTACTGTATCCATTTTTTCAAATCCACCAAAACACCACATCACCTTTTGTATAGTTGCACTTTCCACTTCCGGAAGAGCTCGCACCGCACTTAGATACTCTGACACATTCCTTTCCTGCTGACTAATAAACCCTGTAACCGATACATTTGGCAATGTCTGTTGTTTCATTTCGAAATTATATTCTCCTGCTGCCGCTCTTGCATAGACATAACCGTCTAAAATAATGCACAGCACCATAACAAGAAGAATACAGGAGCTGTGGTATTTCTTATGGTACACAGCGATATTTTTCAATGCCATCGTAACTTCTGTACTGACAAACGCTTTCTTTTTCGTCAGTAAAAACACTTTCTTTGCTTCCACATCCTGCATCGAATTTTTTGCTAATAAATCCATTACACCGATCTCTTTTGCGGCATTTGCCGAAGAACTACAGGATATTAGTAAAATGAAAACTACTGCTCCCAAAATAATAAAAGCTTCCCAAACAGAAAAACGTATTTTTACAATTTCTTCTCCCCATAAAAAATAAGAAAGCTTTCTCATTCCTATTGTCAGAAAAAGAATCCCCATCAAAAAACCAATCACTGCTCCCAAAATCCCGGTCAGAAATCCCTCTGCATAAATAACTCTCTGCTTTTGCTTTGCAGATGCCCCTACACTTCCAAGCATCCCAATAAAGTGAAGGTGCTCATCCCAGGCAGAATTTACCGCATAATACATGAACACACTTCCAATTACAATCACAATCACTACAAGGAAAACAAACGCCTGTCCCTTTTCCATCGTCTCTATATTAATTCCTTCTACGCCAAGAAGGTCTGTATGGTAACTTACATTATACATAGCATCCGGTCTAGAATATTCTTCCCCGGATTCTCTCTCCATCCTGATCTCTTCTGCTATTTTCGCTGTTTTTCTTTCAATCATAAAATTGACATGTTTCAACTCCACAGACATACAAATCCGATCTGTTTGCTGATCAAATAGATCATTCACTTCGTTTGATATCTTCGTCCTTTTTTCCACACGTTTTACCGCAGAATGATTTTGCAAAGCCTCTGCCTGTTTTTCTGTTAAGTCATGGAATTCCACATGCCAGTTTCCATCTTCCTGAATAATTTTCTGCTTTATATGATGCTGATATGAAAAGGCAAACACCGTGATTACCGTAATCATCATAACAACCAGACTCATACAAATAACCATAATACCTGTTCGCTTTGGATTACGTCGCAAATACTTTGCTGCAAGCATCCATATTGTTTTCATCTTTATCCCTCCAGACCTTTTTCGTCTGCCCTTATCCTTCTGTCAGCACACCATTTTCCAAGTGAACCGCACGGTCACAGACTTGAGCAATAACCGGATTATGTGTTGCCATAAGGATTGTCTGATGATATGTTCTGCAGCAATCTTTCAACAGCGTTGCAGCCTTCAATGACTGACGACTGTCTAAATTCGCCGTCGGCTCATCTGCCATGATCACACGTGTTTTTCCGTACACAGCTCTTGCAATTGCAACCCGCTGTCGTTCTCCGCCTGACAATTCACGGGGATAATGATGCCGCAGGTTTTCCAGACCAAGATAACAGATTAAACTGTCTAAAAATGTTCTGTCTAAATAAATTCCAGAGTCAAACGAACCTTGCAGCACAATATTTTCTTCTACATTGAGTGTTTGAATCAGACTGCTTTCCTGAAATACAAATCCGATATTTCTTCTCCGAAAAATTGTTTTTTCTTTTTCTTTCATCTGATGCAGTGGATATCCCCCGATCCATATCCGCCCTGCATCCGGCTTTTCAAATCCCGCAAGCGTGTGCAATAGAGTCGTCTTTCCGCCTCCTGAAGCTCCAAGAACCGCAATAAATTCCCCCTGTCCTGCACAAAACTCTACGCCTTTTAAGACCTCTACAATCTGTTTTCCCTACACATAGTTTTTTCTAATCTGTTCTGCCCTGATTAATGCCATATCATCATTTCCTTATATCTCTATCTTACCGGAAAATTCTTACACATTTCCTACATCCCATGCATTAGTTCTTACAGTTTTGTAAGGTTTATAAACGCATTTACGCCGTTTGCAGGCATTTTTGTTGTAAACGTGTTGTAAACGGTTTTATTATATTCTATTAAGTTTTGTAAGATGATACAATATTTTCGCCCCACCTCTTCTGAGGTAGGGCTGTGTTATTATTCAATCCAAGCTTGGAATTTATCAATTGCCACTCCTGAAGCTCCAGCATAACCGTCCATTCCGCTGACTCTGTCCATATCTCTTTGGGCAGGGTAGTACCCTCTACCAACAGGCGCAACCCTGTAATAAATATACTTGTCAGAATTTGGTGAATACAAATAACATTCAATCTTAGCAATAGCATTTCTACCATCGCCAGCATATCCATTAACTCCATCAGACCAATTACATCCTGTTACAAATGGATATGTCTTTCCGTTTACAGTCGTAATTCTGTATTTAATGGATGCCCCATTGTTCACCCTCATCGCAATCCCTACGATTTTCTTGCCTGGCAACCCAGCATAATCTTCCATGTTTTTTACAAACGGAAGCGTTCTTCCCCCCTCAATCATAACTGCATACTCTACGTCAATTTTTTCACTTCCATTTTGCGTAGCTGGTTTTGATGGATCCTCCGTGTATGCTGGTGGTTCTGCTCCATTCATAAAAGATGCCACCATACCAAGAAATCTCTGCCATCCCATATCAAGTGTTCTGTGTGGACAATATTTACCGCTCCAGTCTTGGTGTTTCTTTACCTTATCAATTCCCCATCCACGCTCTTTGAGCATTCCGGCAATTAATTCAGCTGCGTTTCTCTCTGCTTTCACAAAGCGGTCTCCACCGGATTTACTATAACAGATTTCTACTGCAATCGAGTTTCTGTTTCCTCTTCCATTTCCGTCTCCGGCATGCCATGCGTTTCTATCAAACGGTATTCCCTGTACTGCTTCTTTATCGTCGACCGCAATGTGGAAGCTTACCTGATTGTTGTTCCCGATCATGTACTTCACTTCGTTCTCAGCAGTGGCGTCATTGTATGTGTTGTGCACCGTGATTGTATCCGCAACCATTTGGTACGGACATTTGATATTGTATTTACTTCCTGATACTAATAATTGTCTTACATTTACTGCCATAATAAAATCTCCTTTTCTTTTAATTTATGTGTTTGGGCGGTTATCCGCCCTCTGCACTATTTCTTTACATTTCCTTTGTAAAATCTCTTCCAAAGCTCTGCTGCCTTTTCCCAACCATACATAGCCACAAATGCAACCAAGAATCCTGCCATAATAGCAGCGATGATCATGTACCACAAAATCGCTTGTTGTATGTACTGCATATATGCAATAAACGCCACCACCGTGATTCCAATAGACAGCACAAATACCAAGATGTCTGTAGGGATTTTCTTCAATCCGGATACTCCCTTAAATACCTGTGTAATGACGGATACCGCAAATGCCAGCACCCCAATGATTCCAATAATCAGTGTCATGTTTACAATAAGCTGTTCCATATCTCTTCCTCCTACTTGTCGATGATACTTTCTAAAAGCTCATCTCTTATTTTTTTCATGTTCTCAATCCCGTTTCCGGTAATCTGATGATTAAGCATTGCAGCGAGCGATTTTGATTGCTGTTTCTGCATTTCTTCTAATGCTTTTAGTCTCTGATAGTCTGCCTGATTGTACTGTTCGAGTTGCTCTACTCTCTTCGATAACTTAAAAGCTGGTTTGATTACTTTTACGATAATCGCCCCAGCTCCACCAACAATGCTGACTGCACCGCATATACTCAATAGTGTCTGTATAAACTCCAATTCTTCATCTCCTTTACTATTTTTATGCAACAAAAATAAAAAGACCCTTACGGTCTCGCTCGAATTTCCACTATTACCACCTCTACTCGTCTTTATTGATCTGCACTAGGCACATTACTACAACTCCAAATATCGCTCCTGCTACAAATGCAAATACATATCCCATTACGCCACCTCGTCTTTCTGTTCTGCGTAGGTTTCTTCTGCCAGCAATGTAAGTGTTGCGTATTCCTCTTCGCTGATGCGATTCATTGCGAAATAGACATCTAACTTTGCTACCGCTTCATCTTTTGTTTTGTAAAATTTCTTCTCAATCAAGTTTGTCATAAGTTTTACGATTACTGTGTTATTCATGTTTCATTTCCTCCATGTCTTCTAATATGTTATTTGTGTCGTTTGCTATCATTGTCGCCTGTGTTTCCAAAGGCATTAAAGATAGCAAGTTTGCCACGTTTGTCCGATACTGACTTATAATGCTTGCTACATTCGCAGATATCTTGTTATCAATATAGTTTTTTGTATCACAGACGTACTCTACTTCCATTTCGCAATCCTCGCTATTTGTAATAATTGTAGTCGGATAGTTCGTGTGCAAGCTATTTAATGCAATCTGTGTCTCTTCCGGAAGCTGGACGAATTCCGATTCTTTCGAAAAATAATAAACATCAAGATTATTTTTAGACAACCATGTCCTTAATGTTTCTACATCTGTAATTCCGTCTATTCTTATATACAAACTAGTTGTATTGCCTAAAATACTGTTTTGTGTTATTTCATTCACGCTTCTTTTAAAAGTGATTAATTTGTCGCAAAAAATCTCATATGATTTTTTAAGTCCTTCAAAATTTTGTAAATAAAAAGCATTATCAATGCTAGACTTTACCCATGTTTCTTCAACATCGCCGTTAAAAATCACATGTTTGGAACTGTATGTAATCCCATACACACCATCTCGCTTTTCGATTCTGTCCCACTTTGTAATAAGGCGGTCGAGTGGGATTGTAAGTGTCTGTAATTTAAACGGCTCATATTCTGTCCGTTTAGCGCCTTTTTCGATTTGTATTCTATTTACTTCTGTTCCAACTGACCAAGGATTTCGGATATACACATATCCAATTGTTTTATTTGCATTTGTTTTAGTTCCACTCTTATAAAAGTGCATGTAAAACTCTTCATTTATTCCGTCCGTATACTTAACTCCAAAAATCGGACTCCAATCACTATTCGGTTTTGTGATTGTATAAGATTCCCACGATAGGCTATACGCTGTTTTTTCTTCAAATGTAATCCCATTTGTGATATTGATTTCTCCCAAACGCTTTGATGGTATACAGATTTTTTCTTCGTCACACTTGTATGGATTTTTTGATATATCAAACAGGTTCTTTCCGGTTACTTTAACTTCCACTTGTCCACTATCTCCAGCATTCACAATTTCCTGCGGATATTCCACGCTCGGAGATGGCTTTCCACCTGTGTATTGCTCATACTCCGTCACTGTATTGCTCTTTTCAATTTGAATTTTATTTTTTATATTCGCTACAGCAATATTACAACAAAAATAAAATGCTCCTGCTGGAACTGTAACGGGCTTTCCATCTGTAAGAGATATGCCTTTCAAAAAACTCTTATCCGCTCCCAAAAAACCAACAACCGAACTTCCTGTCGTCCCACTTTTTACAATACTTTCCCCCTCTTTTACAAGTATGAGATTACTTAGGTTGTACAAGCCGACATCAATGTCAGAAAAACCGCTCAAATCTCCCAGAATATGCCGTGTTGCATCTATTCCGTTTGCGTCAAACAGATTCTTCCCCTCCGTACTTGCCTGTTCTGTCTTTCCTTGCATAGCAAAATCCAACGGCTTTTCTTCAGCACTATCAGTGATCCTTAAAATACCCTCACCAGATGCGGTGTTCTTAATTGCATACTGCAATATTTTATCTCCAGTAGCTTTTGCATCCGCTGCTTGTCCCTCTTGGGTGAGAGTTTTATCTACCTCAATTTGTTGCGTAGGTTCTCCCGGTACGACATTCCCGTCATCTCCAATTACCAAAGATTTTCCGGCGTTTTCAGCGCCCTGCTGCTTGTCGATTTTAGACTGCATCTGCGTGGTAAAATCGCTCGGAATGGAGTTTATTACCTCTTGCCCTTTTGCCTGTACCGCTTCAGTTTGCTTTGTACCCTCCGTTTGCACGGCTTTAACCGCATCGGACTTGGTAGTGTTTACTTTTCCGACTGCCTGCGTTCCGGCACTCTGTACACTTTGTATCGCCTGTTGTGCTGTGTTTCCAAACCCTTGCACCGTTTGCTCTACAGCCGTCTTATCCTGTCGCACCTGTGTAGCCAGTCTCTCGACTTCCGCCTTATCTCCTGCCGTCTCTAAAGCGTGTTGCTCTGCCATTCCCTCTGCTGTCTCTGCCCCGGCTTGTGCTTGTAGAGCAGCTTCTTTCGCCTGTTCTGATTTTTGCTCGGATAACAGAGCATTTGTAGATGCCGTCTGTGCTTGCTCGGCATAGCCTTTTACAACTTGCACCTGTTCTTCGATACCGGATACGGATTCGACCAGTTTCTCTACTTCCTGCCTGTCCGCTGTTGTTTGTTGTGCATCGGCTTTCGTTTGTTCTGCATATTCTCCGGCTTGTTTCTCTGCTGATTCTGCACGTTCGGCGGATTCTTTTACCGCCTTTATAGCCTCTTCAAATAGTTCTTTATCTTCAGGAGTGTCAAACGCTTCCGGCTTCGGTCTACTCTTTACTTTCAGTGTAATTTTTTTCTCTGTTTCTCCCGATTCAGCATCTCTTTTATAAATAAATACATAGATCGAGTATCCTGAATCGGTTTCATCGTTAATCAGCATTGTATCCGGAATCACCACATCAGTTACGCCATCCTGTGTAATTCCGATTCGAGTTACCGAATCTCCTCCCGTCGCATCAAGAGAAAAATGTATCTCTTGTGCTTTTGCAAGATTTCCGCCTTGTATTCTTAGCACTTGTCCAAAATCGTACTGCCAGAGGCCTTGTGCAATTAAAGTTTTGTTGTAATCAACTATGATCATTACATCACCCTTTCGCATAGTGAATTTTAATTGTATATTTATTCTGCCAGTTCCGGCACTTCAAGATCTATCAGAATCTGTTCCACTTCTTCTCTGATTTTAGCCGGAACATCTTCGATTTTCTTTTTCCCTTTTACGATCAGTGTCGCATAAATTACTGCCATCGTTTCCACCTCCTCCCGAAACAATATTTTTGTAAAGAAAAACAGCAGCCTCTTAATCATTTCTTTTCTCGTCAAGAATCTGCTGCACTTCCTGTTTTAAGTTTTCCGGTACGCTATCAATTGTTTTTTCTTCTTTTTTAATCAGTTCTGCGTACACTTTCGCGATATAACTCATACCTACACCCCCATATTCTCGTATAATTCACAAATTGCCATTTGCAGGTCTGTAATCTGCGTATTTGCATTTACTAACGCTTCTTTTAATGCTGCGTTTTCTGTCTCCACTTCCGCTAGACGTTCTGCTGTTGTTTCCCCGGCTTTTTCCAACGCAACTCCGTAGATTCCACCTGTGTACTCTTCTGTTCGGTAAAACTCCGTATAGCCCTCGTATTCGGCAATATTTTGTTCGCGTTCTGTGATGCGCATGATTTTTGTCTTTACTGGGTCTGTAAATAGTTCTCTCAGTTGCGCTGGCGCAACTTGTATAACCTTAATTTCTAATTTTCCGCCTGTCTCCTGTGCTGACTGAATTTGTATTTTTGTTGCATCTGCAAATATTAATTCCATATTATCACCTACTTCCATCTTCCGACTGCGTACCAGTCAAAGTCGTGTGTATCAATATTCGCACCATTTAAACCACGGGAATATGCATACCCTTGACTAGTTGAGTGTTTAGATGCAACCATGACTTCGACTACTTTACCGCTTATGTATTGCCCTTGTGCAAACAGTACGTAATCTTTTGTGGAACCCGCAAATGGAATTGCGTATTTTATGATTCCGTATCCATCCGTATATGAGCAATTCGCAATTCCCCACTGTACAAGCTTTCCGCTTGCGTATTTTTCGTAGTAGTTATACCTGTTTGTGTTAGGAATTAATTGTTTCCCCTGTTCTATTATGTAGTCTTTTAGACATTCCGTTAGCTTGGACATGCTCATCAATACATTAAACAGCGGTTCCACTGCAACAATATTCAGCCCATTCAACTTCACCCTGTATAGTTTCATCTCATGTAACGTGTCACCATTCCGGATAACCCCCGTCGCAACTTCCGGATCTGATGCAGTTCCCGATATCGGCGTGCCTTTTATCACTGCATATTCTGTCTCCTCAATCTCAGAGCTTTCATCTTTCCGATATCTTCGTACGATAATATCGTTTCTATTCATCCCTTGCGCTCCGTTATCAATGTTTACATCTGTATAATCATTTGCAGCAATCACATCTCTACGACCTTGTATCACATATGTCGCATCAAAAATGCGGATGCTGTTGTTTGTCAAGATTTGTGCTTCCGATTTTTTTCCTTCATCAAGCACATAATCATCCGGACCATACAGACCTTGATTTGCAATTCCCACCTGTTTCTCGGTTATATGCGGACCATCTGCAAATCCATCCACTAATGTTGTGTCAATAAATACTTTAGACATATTAATCCTCTCCCTTCAGCTTGTATTCAATGCTTGTCCGACCGGTTTCGGTCACAGATACAATTTTTCTCACAACCGGAGCTGTCATATAGATTCCAGTAACCCTTTCTCTTCCGCCTACGATATCCCCAAGTTCCAAATCCATGTCAGACACCGAAATCCTCAGTTGCTTATAATTTATCAACTCAAGCATCTTTTCTCGTGCATCCTCTTCCAGCTCCTGTACGGTCTCAGCACTTGTATTTTCATAGTATTGCTCTATCAGATCAATACCTGTATAATACTGCTCCTTGCGTATGCTTCCATCCGGCCAAGCGTACAAATCAACTCTCTGCCTCTCCTGAAGTTCGCCCTTGCCGTAACAAATCAGATGATTTACACCGTTTTGATAGTCTAGTATATTTAATTTTACGTTGCCGTCCTCACTCACCTCTATTGATTGCGAATGATCCTCTATCTCTTTTGCTTCCAACAGTACATATCCTTTTCCATTCGGCTCTCCTGGTCGATATTTAATTTCTATCCTAGCACCTACTTTTTCCAGCGCAGCCAAAAATGCATCGAGTAACATGCTCTGCAAAGGCACCTTGTAATCAATATAAATACCGCTATTTTTTGCCGAAACTTCAAATATTTCAGACAGTCCAAGCTTGATTATGTACTGCTTCAATACCTCATTAGCTTCGCCTTTAAGTGTTATATAGGTATTACTGTCCGGATTGATTGCTCTTTGATTCAAGATTCCCCTCCATGTTGATCCGGTGAGTTTCACAATATGCTCTCCCGTAACCGGATTTATATTTCTGATCAGACCTCCGTACTCGGTATTTTCTGCATACACTCTACAATTTTTCTGATGCCGATCAGGAAAGAAAAACGCACTTTGGATTTTTATTTCAAAATCATCGTCTTGGCCAACAATAAACTCAGCACCGCAATGATTCAAGTACCCCTTATCTTGTCCGTATTTGTCTGTTACGATAAAATCCAACTTGGAGTCCCCCTTTCATTGAAAAGAATGATATCGAACCCAAAAGCTCCACTCCATGACACAATGCTCCTTCCTGCAGGTATTTTCTTCCATATATCACTTTCTGTATTTCTTGTACCAAATATATCCTCTGTAGTACCATCTGATTTTACTTTTATTATTTTCCTGTCCTTTGCATATCTCGTGCTCGAATCAATCACCGCATACTCTCCCTCATACAGCGTTGTTCGGAGCTCGTATACATGATTCGCAATCCTGATAAGCGGATTGATGCATGGACCATAAATAATCATTTTAAAACCACTTGCGATGTAGTGATCGTTTTGGATATATTGCATGTTTCTTACTTTTGCATATTCATAAGGATGATCAAATGGATATTCCAACCACGGAGATGTCTCGCCGCCCTGTGACTGCTTCAAAAATTGGAAATGTTGTTCTGTTATCCAGTACGGATAATCACTTTTTAGAATCAATTCATTCCCCATTCCGTTCAAATCATTAATCCACCGTGATTTGCTCGTTCCGGTAATCCAACACTTTAAATAGCTTTTCCCAACATATAGTTTCCCAGGTGTAACATTTACGATATCTTTCTCTGCTATATTCTCCAAATGCTCAATTGCACTGCAAAACTCTTCTTGATCAGCTGCGCTGATATCAATACTCAGTGTTTTATCTGTTACCTTCCGTTCGAATTCTTGTATTCGATTATTTTCTTCAACAACATCATAATCGCCGTCAAAAATACTTCCGCCTACAATTTTATACGGGAGCTGGCAGAAATCTATCTTTTCATTCTGACTCCCCATATAATAAATACCGTGCATCACTTCACATCCTTTACTAATCTACCAAATACTCTCTCATCACACTTGAATGCGACTTCTGAGCGTATCAGTGCATCTGCAACGGAATTGCCAAGTCTTACATAATCAATTGACGTACCGCCTTGTACATTTACATTCACACTGTCACTTCTGAGACTTCCACTCATTGCAACCATTCCTTCGAGCCCTCCGAGCGATCTAAGTAAGTTTGCTTCTTCTTTGGTCAATACCCATTCTCCCTCGTCCAAAAACGCCGGGAAGAAATCGCTCGGCACGTAATCCATACCGACCTTAAGGCGCGGAATTTTAGGGATATTAAATCCTTTGCCACCTACTCCCGGAACCCAATTCGGAATCTTTATATTGTTCAAACCACCTAGAAATCCATTGATTCCATCGATAATAAAATTTAGTGGAGATTTGAAAATATTTCCTAATCCATCCACAATACTTTTGAAAATATCTTTCACATTTTCCCATGCTGCCTTCCAGTTTCCAGTAAATACATTTTTAATAAAATCAATAATGTTCCTAAAAATATTCGTGATATTTCCAATATTATTTTTTGCTGTCTTTAGCATTCCGTCCAGCGCTCCCGAAAAAGCCGGAACTAAAAGCCCAGTGACGAGTGAAATAAAAGGACTAATCACATTATCCATTAAAAATAAAAATGCATCCATTAGTGGCTGTAATGCCTGCTGTATCAGATTCAAAATAGGTGTCAATAACTCTGCAAACAAAGAAATCAGTGGTCCTAATAATCCTGTCAATATGGGCAACACAGAATCAATCAATGTCGAGAGTACTGGTAATAAAGCCTCGCCGAGCGGAATTAAAAGAACTTCTACATTTCGTTTCAATTCCTCGAACATAGAACCCAAATCATCGTATTTAACATCCTTGATTTGCTCCATTGCATCCGAAGTTTTGTAAGCCCCTTCTTCAATTCCAGCGAGTGCGGTAACTGCTTCAGGTCCTAAATCCTCCCACATGGTCCCGATCAAATCTACTCCAGCAGTATTTTGTGCAATCGGGTCTTCCATAGCAGCCAAAGCATCTAGCGTCTCGTTAAACGCTTCTTTTGCTGTATCTCCTCCGGCCGCAAACTTTTGAGCCATTTCATCTGCATTCAGACCCAATAATTCAAATCCTTGTTTTGTCGTATCAGAACCGTCCACTACACGGATTGACATTTCTTTTACTGCATCACCTACTTTATCAAGATTAAACGCTCCGGATTCTGCACCTTTTTGAAATATTGCAAACATATCCTCTGCGCCAAGCCCCATCTTATCGAACTGAACAGAATACTCCGATATACTATCAAGTAATTCTCCTGAATAATCCAAACCGTTTTGAGCTCCGCTAGCAATTAAATTCATCGCCTCTTCGCCTGAAACTCCAAAATTATCAACCATCGCTTTGGCGGCTCTAGTTGACTCCGGTATGTCATATCCAAACGTATCTCTTAAAGCAAATGCAGATTCTGTTACATTCTGAAGACTTGCGTCATCCATATCTCCAAGCTGCTTTGTAACTTCTGCCATCGCTTGTCCAATATCCGAAAAGCTTTCACCGTAATTATTTGCATAAATATCTTCCATGACAGCTTGATATCGTTCTGTCTCTTCAGTACCTTTCCCGGTAATCGCAATAAAATCGTTCATTGCACCACTGATATCATTCGCTGTCCCAACAGCTAGAGCACCCACACCTACAGCCGCTGCTCCTACACCAATTGCGGCTACTGCTGATCCGGATAATCCCGCTGTAAGTTCTCCTACCTTCCCGACGAGTGGAATAGATTCGTTTGCAGCATCAGAAAAAGCGGATTTCAGACCTCCACCTACATTTCCAAGCGCATCTCCCATCTTACTTCCTACTTTTTCCGCCGTATCTCCGAGCCCCTCAATACTATCTTCCACATCTGATACATCTGCGTTCACATCAACATCAATACTTTTATCTCGACTTACTCCCTTGATCTTATTTTCAGCATTGGAAGTATCAGCTTTTACATCTACTGTGATACCTTTTTCTTTGATATCGATATCCATTGCCTTTTCGGCATCTTTTCCGGCATCAATCCAAGCGTCTGCGATTTTTTCAATGGCTTGTTCTGCATTTTTTACGTTTTTATCAGATTCGTCTTTTAGTTTCGATGTTTTTTGCTCTTCAATCTTGACTGTTTCATCAGCGCTATTCTTAACTGCTTTCTCAACTTTCTTATTTGCTTCATTTATATCCGATTCAAGCTTACTGTCGTCCGCTCGAAGTTCGTATGTTACATCACCCTTTGACAATTTCATCACCTGCCTTTAATGCTTCGCCATCCCTTCCAGTGTACTGAACAGCAGATCAAGACCACTCTGTCCACCACCACCTTTAATCGGTAACGCATAGTAAGATTTCAGTTCTTGAATTTCCTGTATCTGCTTTTGATTTTTCCCATTGAATTGCGGAATTTCCATTTCGCGGATGTGCATTACCTGTTTGATTTTTGTATCTGCTCCCAATCCATTGAATAGCCACAAGAATTTTCTCCACTGAAGTTTTCCCTGTTGTTCAATCAGGTCAATACCATATTCCTGCATAAAAGACGCATAAATATAATCACCGTCCTCTTCGAAATCCAACACCGGGAGTGCTGATTTTTTCGTTTGCGGTCGCTTTTTAACATTGATGCATTTCTTATAAATTTCCTCTAAAAGATATATCTTTTCTGTTGGAGTATATTTCTTTAGATTCCAATCATTTTTTACCAACATTTTCAAAGTGCAGTTAATTTTTTCAAAATCTGTCAGCTCTGACTCTCTGTACAAATTCTGTATTTCGAGCACGACATCAAACGCCGGATTTACAACGAGTTTTCCTTTGCTTGTGCGTATCAAATTATTTTGCACTTCCGTTAAGATGTTCACTTTTTCCACCCTTTCAAAATCGCACGTCTTTGTTTTCGATTGTACTTGTCAAGTATTTCTTTCTTGTTTTCCTGTGTGATTCGTCTTAAATCCGGAATTACAACATTCGTAATAAATGGTGCTACCTCCGAAATCATATCGGTATATCTTCCATTATAAAAATCAAGAATAGTCTTGGTATCATCTGATCCAAAAACAGCCTCTATCAAATCAACCGATGCCTTTCCGAGCATCTCATACGCTTTTCCGATTTCTTCGTTTCCATTCAGATTCCCGTTCTGCATCGCCCCTTCAAGCTTCGACAACTCATTCTTCGTTCTTACAAGAGCGATATATTTCTGATTTAATTTTTCGATACAGCTTCCTGGATCCAGCGCAACCAACAATCTGTGCACAACATTCCCTTTTTCATCCACAAGTTCAAAATCCTGTGTGTACGCTGCTTTTCTTTTCGCCTGATATGCCATTGTTCTCTTCTCCTTTCGAGTAATCAAAGAGTGGCAATCTGCCACCCTTATTCTGTCGTTCCAATTACTGGTCTGCCATTTCCGTGAATAGTCACAGTCAATGCATTTACTGCTCCGGAATCTCCATATGCCGGAGTAATATTTGCCAACGTAATTGGCCAAATAATCACTTTCTTACCTTTCTGCAACTTCAAATGACTCTTCCTTGCGTTTCCGAGCTCAAACATCACCTTATCACTTAAAATATAATCACACGCTTTATCTCCAGGTTTCACAGCTCCAGTCAGTGTGAGTGTCAGCTGTGCTCCAATAACTTCTGTGCTTCCCCAGCCTTTATCTGCGTAATAAGTTGCCTGATGTAACGCCTCATTCAAAGATTGACTCATATTTGTAGTCAATGCTGCCAAAGACGCCCACGTAGCGGTCGGAGACGACGGCTCCGCCACATTGATAAAGGCTTCCGTCTCATAATTAAGCTCCGGAGTAATTGTATTATCCGGAAGTTCCGGCTCCGCAAATCTCTGTAAATCTAATCTTTTCACTTCAATTGCCTCCTTAATAAAATATTTTACAGTTCAGGATGCACGAGAAGTTATAAACTCCATCCTCATCCCGACCTATTTTGTTTGGTTCTTTTGCTATTGTGGTATCCAACCAAGCGAATGTCTCGCCTTTCGGATACGCTTTCAATCGTTGCAAGTAGTTGCAAATACTACCCAACTGTTCCAACCCTACCTTTTGGTCTTTGTTTCTGCACAAAAAAAGCACCGGAAGTGTTTTCTCCGTGCTCTTATCGTAGTACATACTATTTCCAAATCCCTCTCCAAGCTCAGCGTAAATGCCACCACCTGGATTCAATTCTTTCAAAGATATTGTTGTCCCGAGATTACAATGTTTCTCTGCTGTCTCTACTAATAAATCAAGTAATTCAGTCTGTGGCGTCATTTTCGCATCTCCCTCCTTATCGCTGCCTGATATACCTTTTTCCATTCTTCTCCGTGCACTTCTTTTGCGTACTTCGCCCATTCTTCACGGGCAAGGGCAGATGTAAACGTAAGTTTCTCAGGTCCATATGTACGATTTCCGGCATTTCCATACATGACATCGCCGTGCCAAAGATACTGCGCATACGGAGTAGACCACCGCATTGTCAATTTCCCGTCTGTTGCAGTCTTGTCACTGTTCGTCAGACCGCTGTTTTCAAGTGTACGCTGGTCTTTTGGTACATATTGGCTAATATCCTGCAATGCCTGATTTCCCATAACAGTCAACGCTTTATTTGATGCTGCTTTCATAAGCGCTAACGCCTTCGCTTTATCAAATGTCACTCGCGTATTGATTTTAGCCATGCTTCACCAGTCCCAACTCGAAATGATGCAATTTGCGCGCATCATACAGCGGTTCAATTGTCTGAACCTTAAACATCTCGCCATTAAAAATAATAATGTCGTCGGTTTTGAATACTACACCTCTCGGACTGCTATTCTTGCAGTCATAAAACAGCGTTGCCGCAAGTTGCACTTCTGCATTGTTTTTATCTCGCACTACCTTTGTAGACGGCTCAAGCCGCACGTTTTTTACTGTTTTCTTATTTGTTATCTGCTCCGTTCCCCATCGGTCAGCGCCTTTTATTTTTGCATGCGTAACCGTGTGAATCAGCAAGCTTTTCGGTATCGCTCTAATAGCAACCACCCCCTCTATATAAAAGACCAGTAGGAGCTAAGATACGGACGGCTCTCGGTGCATATATGGACTGTTCTGTGCTTCCGTTTGCACCGGACGCCTTGGTGAAGTTAAACTTCCCAAGACCGGCACTCTGCAAATCTACACCGTTGTCCATATCAGCTCCACCGTTGGCATCTAAATACTCAATCTGTGCACAAACAGCCATCTTTACCCTGTCCTGTACGCATTCCGGCATTGCAAGGATTGTAACCGGAGTCACCTTGTACATTGTCATCTCCTCGATGATTCCTCCTGCACGCTCGCACAAAGATTGGAAGTCTTCGTCCTCGACTTCCATCCCATTGTATATGCTTGCATAATAATTAATGTCCACGTACGGCATTAGACCGCCTCCTTGTTAGGCTGCTTTTTTTTTGACTGTTACAGTTTCCGGTCTAGAAACCGTCATTCCATACACACGGCGTCCTTGTACTGCAGATGCTCCAATGTGCTTTCCATCTTTTAGATCATTCACAGTAACCGGCACCATCCATTCATCTACGAAATGGCAGAATACATTGTTCCCGATTACATACTCAACATTTGTAGAATCCGGAATATTGTTCGTCTCATAAACATTCAATCCGTTAATTCTTCCAACACGACCGTTCTGAACCACATTATCTCCGAGTTCAGATGCTTTGATAAACTCCGGAGACTTCAACAGCATTGCATATGTTTCATTTGTTACAGCAAGCCACATCTCAGTCGGATTCAGCCCTTTTTTCTTTAATGCTGCAACTTCATCTATAATGGATTCATAAATTGTGTCCTTTGTAAGTGCTGTCGTGTTCTCGGAAGCAGTGCCTTTTGTTGTAAGCAGCGTAATCAAATCAGAGTCAAAAGAAACACCCATTGCGTAACCGGCAGAATTCAAACGGTTTGCGACTAGATTATCCGGAACAGATGCTGCATCATATCCGTCCACCAGTTCATTCACATATTTGTCCTTGTCAATTTGCAACGTCTGATAAGTAGTAGAACCTGTTTTCAGTTCGCCACCATTCGTTTTGTCATAATCATCAACTTCTACCTCTACATCTCTTACCGGAATCTTTACCGCCCCGGCAGTAGGTGTTCCTTCATACTCTCTGTTAAACAGACTTGCAAAAATCATAGTCTTTCTTAACTTTGCAAGCACAAGACTAGAGTATCTCTCCTGTGGTGTATGCGCAAATAACTGTAAATCCATGCGCAATTTCATTTTCATATATTTTTTGTTATGCATAATAAACCTCCTATTTCAAATCCGGGTTCAGTTCGTAGAATCTTTTTTCCACACCGGACATTTTCTTCAGTGCTCTTCCGTTCTGTCTCTGTCCCCACGATTTTCCTTTTGTTTCGTCCTCATCCTCGTACGGGTCCGCAGAACCCTTTTTGAACTGAGGGTATTTCTTCACTACTTTTTCAATCGCATCTTCGAGATCAAGGTCTTCATCCGCTGCCATATACGCTCTAGCCAATGCAGTCACATCGTCAACTGCGTCTTTCGATACACCAGCTTCAAAGCATGCGCATTTAACTTCCAAACTACTCGCCTTTGCTTCAGCTTCTTTTCTCGCCTTAACATCTTCGTTTTCGTCTGCTCCGTCTGAACCTTTATCCTTGTTTTTCTGCTCTTTTCTCTTAGCTGCACGTTCCGCTTTAGCGCGCTCTTTTGCGATTGTACGTGCTACCGCCTTATCAAGATCAGCCTGTGTATACTTTGGCTCATCCTCCCCGTCTCCGTCCGCATCATCGTCTCCCGAATCATCGTCCTGGTCGTCACCATCCCCGGAATCGTCTCCGGCATCATCATCTCCAGCGAAAAGCTGCAGATCTAACTTTGAAAAATACATGTTTCTCATATTCATAAATTTAGGCATATGCTACCTCCCGTTTAACGTCCGCCGACTTATTCTCATGCAGAGTTTAAAGACATCCCGCACATTCTGGTCTATTTATGAAATACTTACATACTGGCTTCCATAAGACTCTTCAATCTCACTTATGCCAATAAAAAAAGAATCTACCAGCAATTTCCCTCTGCCTGATAAATTCTCATATTTTACATTTACATGGCCATCTAATACACTGTACTCAATTTTATCTGATGTCAGAGCCTGTATGCTTCTAATCAAGTTCCAAACAAGTACTGATACAGATGCACAAATGATATCCTTTCCTTTCTCAGCATACCCCGCATGACCATCTACTGTAATTTCTGTATCTGTTACTTTTACTGCAATCAATCGGCATCACCTCTTTCACAAGTACTGAACAGTTCCTTGTTATCTCTGTATAACATATACAGTGCATTTCCTAGTTTTTCTACCTGTTCTTCCTCTAGTCCAATTTTATACATTTCATCTAACGCATGTACAATTTCATGTATAAGTGTTGCTTTTTTCGCTTCCTCCGATGCCTCTGCATTCAAAAGAATTTTTTCCGGAAGAAAGTCAATCTGACCATACAGTTCTCCCTCTTCGTCATGTAAGTTTATCTGTTCTTCTATTGTATATTCTTTGAACAATACTCTTACTTTCTTTGGAATTGTCACCTTTCACACCTCCCTAAAAATAAGTATAAAAATACCACAGGCCTTTTCAACCTGCGGTATTAGTAATTATGCCATTTACACTTTTTACAAATTTTTTCCCATTCTGATTTCTTTTTAAACCTTTCCGGTACGCTGTCTTTCTTCAACATTCCGTCAACAGCATCTGAATTTTCTATGCAATCAATATTTTCAATTTCTGCATCCACCAACGGACACATTACATGATCAGGACTGTTCACGTTTTAACACCTCCATTGCTTTTCTTGTAGCATCGTCATATTGTTCTTTCTTAAATGCCGTTCTTATATGTCTTTTCTCATTATCCACATAAGCTGCTCCATCATCACTGAAATAATTGGTATATTTTCCATTCCACTTTGTCACAGAAAATCTTGCATTTTTAATATACTCTTTTGCTTCTTTTTCTGTCACTTCGTGTTGTCTTTCTCCATTAATATGCGTATCATCAAAGGATAACTCTTTTGTATCCGGAATATTAGGATTTAGATTTATCTCTCCTCTCATCCCTGCTTCTTTCATCTCTGATATTATCTTATCATTTTTCGCTTTTTCTGCAAGCTCTTTCTGATATTTTTTATTTGCACCAACAGCTTCCGCCGATATTCTCTTGTCAAACCCAACAACCTGTTCGCGGTCTCTTCTGCGATGCAAATTCTTATGTTCGTCAACGTAACTCTTCAACTGCGCTTCTTTTGTCTTCAACTTGACAGAAGCTTCCTTGAACCCCTCCTTATCTCCAAGCTCATCATACAGCATACACTCTCGCTTCTGCTTCCTTACCTCGCGTTCAAGCGCCCTCTGTATTTGTGTCTGCTTGTACAACCGATTATTTGCATCTAAATCATCTGTCGGGAAGTGTCTCTGTATATTTACTCCCGGAACAAACGGGAACTTATGATGCCCACAGTTTATACCAAGGATTCCATCAGGTTCACCATAGCTAGAGGAATTCCACGGATAAAATTTAATCTTACGTCCATTCAGATCTTCTGTGGTTCCGCTTGTGTTGTCTAAAGAAAAGATTTTTCCTTGGTCTTTTGCACATTTCGGGCGTGCTCCTGAATGACTGTCAATCTGAATCAGATTCACTCCCATATCTTCGCACCGAGCCGTCTGCACTTCATTTGCCACGCTGCCGGCGGTTGTTCGCATGCACATATTTATGTACGCTTCCGGTGTCCAGTTCCTCCCACTTTTATCCACAAAGCCAGCAATGCCTTTATCATTAAACTGCCGGATTGTCTTTCGAAGAGCCTGCTGTCTTGCCTCTGCACCTGTAATAGCAGCAGCGGTATTGTTATTCAGAATCTTCAACGCTTCTTCTGCCGTATTCTGTACAAGGCTCTTGAACGCTTCTTGTGCCTTATGCAGCATCGTTGTATTCGTAAGGTTCAGCGAATCTTTCGCCTGCTTCTGCAAGTTCTTCATAACCTGTTTCACATTCTTGCTTTTATCGGCTTCAACAACCGAATCA
>OBZG01000378.1_pt1 | contig 36839 bp, 39 predicted proteins | sample 1550701 | NCBI WGS metagenome assembly OBZG01 (sample SAMEA2580229, study PRJEB22360) | human gut metagenome | biome: human gut; feature: human-associated habitat; material: faeces | place: Denmark | collected 2008/2010
AATGAGAATCATAATAGACTCATCCGGCGTTGGTTACCTAAGGGAAGCAAAAATGCGACTCAACAACAAGTCGCATTTATTGAAAACTGGATTAACAACTATCCAAAGAAACTATTCAATTATAAATCTCCTAAAGAGTTTTTACAGACTGGCTAATTTGAACTTGAAATTTGGCTTTCTTTAACTAACCTCAAATTTCTATACCCAAAATTTTTTATTATATTTATAGAGTTTCTAAAAAGTATCTAAAGAGAAGAAAACTTTCATATTTTTAAAGAAATTAAGTGATAGTAAGCCTACTAAATTAGCATCTCTGGCTTAAAAAAATATCGGTATCGCACTAAAAATCCAGTGTCCGCAAGGACGTGCCGGTTCGACCCCGGCCGCCGGTATAATATAGCAAAAAAGCCCTATTGGTTGGTTTTTTTTGCTATATTTCTGTCATTTGTCGGGAATAATGGGATTTTTTAGATTAATAATTTTCTGAGTGTGTCTAAAGGAGATATTTAGTAAGCGCCCAATAACAAGGTATATTAAAATCTTCCCAAGTTCACTGACTCTGGAAGATTTTGTTATCTACAATTTTGTTGTACCTTCTCTGCCCATGGCAAATAAGCCTCTAGAACTTTCTTTTTGGCGAATATCTCCTCATTCGGAAGATTCTCTAGTAGGTAACCTATATATTTTTGCTATCCAAGTGATGTCGTTTAGCTGTTGCCAATAGAGACATAATGATAGCACTTGATTTAGCGCCCTCAAAGCTTTGTGAAAAGAGCCAATTTTTACGTCTCATAACCAAAGACTTGATCGCACGTTCCGCCATATTATTGGATAAGTCCAGACTACCATCTTTAAGTACAGCTCTAAACGTTTCTTCGTACTTAAGGCTATATTCAATGGCACGTCCCAACTTAGAGCCTGGAAGAACAGCCTGCCTGCGACACCAGTCAAAGAACTCTGCCATCAAAGGTTCTAACTCATCTTGGCGTTTCATCAGGCGATCTTGTAAAGATAAATCAGCCCATGACTCCTCTAAGGCAAACATCTTATCACAATAGCACAGCCCTTTGAACGCCAGAGAACTCTTATCTGCTTGCTTTGGTGTTGCCTCAAAAAATTTCCGTCTCACATGAGCCCAACAACCAACTAACTTGGCATTCTCCAATTGACGATAAGCCCCATGTATATCGCAATGAACATAACCAGCGTAATCACTTAGAAATTCTTGGGCAACTAGCCCACTACGACGCTTATCGTGATGATAAAGAGTGATTCCTTCTTTCTCATCCTTACCAGATAAGAAGGTGCAATAGTAAGTTAGCTGGTTTCATCCGCATGATGGACGGGCTGTTCTAGTAATTGAATCGGTTACACTAAACTAGACAGAATTTATAAAGTGTTCTACACTAAAGAAAACAGGAGAACAGATATGTCTAGAAAAATACGTCGCTACTTCACCGATGACTTTAAACAACAAATTGTTGACCCCCACAATGCTGGAATGAAATGAAGTGAGCTTATCAAAGAATATGAGTTAACGCCCTCAACCTTCGATAAGTGGGTCAGACAAGCCAAACTAACGGGTTCCTTCAAGTCTGTTGATAATATGACAGATGAACAACGGGAACTGATTCAACTCAGAAAACGCAATAAAGAAGTCGAAATGCAATTAGACACCCTAAAGCAAGCGGCAGTGATTATGGCACGAAAAGACAAGTAATCACTGCCAACAAGTATAAATACAGCATTTCAGCTGAACAAGTCATGACATTTGGAGACGGCGATAACGATATCGCTATGTTACGCTTAGCGAAATATTCTTATGTGATGGAAAATGCTAGCGAGGCAGTAAAAGCTGCTGCAAACTTTATAGCACCATCGAATGCTAAATCAGGTGTTTTTCAAGTGATTGAACAATACCTAGAATCACATTAAAAAACACTCCTGAAATCGTTCAGGAGTGTTTGCTTTATTTCATGCGAGAAAAATAATTTTTTGTTTCACGGATAATAACCGGTGATAGAGCAAGTAGAGCGATAAGGTTTGGTAGAGCCATAAGACCATTAACGATATCAGCAATAATCCAGATAAGCTCAAGTTTTAAGAATCCACCAAGAGCAACCATGATGACAAAAATAACGCGATAAAGTTTGATGTGTTTTGTTCCGAAAAGGAATTCAAAGCAGCGTTCACCGTAGTAAGACCAACCAAGAATTGTCGTAAAGGCAAATAAAACAAGACAGAAAGTTAAAGCAAGAGCACCAGGAGTTCCAAAGAGAGATGAGAATGCTGCTTGAGTCAGAGGGGCACCTTCTAGACCAGCTACAGTCCATTTCTCAGTAACGATGATTGAAAGACCAGTCAAAGTACAAATGATAATCGTATCAATAAAAGTACCAGTCATTGAGACAAGACCTTGTTCAACAGGTTCTTCTGTTTTAGCAGCGGCAGCAGCAATCGGAGCTGAACCTAGACCAGATTCATTTGAGAAGACCCCTCGCGCGATACCTTTTTGGATGGCTTCTTTAACAACGGCACCAGCAAAACCACCGACAGCAGCCGTACCAGTAAAAGCACCAGTGAAGATTTGACCAAATGCTGGAAGAATTTGATCGAAGTTTGTAAAGATGACAGCTAAAGTTGCAAGGATGTAGATAATCGCCATGAAAGGAACAACTTTCTCGGCAACTTTTGAAATTGATTTGATTCCACCGAAGATAATGATGGCAACAATTACAGCAACAACAATACTTACAATCTGTGGCGCTAAGCCAAATGAATTTTCAAGTGATGAAGCAATTGAGTTAACTTGTGAGAAAGTACCAATACCAAAGTAAGCAACAAGGATACCAGCGACAGCAAAGAAAATGGCAAGTGGTTTCCAGCGTTTGCCCATACCATTTAAGATATAGTACATTGGTCCACCAGAAACTTCGCCGTTATCATCGCGTGTGCGGTATTTGATGGCAAGAAGTCCTTCAGAGTATTTTGTTGCCATTCCAAAGAAAGCAGCAATCCACATCCAAAATAGGGCTCCAGGACCACCAGCTTTGATAGCTGTTGCTACACCAACGATGTTACCAGTACCTACTGTTGCTGCAAGAGCAGTAGCAAGAGCGGCAAAACTAGAAATATCCCCTTGACCTTTATCGTCTGCGAAAATTAATTTAAAGGCTTTAGGTAATTTTAAAACCTGGAGTAAGCCAAGCCGAACAGTTAAATAAATCCCTGTTCCCACCAACAGAATAAGCAGTGGGGCACCCCAGACCATATCATCTAGCATTGTAAAAAAGTTTAGCATATACGAATAAGTCTCCTAATAAAACATAGCGTCCTATGATGACAGTTAGAATAGAAAAAAGGAGTTATCGTAGTGATAACTCCTGAAAAGTGATAAGAAGACTGACAAAGATAATACACCTTACCTGTTAATCGATTCTTATCTTCTGTCCTTTTGCCTGAGAGTTTGAGCTAGCTGTGTGTCTAGCCTTGCCCCTTCGGCGCCTGTCTAGTTCTTTCATGTTAGTATTACAATACTCAGTCCTTAAAAACATACTAACGAAAGGTCACTAGTGTCATTAAAAATGACTAGGTCTCTCCAGAAGTCCGTCCATCACCCAGTCCTGTCTATGACACCTGAGAGCGTAACTCCTTCGGCGAAAGGCAAGCTTTCTTCTCCTGAATGACATCATTCGGTTTGCTATTTGATTTGAATACTATATTAAAGCAAGAACCGAACTCTGTCAATAGTATTTTTTGAATCGTTTGGAAAAAATATAAATTACAAAAAAATCAAAGAATGATTTGCGATAAAATATTAATGATACTTTCGATATTTTGATTAGAAATATTAGCATAATTAACGATGAAAGACTTGTCAAAGTGCTTGTTTTCCCCTTGATAATAGTGAGAAATAGCTGTCATTTGCAATCCATTTGCCAGAGCTTGCCTGCAAATGTCATCTTCTGCTAGGTCACTTTTTATGGTCATAATAAAATGCAAACCAAACTCTTCTTCATGAATGCTGATGTGATTTTTGAGAGGACTGTCTAATAATCTTTGAATCAGACTATCACGTTTTTTCTGATAAAAAAGTCGCATACGATTTAAATGCTTTTCAAAATAAACGTCGTTGATAAAGTAAGCAAGGGTGTATTGTTGTAAATTTGAGACAGTGTTATTGTAAAAGCTAAGTTGCTTTTCAAAGCATTCCAATAATTGCGGTAGCAAAATCATATAACTAATACGTAGAGTTGAAGCCAAGCTTTTGCTAAAAGTATTGATATAAATGACTTTTCCGAGGTTATCAATCTCTTGTAAGCTAGGAATTGGTAAGCCCTGAAAACGAAATTCACTATCATAATCAACCTCAATGATATAACGATTGCCTTGGTTTGCCCAGCTTAATAGCTCATAACGTTTGCCGATAGATAAAATAGCTCATGTAGAAAATTGGTGCGAAGGAGAAAGATGGACAATATCGGCATCGGTTTTGCTTAGTTGTGACATACTAAGTCCATCATTTTCCATATCAATGAAGATTTTTTTGATGTGAAATTGCTGATAAATTTTACCGATTTTTGAATAACTTGGCTCCTCAAATGCGACAGTTTTATCAATCCCAAGCAATTGAATGAGAATAGTATACAAATACTCGGTTCCTGCACCGATGATAATTTGGCGTGGGTCGACAGCCATTCCGCGATAGTCATTTAGGTGTTTAGCGATAGCTTGCCTTAGTAGTAGAACACCTTTACTTGATGAGGGGTGAACAAGCTCATCTTGGCAGTTATTAAGAACTTGATGAACAATCTTGATCACGTAGCAAATGGAAAGGTTTCGGAATTGGTCTGGTTATTACTAAGTCGTAAATAAGTTTTGGCTTCATCTGGCCTGCTTTCTGGATTTGAAAGTAACCTTATATTTTTTCAACGGGCGGATGATGTGGATTGATTTCTGAAACGAAGAATCCTTTTTTAGCTTGACTGTAAATATAGCCTTCAGCTTTTAATTGTTGATAGCTGGTTTCAACCGTAACGATAGATATGCCAAGGCGTTTGGCAAGGTAACGTTTTGATAGTAATTTTTCTCCAGCTTTTAAAATCCCAATGGTAATATCTTTTTTGATTGCACGATAAAGTTGTTCGTAAAGGGGAATAGCACCCTTTTTATCCAATGAATATGTAAGCATAGTATCTCCAATCTGACCCTATAAAAAAGTTTTTAAGTGACGCTTGATACCATGTCAGTTTTTATTATAATGAAAAGCAATAAAAATGTAAATGAGGTGTTTTTATGGCAGACCAACGTTATCAACTTAACAAGCAATTAACTCAAATGCTCAAAGGTGGAGTGATTATGGATGTAACCACTCCTGAACAAGTAAGAATCGCTGAAGCAGCAGGCGCCTGTGCCGTTATGGCACTAGAAAGAATTCCCGCTGATATCTGAGCTGCGGTTTCCATTCCAGTTATGGCCAAGGTTCGTATTGGACATTTTGTTGAAGCTCAGATTCTTGAGGCTATTGAGATTGATTACATTGATGAGAGTGAAGTGCTATCACCTGCTGATGACCTTCATCATATTGACAAGACTCAATTTGATGTGCCCTTTGTCTGTGGGGCTAAAAACCTTGGTGAAGTTCTTCGTCGCATTGCAGAAGGGGCTAGCATGATTCGCTCAAAAGGGGAACCAGGTACTGGTGATGTCATCCAAGCGGTTCGACACTTACGTTCATTGAAAAAAGAAATCGTTCGTCTTAAAGTTCGTCGTTCGGATGAACTCTATCAGGCAGCAAAAGAATTGCAAGTTCCTTATGATTTAGTCAAAGAAGTTCATGAGGCTGGAAAATTACCAGTTGTTTTGTTAGCGGCAGGTGGTGTGGCTACGCCAGCAGATGCTGCGTTGGTGATGCAACTTGGTGCAGAAGGTGTTTTTGTTGGCTCTGGTATTTTTAAATCAGGTGACCCTGAAAAACGTACGCGTGCTATCGTTCAAGCTGTGACAAATTATCAAGATAAGAAATTACTTGCCAAGTTATCAGAAAATCTCGGCGAAGCCATGATCGGCATTAACGAAGAAGAAATTCAATTGCTCTACAAGGGGATTTTGCAGAGCATAAAGCAAAGTTAGTCTCATTAGGTGCACAGACAATTGAGATTCGGCAGCTAAAAGATTTGGAAAATCCGCTAGACGGTTTGGTGCTTCCAGGTGGTGAATCAACGGTACAAGGAAAACCATTATCTGACTTGGGGATTTTAGAACCCTTGCGAGAAAAGATTCAGCAAGACTTGCCAGTTCTTGCGACTTGTGATGGCTTGATTTTACTAGCTGAAAATGTGAAAAATCAGGAAAAACGTTATTTAGCAACTTTGCCAGTCACCGTTAAGCGCAATGCCTACGGTAGACAATTAGGAAGCTTTACGACGGCGTTTGATTTTGCGGATTTAGGTCAAGTACCAGCGACTTTTATCAGAGCACCATGCATCAGTGAGGTAGAAGATGAAGTTGAGATTTTGTCAAAACATCAGGGCAAAATCATCGCTGCTCGTTATCGCAATCAAATCGGACTTTCTTTTCATCCTGAAGTTGATAAGAGTGACAGCATTCATTCGTATTTCTTGAAGATTTGTCAAACAAAGTGAAACCAGTCAACATTATTTCTTTAAAAAATGGTACAATAGAAAAGCATTGATTTTAATAAAATAATTAATATAGAGAGGAATAAATCTCGGATGGTTTTCTTGGCTGATGGGAGCTGATGGCAGAACCTCCGTGGTCTTTTATACAATGAATCCTTTATTAAATGGTATGAATGATAGGCAGGCTGAAGCTGTTAAAACGACAGAAGGTCCGCTTTTGATTATGGCAGGGGGGGGGCTCGGGGGGACGCGCCGCGTCATGAGCGTGGGCTCTGGGAAGACTCGCGTGTTAACACACCGCATTGCCTATTTGATTGATGAAAAATTTGTAAATCCGTGGAATATTTTAGCGATTACCTTCACCAATAAAGCTGCGCGTGAGATGCGTGAACGTGCCATGGCCTTGAATCCAGCAACGGCTGATACGTTGATTGCTACCTTCCACAGCATGTGTGTGCGCATTTTGCGTCGTGACGCTGACCATATTGGCTACAACCGTAACTTTACAATTGTGGACCCAGGTGAGCAACGCACGCTCATGAAACGTATTTTAAAGAACCTCAACATTGATCCTAAAAAATGGAATGAACGTGCCATCCTTGGAACCATTTCAAATGCCAAGAATGATTTGCTTGATGAGGTTGCATATGAGAACCAAGCTGGTGACATGTACACACAAATTGTTGCCAAATGTTATAAAGCTTATCAAGCTGAACTTCGTCAAAGCGAAGCTATGGACTTTGATGACCTTATCATGTTGACGCTTCGTTTGTTTGACCAAAATCCAGATGTTTTGGCTTATTACCAACAACGCTACCAATATATTCACGTAGATGAGTATCAAGATACTAACCATGCTCAGTATCAGTTGGTGAAACTTTTAGCATCTCGTTTTAAAAATATCTGTGTCGTCGGTGATGCTGACCAATCTATCTATGGTTGGCGTGGGGCTGATATGCAAAATATCCTTGATTTTGAGAAAGATTATCCCGAAGCCAAGGTTGTTATGTTGGAAGAAAACTATCGTTCCACTAAGAAAATTTTGCAAGCAGCTAATGACGTTATCAATAACAACCGTAATCGTCGTCCGAAAAAACTTTGGACACAAAATACTGATGGGGAACAAATCGTTTACTATCGTGCGCGTGACGAACGTGAAGAAGCTGTTTTTGTTGCTTCAACGATTGACAATATTGTCCGTGAACAAGGGAAAAACTTCAAAGATTTTGCAGTACTTTACCGTACAAATGCCCAATCACGTACTATTGAAGAAGCTTTGCTGAAATCAAATATTCCTTATACTATGGTTGGTGGAACAAAATTCTACAGCCGTAAGGAAATTCGTGACGTGATTTCATACTTGAATGTTATTGCAAATACTGCCGATAACATTAGTTATGAACGAATTGTCAACGAACCGAAACGCGGTGTCGGTCCTGGTACGCTTGAGAAAATCCGTGACTTTGCTAATCTTCAAAACATGAGTTTGCTTGATGCATCAGCTAACATTATGCTTTCAGGTGTCAAAGGAAAAGCAGCACAAGCCGTTTGGGATTTGGCTAATCTTCTTATGAATCTTCGTGCTGATTTGGACAAATACAGTGTTACTGAATTGGTAGAAACTGTTCTTGATAAGACAGGTTATCTTGATGCCCTTCGTGTGCAAAATACACTTGAAAGCCAAGCACGTATCGAAAATATCGAAGAATTCTTGACTGTTACGAAAAACTTTGATGAAAATCAAGACGATGCCCCAGAAGATGAATCTGGTATTGACAAACTAAGTCGTTTCTTGAATGATTTGGCTTTGATTGCAGATACTGATGATGGTGATGTTGAAACAGCAGAAGTGACTTTGATGACCTTGCACGCTGCCAAAGGTTTGGAATTTCCAATTGTCTTCTTGATTGGTATGGAAGAAGGAGTCTTCCCACTTTCTCGAGCTGCTGAAGATCAAGATGAATTAGAAGAAGAACGCCGTTTGGCATATGTTGGTATTACGCGTGCTGAGCAATTGCTCTTTGTGACAAATGCCAATGCACGTACCTTGTTTGGTAAAACAAGTTATAACCGTCCATCTCGCTTCATCCGTGAAATTGATGATGAGTTATTGCAATACCAAGGATTGGCTCGACCTGCTAATTCTTCATTTGGTGTTCGCTATAGCAATAGCAGCGACCAATCAATGAGTTTTGGTAAGGGGATGAGTCTCCAACAAGCTCTTCAAGCTCGCAAAGCGAAAGTTCAACCGACATCACGTGGAGTGCAGCTATATTCAAAAGCCGTCAAAGGAGTACCTTTTGGTCAAGCCTCTGGCGCTTCAAAAGAAGCTGTCGACTGGCAAATCGGAGATATTGCTCACCACAGAAAATGGGGTGACGGAACTGTTCTTGCAGTTACGGGCTCAGGAAAAACTCAAGAACTAAAAATCAATTTCCCCGAAGTTGGACTTAAAAAACTACTAGCCAGCGTTGCACCAATTGAGAAGAAATAATAAGAGAAGTAATACCAAAAGAAATCCAAGGAAAACTTGGATTTCTTTTTTTAAAATTCTCAATCAGCAACAGTTTCAGTATGAGTTGACAATTTAAAGACAGCAATAGTTGAAGCTAGAAATGTAATCCAAGTGGATGTGATATTCCACGAAGACAAACTACTAAATAATATTGTTCCGACAGGAAGTGACAAGGTAAATAAAAAGGTTAGAAAATTATTCGTTTGTGCCAAGGTATTAGCTGGAAGATTACTTAATAATTGAGAATTAATTTTAGGATTGACTTTTCCAACTAAATAACTAGCAAATGCTAGTAGTAAAATACCGATAATTTAGGGGAAGTGGATAAGATTTGAAAGACCGACAAGAAAGAAAATTACTGCACTAATTTTTAGCAATAGTCTAATTAATTTTTGAGAAAAATAATCGTGTGGTGTCAAGCTTCCAAGCAAAGATTTCTGACTTATGATGATATTGAAAAGCTTGAATATTTTGCAAAAAGCAAACAGTGGTGGGATAGTATTGGAATTCTAGCCGTTGTTATTGGTCGCATTGGATTAACAGATGAGAGAGTTGATAAGGTGATGAAAGCATGGGCACATGATGATAATATCTGGCTGCGTAGACTAGCTATTCTTCATCAGCTTGGTAGAAAAGAACAGACTAAGGTTGATTTACTCCAAGAGATTCTTCTGAGGAATGTTGGTTCAAAGGATTTTTTTATCAATATAGCCATAGTTTGAGCATTACGTGATTTGTCAAAAACTAACGCTGCTTGGGTTAGACCGTTTATCATGACAAACAAAGAACACTTATCACCACTTTCAGTTAGAGAGGCAAGCAAGTATCTTTAATTTTCAAGCATATTCTTGGTTCAAAAAGAGATTTTTCGGTAAAATGAAAGGAGAATAAAAGGCTTTCTTTTATTGCAAATAACACAAAAACTCTCATAAATGGAAGGAATAAACGATGACAACTTTTCTTGGAAATCCCGTAACTTTAATTGGTAAACAACTAAAAATTGGTGAAACAGCACCAGATTTTTCATTGCGAGCATCTGATTTAAGTATTAAAAGCTTGTCTGATTTTGCTGGAAAGAAAAAAGTAATTAGCGTTGTGCCATCAATTGATACAGGGATTTGTTCAACACAGACACGTACGTTTAATAAAGAACTTTCAGCTATGTCTGATACCGTGGTAATTACGATTTCAGCAGACTTGCCATTTGCTCAAGCACGCTGGTGTGGTGTTGAAGGTCTTGAGCAAGCGGTTATGTTGTCTGATTACTATGACAATGAATTTGGGAAGACTTATGGTCTTTTGATGGCAGAATGGCATCTGTTAGCGCGTGCTGTACTGGTTTTAGATGAGGATAATAAGCTTGTTTACGCTGAATACCTTGAAAACGTCAATTCCGAACCAAACTATCAAGCCGCCATTGAAGCCGTAAAAGCACTATAAATGTCAAAAACTCACTTAAATAACTAAGTGAGTTTTCATGTTTTCAAATCATTTTTTCTAGTGCGGCGACTTTTAGGATAATGTCTGTGATTTCTTCGGTGCTTTCTTTGCCACCATTGGCTACCCAGAGCGAAATGATGCTTTCAATGCTTGACAAATATACTTCCAAGGCGTACTGGTAGGGAATATCGTAGTAGGCAGTGATTGTCTCCTTGAATTCAGGAACAGTCAGAAGAAATTCATAGACAAAGTCCTTGATTGTTTTTGGAAAATCAACATAAGCTGATTTTGAAATGGCATAGATAAATTCAAAATTTTCTTTAACATAGGTTAATGTTCTAAAAAGAACTGCACGTGTGTCGGTATAAATGCTTTCATCACTTAAAATATGAAATAAATCATCCAGAGTATCATTTTTGAACTGGTCTGCCATATCGTATTTATCAACATAGTGCAGGTAAAATGTTCCGCGGTTTATTCCCGCGGTTCGTGTCAAATCAGACACTGTAACCTCTTCAAAATTCTTCTCCAACAGCAATTTCGCAAGGGCTTGCTTGAGGTAATTTTCAGTTTCAGTATGACGTTTTTTCATAATGAGTAAAATCCTTTTATTAATTTCTTAAATGAACAGAATGTCTATTTTTGTCCTTGTTTAATCTTCGTGCAAATTATATAATAAACCTCGAATTAAATCAACATGTTGTTCAAATAAGACTTTAAAGAGGTGACTCGCATGGCATATATTGAAATGAAGCATTCTTATAAACGTTATCAAACTGGTGATACAGAGATTATTGCTAATAATGATATTAATTTTGCCATTGAAAAAGGAGAATTGGTCATTATTTTAGGGGCATCAGGAGCTGGAAAATCAACTGTCTTAAATATTCTCGGTGGTATGGACACGAACGATGAAGGGCAAGTTTTGATTGACGGGGTTGATATTGCTAAATACAACGCTAAAGAATTAACAACTTATCGTCGTAACGACGTTGGTTTTGTCTTTCAATTTTACAATTTGGTACCTAATTTGACCGCCAAAGAAAATGTGGAGCTAGCATCAGAAATTGTCAGCGATGCAAGAGATGCTAAGCAGACTTTGATTGATGTGGGACTTGGAAAACGTCTTAATAACTTTCCAGCTCAATTGTCAGGTGGAGAACAACAACGGGTGTCAATTGCGCGTGCGGTAGCCAAAAATCCCAAATTATTGCTTTGCGATGAGCCGATTGGTGCCCTTGATTATCAAACCGGAAAACAAGTCTTAAAAATTTTGCAAGATATGTCACGTCATAAGGGGTCGACTGTTATTATAGTTACGCATAATTCAGCTCTTGCCCCAATTGCTGATCGTGTGATTCACATGCACGATGCTACGGTAAGCAGTATCGAAGTTAATGAGCATCCTCAAGATATTGAAACACTAGAATATTGAGGTGGTGGCTATGTCAAAAAAGACTTATTGGAAAGATATCAGAAAATCAATCGTAAGTTCAAAAGGTCGTTTTTTATCCATTATGCTTTTGATGATGCTTGGAGCTTTTGCTTTTATCGCCTTGAAAGTAACTGGTCCTGACATGCAAAGAACAACAAGTATTTATCTGAAAAAGCACAATACCACGGACCTGTCAGTCATTGCAAGCTATGGTTTTAGTGATGATGAGGAAAATCCCCGAGGGTTCTCAACCTTTGCATTGCAAGCTATGGTTTTAGTGATGATGACCAAAAAGAACTGACTAGGATTAAAAATAGTACAATTGACTATGGTTATTTAACAGACGTAACAATTAAAAATACCGATGATGCTATTCGTGTGTTTTCAAATAGCAAACGCATTTCAAAATATGAGATAGTCTCAGGTGCCTATCCCAAGACTTCTGATGAAATTGCCTTAGCATCAACCATGCAAAAGAAATACCACCTTGGTGATGAGATTAGCTTTACACAATCTGACGAACAAGGTATTTTGAAAAAAACGACATTCAAAGTTGTTGGCTTTGTCAATTCCTCAGAGATTCTTTCAAAATCTAGCCTTGGAACATCAAGTGCTGGAAACGGAGTATTGAAATACTATGCCGTCGTTCCAGAATCAGCCTTTGACAGTGATTTTTACACGATTGCTAGAATTCGTTATAACGATTTAAAAAATCTAAATCCGTTTTCAGAGACTTATAAGAAAAAAATAGCTAAAAAAGAAAAAGCCCTAGAGGATTTGCTTTCTGATAATCCTAGTCAACGTCTAGCACAATTAAAATCAGAAACGCAAACCTCAATTGATGCTAATCAAGCAAAGGTCGATGCAGCTAAATCTCAACTGGAAGCCCAAAAAGCTACGCTCACTCAATTACCAAATGAGCAACAATTAGCAGCACAAGACTCCATTAATCAAGCGCAAGCTCAAATTACTGAGAGTGAAAAGCAACTTGATGACGCTAAAGTTAATCTTGATGCTATGAAAGAGCCGACTTATGCAACGTATACTCGCTCAAGTTTCCCTGGTGGAGGAGGTTACCAGACTTATGCTTCTAGTACCTCAAGTATTGGTAGCATCGGCAATGTCTTTCCCATTGTGTTGTATGTGGTCGCAGCTTTGGTGACTTTCACAACAATGACGCGATTTGTTGATGAAGAACGCACTAATTCAGGAGTGTTAAAAGCTCTTGGTTACAGCAATAGTGACGTTATTATAAAATTTGTTATCTATGGTTTTGTTGCTAGCATGACAGGGACCATCTTGGGAATTTTTGCGGGGCATTACATTTTGTCACGAATCATTGCTGAGATTGTTACAGGTGATACGACTTTAGGAAGTACGACTTATTATTTCTATTGGTCGTATACGTTGATTGCAATTGTATTTGCTCTTGTTAGTGCGGTTTTACCAGCCTTTATTATTGCTAGAAAAGAGCTTAGTGAGAAACCTTCTCAGCTTTTGTTGCCAAAACCACCAGTTAAAGGTTCAAAAAGTTTTCTTAGAGCGTATTGATTTTATCTGGCATCGTTTATCATTTGCACATAAAGTCACTGCTCGAAATATTTTTCGATACAAACAACGTATGCTGATGACCATATTTGGCGTTGCTGGATCGGTTGCCCTTTTATTTGCTGGACTAGGCATTCAATCTTCTTTAGGAAAAATTATTGATAATCAATTTTCACGTTTAATGCCATATGACATGATTGTGGTAACCAATGGCGATAGTAGTCAAAAAGACTTGATGTCTGTTTTAGATTCTAAAAAAGTATCCAAATACCAAAGCATATATTTATCACATGTTACAGAAAGTATCTCTGGATTGACTGATAAACAAGACATTTCAATTTTGGTTAGTCAAGGTAAAAGTTTTGGTGACTTTATTCATTTGAAAGATGCTAAAACAGCACAAGACTTGACCTTAACAGATGATGGTGTTGTCCTATCAGAAAAATTAGCTGACTTATATCATGTAAAAGCTGGTGATTCATTTGATTTTAAAGATCGAAATGGGAATAAGCATTCTCTTAAAGTTTCTGCAATTGCTGAAATGAATGTTGGTCACTATCTCTTTATGTCACAAAAAGCTTATGAAAAACTCTTTGATGAAGGGGTTAAAGATAATGCTTACCTTGTTACGCTTAAAAATCACTCTAGTAAGAACATTGAAGATCTGTCTACAAGATTATTAGCCATGGATAGTGTATCAGCTGTCGGTCAAAATACTTCACTGATTAAGAATGTTAACTCAGTCGTTGTATCTCTTAATGGCGCAATGACGATTCTAATCATCATATCTATTTTACTTGCTGTAGTTATTCTCTATAATTTGACTAATATTAATGTGGCTGAACGTATTCGAGAATTATCAACGATTAAGGTTCTTGGATTTTATGATAATGAAGTGACCATGTACATTTATCGTGAAACCATTAGCTTATCATTAATTGGTATTGTAGTAGGATTGATTAGTGGAAAATACTTACATCAACTGATTATGAATATGATTGGTTCAGATTCAATTAAGTTTGGGACTGAAGTTAGCTTATCAATTTACATCATTCCAATTATCGTTGTTATTGGCATACTATTCTTGTTAGGTTGGCTTGTTAATCATATTCTTAAGACAGTTGATATGCTAGAAGCGTTGAAATCAGTCGATTGATTTCTTGATAGATTTCGAATAAATAGTAGGGGAGCAGTAGTCATACTGCCCTTTTAACTTGTTTAATGTTCAGATTAGTATTATAATACTAACATGTAAGGAGAGATAGCTATGAGTGAATTGATTGAGAAATATGAAGCAAATCCGATTACCAAAGTTTCTTTAAGTGACGTGACAGAACATTTTAAAGGAAAGGCCGTTTCAAAATTAGGAGATACAGGAAATGTATCGGTTGTTAACTTAAGTGATATGACTGAGACTGGCATTGATTACGACCATTTGAAAAAGATTGATGCTGAACAAGAGAGTGTCTCACGTTACCTTTTAGAAGATGGAGATGTTTTAATTGCCTCAAAGGGAACAGTTAAGAAAGTCGCTGTTTTTCATGATCAAGATAGGGTAATCATTGCCTGTGCCAACATTACTGTTTTAAGACCGATCGCTGATATTTCAGGAACTTATATCAAATTATTTTTAGAATCTGAGTTAGGTCAAGAACTTCTTGAGACAACTAATACCGGAAAAAATGTAATGAATTTGAATACGAAAAAAATTGTTAGTATTCAAATACCAAAACTTCAACCACTCAAACAAGCTTTTCTAATTCAACGATATGAACAAGGTTTGAAAGATTACAAGCGTAAAATGTTACGTGCTCAACAAGAATGGCAACATATTCGTGATGATGTTGCAAAGAACCTATTCTAGATATATAAAAGAAGTCCTCGAGACTTCTTTTTGTTATAATAGGAGTAATTATAAAATCAAGCGAGGAAATTATGAATAACATTAAGTGTCCCCATTGTGGAACAGTCTTTACCATTAATGAAACAGAATACAGTCAATTGCTAGCTCAAGTCAGAAGTAGTGAATTCGACAAAGAAATTCATGAGCGTTTAGAAAAAGAAAAGGCACTTTTAGAAGAAAAATCAAAAAATGATTTGCAAGTTCAAGCTAGTGCTAAAGATAAAGAAATTGCAGATTTAACTACGCAATTAGAGCAGCTAAAACAAAGTTTAGAGCTTGACAATCAATGCCAACTGGCTAAGAAAGACCAAGAAATTCTCAAGCTAAAATCTAGCTTGGAAAATTTCCAATCAAATAAAGATTTGGAACTAACAAAAGCCTTAACAGAAAAAGATAAAGCAGTTGCTAGCGTTGAAAAAGAACGTGATGATGTTAAGTCAAAATTAGCCCTCCAAGAAAAAGAAGCTGAATTATCTCTTGCATCTGTTAAAAGAGATTACGAAGCTCAATTGAAAGCTGCCAATGAACAAGTTGAATTCTACAAAAACTTCAAAGCTCAGCAATCAACTAAGGCAATCGGCGAAAGCTTAGAAGTTTATGCTGAAACAGAATTTAATAAAGTTCGTGCTTATGCTTTTCCCAATGCAACCTTCGGTAAAGATAACGAAGTATCAAGCCGTGGGTCAAAAGGGGACTTCATTTATCGTGAAACTGATGAAAATGGTATTGAAATACTATCTATCATGTTTGAGATGAAAAACGAAGCCGCTGAGACAAAAACTAAACACAAAAACAAAGATTTTTACAAAGAATTAGATAAAGATCGACGTGAAAAAAATTGTGAGTATGCGGTCCTAGTTACCATGTTAGAAGCTGACAATGATTACTTCAACACAGGAATTGTCGATGTTAGCCATGAATATGAAAAGATGTACGTGGTTCGTCCGCAATTATTCATCCAATTGATTGGTATTTTGCGAAATGCTGCGCTTAATTCTCTTAAGTACAAACAAGAATTAGCCTTGGTTCGTGAACAGAATATCGATATTACACATTTTGAAGATGACCTTGAAACCTTTAAAAATGCCTTTGCGAAAAACTATAATTCAGCAAGTAATAACTTCAAAAAAGCCATTGATGAAATTGACAAATCAATCCGTCGTATGGAAGAAGTGAAACGTTTCTTAACGACAAGCGAAAACCAACTTCGACTTGCTAATAATAAACTTGACGACGTTTCAGTCAAAAAATTAACCCGAAAAAATCCAACAATGCGAGCAAAATTTGAAGCCTTAAAAGATTAAAAATGATGTCAGCTTTTATGACAGATGAAGTCAGTTTAAAATTCTTGTGCTATAATGAACCTATCACTAATAAAAGAGGTTATTATAATGAACAATATTATAGATTTAACAAAACCAGTAGCTGAGGTTGTAAAAGAACATCCTGAGATTAAAGCTATTTTGGTTGATTTAGGTTTTAAACCTTTAGCACAAGTAACTATGCTAAATACCGTTGGCAAAGTGACTTCTCTGAAAGCAGGAGCAAAACTGGCTAATGTCTCACTTGATAAAATTCAAAAAGTGCTTGAATTTAACGGTTATGAAGTGATTGGAGGCAACAATGACTGAAAATCGTATTGAAGTACTAAAAGATATTTTGTTGCGTTTGCATCACGGTGCGGATGCTGACTCTGTTCAGGAAGATTTCAATCAAAACTTTAAAGATGTTTCTGCGCTTGAAATTTCAATGATGGAGCATGAGTTAATGGGAGATGAGACAGGTATTACTTTTGAGGATGTGATGGGATTGTGTAATGTCCACGCTAACCTTTTTAAGGGAGCTGTGTCAGATGTTGATGCTCCAGATGCTGAACAAGAAGGGCATCCTGTTTATGTGTTTAAGCAAGAAAATCTCGCTTTACGCTCAGCCATGTTTCGCATTCGCCGTATTATCGAAAACTACGAGAAACCTGAAAATGCAGATTTTCGTGATGATTTATTACGTGGTTTAAAATTTCAAATGGGGCTGCTAGGGCAATTTGATAACCATTACAAGCGTAAAGAAGAACTCTTTTTCCCGTTGATGGAACAACATGGTCATGATGCTCCGCCACGTGTCATGTGGGGTGTTGATGATGATATTCGTGAGCTCTTTCAAAAAGCGCAAGCAGCAGTTGATAAGTTGCCAGAAGTATCAATTGCTGAAGTGTCACAAGCCTTTGAAACTTTTGCTCATGAATTTGAAGAAATGATTTTCAAGGAAGAAGCCATTCTCTTGATGATTCTTCTTGAAGCTCTTACCCAAGATGATTGGTTAGCTATTGCTGATGAAAGTGATGCTTACGGCTATGCTATCATTAAGCCAACCACTAAATGGCAACCAAAACGTGAGTCATTTGAAAGCGAGAAACCAGGATCTGCTTCTGCAACAGTTAATTCTGATGACTCTTGTCAAACTAATGCTGAATTGAATGATAATCTATTGACGAAAGTTATCGATATGCCAGAAGGTCAGTTCACCATTAGCTTTACACCTAAAAAAGAAAAGCTAGCTGTTGATCGTACAACCACTCAACCATTTGGTAACGGGTATTTGTCAGTAGAACAAGCCAACCTGATTTTAAATCATCTACCTTTGGAAATAAGCTTTGTTAATAAAGACGATATTTTCCAATACTTTAATAACAACACTGTTCCAGAAAAAATGGTGTTTAAGCGTACACCGAGTCAAATTGGACGTAATGTTGAACTTTGCCACCCACCAAAAGTGTTAGATAAAGTCAAAAAAGTCTTCAAATTACTTCGCTCTGGCGAACGCGATAAAGTTGTTATGTGGTTTAAATCTGAAAAAATGGAGAAATTCATTCATATCACCTATGCAGCCATTCGTGATGAAAACGGTGACTTTCAAGGTGTTCTAGAATACGTGCAAGACATTCAAGAATTTTTAGACATTGATAGTGATGTCAAACGCGACATTTAAAAAACGCAAACAAGTTAAAACAATGCAAAGTTTTAGCTTGTCTTTTTTTACTGAAAACGGTTATAATAGAAATTATGATTAACGGAATTATTAACTTAAAAAAAGAAGCTGGAATGACTAGCCATGATGCAGTCTTTAAGCTTCGTAAAATTTTACATGAAAAGAAAATTGGTCACGGTGGAACGCTTGATCCTGACGTTGTTGGTGTCTTGCCAATTGCTATCGGAAAAGCAACACGTGTGATTGAATATATGACAGAAGCTGGAAAAGTATATCGTGGTCAGATTTGCTTAGGATTTTCAACAACAACTGAAGATGCCAGTGGTGAAGTTGTTGAGAAGACTCCAGTTTCAACAGAGCTAACAGAAGATGCCATTGACCAAGCTATGGCGAGTTTTGTAGGTAAAATTACTCAGATTCCACCAATGTACTCAGCGGTTAAGGTTGACGGGAAACGTTTATACGAATATGCTCGCACTGGACAAGACGTTGAACGTCCTAAGCGTCATGTGACAATCTATGATTTTAAACGCACAAGCCCATTAATTGTCAAAGATGATTGTTGTTATTTTGACTTTGAAGTTGCTTGTAGTAAAGGAACATACATCAGAACCTTATCAGTTGATTTAGGAAAATCGCTTGGTTTTGCTAGTCATATGTCTTACTTGGAGCGCCAAGCATCAGCAGGTCTTCAATTAGAAGATGCACTAACTTTGTCTGAAATCACTGAAAAAGTTGCGCAAGATGATTTTTCATTTCTTTTGCCAATCGAGTATGGCGTTATGGATTTGCCACGTGTAGATTTGACAGAAAATCAAGTTACAGAGATTTCATTTGGGCGTAAAATTGCTTTAGATAGAACTGAAGAACAATTAGCTGCTTTCTATCAAGATAAAGTTGTTGCTATTCTAATTCCACGTGATGACCTATACAAACCAAATAAAGTCTTTATATAATGGAATGGAAAAAATGAATATTCAACATATAAAAGATGCTCGAGATATCAATCGTACTCGAGACAGTGTTTTAGTATTAGGCTACTTTGATGGCCTGCATAAAGGGCACAGAGCTCTGTTTGATCAAGCTAGAGCGATTACCAAACGCGATCAGCTAGACTTAACTGTTTTGACTTTTAATGAATCACCGCATCTAGCACTTGCTCGCTTTACACCAGAATTATTATTGAATTTAACGGCACCAGAAAAACGTTATGAAAAATTTGCTGAGTACGGAGTTGATGATCTTTACTTAGTTGATTTTACATCAGCATTTTCAAAAGTGTCGTCAGAAGAATTTTTGAGTACTTATATCAAAGCTTTGCGAGCAAGAACTATTGTCGTTGGTTTTGATTATAAGTTTGGACATGATAGAAGAGATGCAGCTCATCTATCAGAAATTTTTGATGGTGATGTTATTGTAGTTCCTGAAGTTCAAGATAACGGAGAGAAGATTAGCTCTTCACGCATTCGTCAAGAGATTCTATCAGGGAATGTTTCTGAGGTAAATCGTCTACTAGGTTACGAGTTTTCAACCCAAGGAATTGTTGTTCATGGTGATGCTAGAGGTCGCACGATTGGATTTCCGACAGCAAATCTTGCCGTTTTAGATCGCGTTTATCTTCCAGGTGAGGGAGTTTACGTGACGGACATTATTGTTTCAGAAAAACGTTACCGCTCAATGACAAGTATCGGAAAAAATGTGACATTTGGTGGTCAAGATTTGCGACTGGAAGCAAATATTTTTGATTTTGAAAACGATATCTATGGCGAAACGGTCGAAATTATCTGGTTAGATAAAATTCGAGGCATGATTAAGTTCGCTGGAGCCGATGAATTGGTTGAACAGCTAAAATCTGATAAAAAAATTGCCCAAAATTGGGGAAAAAATAGAAAACTTTTTTTAAATTTTGTATAATTAAGTTAAGAAGATTAGAGAGGTGGTTTTATGATTACTTTATTTTTGTCACCAAGTTGTACAAGCTGCCGAAAAGCACGAGCTTGGCTTAATGAACACGATGTTAAATTTCAAGAACACAATATCATTACCAGTCCTCTTAGTCGCGATGAATTAATGGCTATTTTGGCCTTCACAGAGAATGGAACAGAAGACATTATCTCAACTCGTTCAAAAGTTTTCCAAAAGTTAGATATTGATCTTGACGAGTTATCTGTTTCAGAGTTGATTGATTTAATTGCGAAGAATCCAGGTTTGCTTCGTCGTCCAATCATTTTGGATAACAAACGCATGCAAATTGGGTTTAATGAAGATGAAATTCGTGCATTTTTACCACGTGATTATCGTAAACAAGAATTGCGTGATGCAACGATAAAGGCAGAAATTGAAGGATAGAAAGGAATAACTCTTCAACAGGGCGATGTCTGTTGAGCTATGGAAAACGATTTGTTTTCTTAAGAGTTTGGGCATCTTTGCATGAAAAATTACAGCTATCCACTTGATTTGTCTTGGAGCACTGAAGAGATAGCATCAGTGCTTCATTTTTTGAATCAGGTTGAGGCCGCATATGAAAAGAAAGTTGCTGTTAGCGATTTATTAGATAGCTATGCAACCTTTAAGACAATTGTAAAAAGTAAAGCACAGGAAAAACAAATTGACCGCGAATTTCAACAAAGTAGTAGCTATTCAACTTATCAAGCTGTAAAAGCTGCTAAAGCAAAGGAGAAAGGATACATTTCCCTTGGAAAATAAGTTTCAATTTGCTAAAAACATTATTCGTGACGCAGGTGACTTTATTAAGTCTAATATGATCAAGGGTCTTGAAATCGAAGAAAAGACACGTTTTGATGATTTGGTAACGAATCTAGATAAAGCAACTCAGGAATTACTAATCACCAAAATTAAGCAAGCTTATCCAAGTGACCATATCTTGGCGGAAGAAAATAGTGTACATCACGATATTGCCGATGGTAATGTCTGGGTACTTGACCCGATTGATGGTACTGTCAATTTTGTGGCGCAAGGTACGCATTTTGCTGTTATGATTGCTTATTATGAAAATGGAGTCGGTCAATTTGGTTTGATTTATGATGTGATGAATGATACCTTGTATAGTGGTGGTGGTCAATTTGATGTTTATATGAATGATCAAAAATTACCACCGTTTCAAGATCGTCCATTGAACCGTTTCTTGGTAGGATGCAATGCAAACATGTTTGCTAATAATTATCATGGGCTTCGTGATATGATTGAGCAAACTTTGGGAGTTCGTGTTTATGGCGGTGCTGGTATCAGTATGGCAGCTGTTATGGCAGGACAATTGATGGCCTACTTTTCATATATTCAACCTTGGGACTATGCCGCTGCTAAGGTGATGGGTGATAAGCTTGGCTATGTTTTGTTAACTATTGATGGTGAAGAACCTGATTTTACACATCGTCAAAAAGTCATGTTTGTTCCGAAAGCAAAATTATCAACGATACAAACTTATTTATCTCAAACCTAGTATTTTTACTAGGTTTTTCTTTTACACCTATGGTAAAATGAGAATGAATTTACAGAAAACGTTTTTATTAGATAATATTGATAAAAGGAGATTTGTTTATGATGAATTGGATAATGACACAAAATGTTGTCTTTTTAGCCTTTTTAGCAGGCCTTTTTACTTGGGGATGTACCATTCTTGGATCTGCCGTTGTTTTTTTCTTTACTAAAGTTAGCCGAAAATTGCTAGATATTATGATGGGATTTGCCGCAGGTGTCATGATTGCAGCTTCTTTTTGGTCCTTGCTTGACCCAGCCCTTGCTTATGCTAAAGCAGATTATGGTAATCTAGCCTGGGTACCGGCAGCAGTTGGATTTCTTTTGGGAGCATTTAGTCTTCGTTTAATTGACGCACTGGTTCCTCACTTGCATTTGGGAAAAGATGTTTCTGAAGCTGAAGGGATTCAACCAAAGAAAAAACTCTCAAAAACGGCTTTACTCTTTCTAGCCATAACGATTCATAATTTTCCAGAAGGTTTGGCAGTCGGAGTAACTTTTGGGGCTCTTGCTTCTGGTAATATGACTAGTGCTGCGCTTATTGGTGCTTTGGGACTCGCTATTGGGATTGGTTTACAAAATATTCCTGAAGGGGCTGCTTTGTCAATTCCGATTCGAGCTGATGGAAGTTCTCGTTTTCGTGCTTTCTTTTTTGGTGCAATGTCAGCCATTGTTGAACCAATTGGGGCTGTTTTAGGAGCAGCGCTTGTGATTATTATGCTACAAATCATACCTTATGCCCTTGCTTATGCAGCTGGTGCTATGATGTTTGTTGTAGTGGAAGAATTGATTCCAGAATCACAGACTAATGGTAATACAGATGTAGCAACTCTTGGTTTGATGGTTGGGTTTGTCATCATGATGGTTATGGATGTGGCCTTAGGCTAATGACATTTCAAAAGTTAGCTCAAAGAGCTTGCTTTTTTGTGTTGAACGATTGAAAACACTTACAGTTTTTATTAAAATAATCATAAAAAGGAAAAAGGTGATGATATGGCAATTACAGTAAACTTGTATTACAAAGGCGTTAATGGGAATGCTCGAAAATTCATGGAAGAGATGGAAAAATCTGGCACAGCCGATGCCATTCGTGCTGAAAAAGGCAATCTCAGATATAATTATTTCTTCCCCGCAAATGATCCTGAAACATTACTATTGATTGATAGTTGGGAAAATCAAGAAGCGATTGATGCTCACCACGCATCCCCTATGATGACAACATTAGCGGCCTTACGTGACAAATATGATTTGCATATGACAGTTGAGCGTTATCTTTCAGATAACAGTGATGTAGACAGTGAATTCATTCGCAAATAAAATGAGCTTCTTTTGGGGCTCTTTTTTAAGCTAATCATTTGTGATTCTTTTAGTCTTAGGATATGATTAGGTTAAGATATTTGGAGGTATCGTTATGACGAAATTTGCAGAACATTTCACAAATATTTCGGTAGAAGCTGCCAAAGAGCAATTACAAACAGCTGACGAGTTTATTCTTTTCATCGGTCGTCCGACATGTCCATTCTGTCGACGTTTTGAGCCAAAGCTTTCTCACGTTGCTAAAGAAAACCAATTAGTTGTTTACTATATTAATAGTGATCATACGACTCCTGAACTAGAGGAGCTTCGTAACACTTACAAAGTCGCGACAGTCCCTGGTTTGTTGGTCGCAAATGCCGGTCATGTAAGAGTGGTTTGTGATTCATCTTTGTCTGAAGAGGCAATTTTAGACTTTATTAAAAACTAGGCAAGGAGATTACATGGACGTTAAAGAATACGATTATATTGTTATCGGTGGTGGGTCAGGTGGAATTGCTTCTGCCAATCGAGCGGCTATGCATGGAGCAAAAGTACTTCTTTTTGAAGGTAAAGAAGTTGGTGGTACCTGCGTTAATTTAGGATGTGTTCCTAAAAAAGTGATGTGGTATGGTGCACAGGTTGCGGAAACGTTAGCGAATTACGCTGCTGAGTACGGCTTTCATCTTGAGCAGACAAGTTTTGATTTTAAAACTTTGAAAAATAATCGCGAAGCTTACATTGACCGTATTCATACCTCTTATGAAAGAGGATTTGATAGTAATGGTGTGGAGCGTATTTATGAATACGCTAGTTTTGTAGATGCTCATACAGTTGAAGCTGCTGGAAAATATTATACCGCTCCACATATTTTAGTGGCGACAGGTGGTCATGCACTGTATCCAGATATTCCTGGAGCGCAGTTTGGTATGGTTTCTGATGATTTTTTTGCTTTAGACGAGCTTCCAAAACGAACTGCTGTTGTCGGAGCTGGTTATATTGCGGTTGAATTAGCTGGTGTTTTACACGCCTTGGGTTCTGATACACAACTTTTTGTTCGAGAAAATCGTCCTTTGCGAAAATTTGATAAAGAAATTGTTGAAACCCTTGTTGACGTCATGGCAGCAAGTGGTCCTACCTTGCATACTTACGCCATTCCAAAAGAAGTTATTAAGAACGATGATGATTCTCTAACCTTGGTATTGAAAAATGGGGAAAATTATACTATTGATGCGGTTATTTGGGCAATTGGCAGACGAGCTAATATTTCTGGATTCGGTCTTGAAAAAACAGGTGTTGAACTTGACGACAAGGGATTTATAAGAACTGATGAGTTTGAAAATACAAGCGTTGAAGGCATTTATGCTTTAGGCGATGTTAACGGGAAACTCGAATTGACACCTGTTGCGGTTAAGGCAGGTCGTCAGCTATCAGAACGTCTCTTTAACCATAAGCCAAATACCAAAATGGATTATACGGATGTTGCAACAGTTATTTTTAGCCATCCTGCCATTGGTTCAATCGGCTATTCAGAAGAAAAAGCCATTGAAGAATTTGGTGCAGATAAGGTAAAAGTGTATCGTTCAAACTTTACACCGATGTATACAGCACTAGGAAAACATCGCCAGCCGAGCAAAATGAAATTGGTTACTTTGGGTGAGAAAGAAAAAATCATTGGTTTACATGGAATCGGATACGGTATCGATGAAATGATACAAGGCTTTTCAGTAGCTATTAAAATGGGAGCAACTAAGGAAGATTTTGATAATACGGTAGCCATTCATCCAACGGGGTCTGAGGAGTTCGTTACGATGAGATAAGCAAAGAGTAGACTTTTTCAGCTATAGAGATTCTCTTCTTTTTAGTTATCTGAATGCCTTTCCTTAAAATTGCGAAAGGGTTCTCATTCGCCTTCAAAAGCTTTCCCAAAGCTTTTGAACTATTCATCCAACAGGGTCTGAGGAGTTCGTCACAGTGAGATAAAAAGTTGTTTTAGATTGTGATATTAGTTATGAAAATCACGAAAATCTTTGAAATCAAATCTTTTTTTCAGGATTTTTACAGTAAGATAAGCGGTTCAAAAACGAACTGCTTTTTTCTTTTTAACTACCTACAAAATCAGTCATATCATTATCTTAAAGTTGTAATTAACATGTGAAATTGTTATCATATAAGTATGAAATTACCTGATAAATTTATTGAAAAATACCGTAATCTTCTTGGACAAGAAGCAGATGATTTCTTTGCTACATTTGATCAAGAAGCTGTCTCTGGATTTCGTGTAAATCCTCTGAAAAATACTCAGCATGTTTTTGAGGATCCTATTCCAAATACCCCATGGGGTCATTATGGAAAAATATCTGGTAAGTCACCTGAACATGTTTCGGGCCTTGTCTATTCACAAGAACCTGCTGCTCAAATGGTTGCTCAAGTTGCAGCAACAAGTGAGCATATGCGAGTGCTTGATTTAGCAGCAGCTCCTGGTGGAAAATCCACTCATCTTCTTAGTTATATGAATAATACTGGTGTTTTAGTAAGCAATGAAATTTCTAACAAACGCAGTAAGATTTTGGTTGAGAATGTGGAACGTTTCGGAGCTAAAAATGTTGTGGTAACTAATGAAAGTTCAGACAGATTAGCCAAAGTTTTCAAAGAATACTTTGATTTGATTGTTTTTGACGGACCTTGTTCTGGAGAGGGCATGTTTCGTAAAGATCCCCAAGCTACTCAGTATTGGCACGAAGGTTATCCTGCAGAATGCGCCAGTCTTCAAAAAGAGATTTTAGAAGAAGCAATGAAAATGCTAGCGTTTGGAGGAACACTGGTTTACTCAACATGTACTTGGTCTCCAGAGGAAAATGAAGGCGTTGTTAATTGGCTATTGTCAGAATACGATTATCTTGAACTTCTTCCTATTGAAAAAATCAATGGAATGGCTGAAGGGATTGACATGCCAGAAGTTGCTCGTATGTATCCACACCGTTTTAAAGGTGAAGGACAATTTGTTGCTAAGCTACATGATACGAGAGAACCAGCTCACCGAAAAGTCAAACCTGTAAAATCTAATCTAACAAAAGATCAGCTTAATTTATGGCAAGATTTCGCCAAAAAACATCTAAAAGTTGAACTTAAAGGTCTTTTACAAACTTTTGGTGATAACCTTTATTTGTTGCCAGAAGGACTGCCTGATTTAGGTAAACTAAAAATTGCTCGAAATGGACTTCATCTTGGAACATTTAAGAAAAATCGTTTTGAACCATCTTTTGCATTTGGATTAGCTCTTTCGCCAAATGACGTAGAACAGTTTGTAGAAATTGATATAGAACAGTTCAAGGTTTATGTTACAGGAAATGTCATAAACTTAGAAAAACCATTACAAAATGGTTGGTATTTAGTTTCTGTAAACGGTAACGGAATAGGTTTTGCAAAAGTTACTGGAAATATTCTGAAAAATTACTTCCCAAAAGGACTTCGTTTTAATCCTTAAACTGTTATAGGTACAATTTTTGAATGTGATGGCCTGAAAACCACTTTTCAAGTTTTCAGTGATATGTTACTATTTGCATGTGGGGTGTTTGTAACACTTCATGTCAATTACTTTTTATTTTCAAAAAAGAAGTAGGAATCGCAAATGAAAAAAATGAAAATTCTTAGCTTTTTATTGCTAGCTACCTCAGTAGCCTTTATATTATCTGGTTGCTCAAGCTGGATTGACAAGGGTCAGTCGATTACCAGTGTAGGATCGACAGCTCTACAACCACTTGTTGAAGCTGCCGCTGATGAGTTCGGATCGACGAATATTGGTAAGACAGTCAATGTCCAAGGTGGTGGATCTGGTACAGGTCTTTCACAAGTTCAGTCAGGGGCTGTTCAAATTGGTAATAGCGATGTTTTCGCAGAAGAAAAAGAAGGTATCAATGCTGATAAGTTGGTTGATCACCAAGTAGCAGTAGCAGGTCTTGCAGTTATTGTTAACAAAAAGGTATCTGTTAACAATCTAACAACTGAGCAATTGCACCAAATCTTTACAGGTAAAATTACTAACTGGAAAGAAGTTGGTGGGCCAGACTTAACTATTTCAATTATTAACCGTGCAGCAAGTTCGGGGTCACGTGCGACATTTGATGGCATCATCATGAAAGGTGATCCAGCTATTCAAAGTCAAGAACAAGACTCAAACGGTATGGTTAAGTCAATTGTTTCGCAAACTCCAGGAGCTATTTCTTATCTTGCTTTTGCTTACGTTGATAGTTCTGTTAAGACTATTCGTCTAAATGGATACAAACCAACAACCGAAAATGTAACTAAAAACAATTGGCCGCTTTGGTCATATGAACATATGTACACGAAAGGTAAACCAACAGGTTTGACTAAAGAATTTTTGGATTACGTCATGAGTGATGAAGTTCAAGAAGGGATCGTTGAACATATGGGCTACATTTCAGTTAATGAAATGAAAGTTACCAAATCAGCTGATGGTACTGTTACAGCAAAATAAGGAGATACTATGAGAAATCAAGATCTTGAGAAACAGTTAACAACGCCTTCAAAAAATTCTCGCCTTGAGAAGTTCGGAAAAGGCATCACATTCTTTTGTTTAGTACTGATTGTTTTCATCGTGGCAATGATTTTAATCTTCGTTGCCCAAAAAGGATTATCAACTTTCTTTGTCGATGGTGTTAATCCAATCACATTCCTCTTTGGAAGTAAGTGGGATCCAAGTTCAGGATCATTTGGAGCTCTTCCGATGATTTTAGGATCATTTATTGTAACTATTTTATCTGCCTTAGTAGCAACTCCGATTGCTATTGGTGCAGCAGTCTTTATGACAGAAATTTCTCCAAAATATGGAGCCAAAATTCTTCAACCAGCTATTGAATTATTAACAGGTATTCCATCTGTTGTTTATGGATTCATTGGTTTGCAAGTTATCGTACCCTTTACACGTTCTATCTTTGGTGGAACTGGGTTTGGTATCTTATCTGGTGTCTGCGTTTTGTTTGTTATGATTTTACCAACGGTAACTTTCATGACAATTGATAGTTTAAAAGCAGTGCCAAGACATTATAAAGAAGCTAGTTTAGCGATGGGAGCTACTCGTTGGCAAACAATCTGGCGAGTTATTTTAAATGCTGCTAGACCTGGTATCTTTACCGCAGTTATTTTCGGTATGGCACGTGCCTTTGGTGAAGCCTTGGCTATCCAAATGGTTGTTGGTAACTCAGCTGTTGTACCAACATCTCTAACAACTCCAGCAGCAACCCTAACATCCGTTCTTACAATGGGAATCGGTAATACCGTTATGGGAACTGTTCAAAATAATGTTCTTTGGTCACTAGCGTTGGTTCTACTCATTATGAGTTTAGGATTCAATATGCTTGTTAAATTTATTACAAGAGAAAGAAAGAGAAACTATGCACGCTAAGAAATTTGATAAGTTAGCAACAGGAATTCTCTATACAATTGCTGGAATTATTGTTGCGATTTTGGCATCATTACTACTATATATCTTGGTAAATGGATTACCTCATGTTAACTGGTCATTCTTGACTGGTAAATCATCATCGTATGAAGCAGGTGGTGGTATTGGGATTCAATTGTATAATTCCCTCTTTCTTTTGGTAATCACATTGGTTATTTCTATTCCTTTATCAATGGGAGCAGGAATTTACTTATCTGAATACGCGAAAAAAGGACGCTTTACAAACTTCATCAGAACATGTATTGAAATCCTTTCATCTTTACCATCTGTTGTTGTCGGTTTGTTTGGTTATCTGATTTTCGTTGTTCAATTTCAATATGGATTTTCAATTATCTCAGGTGCCCTTGCACTTACTGTCTTCAACCTTCCTCAAATGACACGTAATGTTGAAGACGGTCTTCGTAATGTTCACCACACACAACGTGAAGCAGGACTTGCACTCGGTTTGTCACGTTGGGAAACAGTAGTTCATGTGGTAATTCCAGAAGCTCTTCCAAGTATTGTGACTGGTATTGTTCTTGCCTCAGGTCGTATCTTTGGTGAAGCAGCAGCGCTTATTTACACAGCTGGTCAATCAGCACCAGCTCTTGATTGGTCAAACTGGAATCCGCTAAGCGTTACAAGTCCGATTTCAATTTTCCGTCAAGCCGAAACTTTGGCTGTTCACATTTGGAAAGTTAATAGTGAAGGAACGATTCCTGATGCGACTCAAGTATCGCAAGGAAGTGCTGCAGTTCTTTTGATTTTCATCTTAATTTTCAACCTCTCAGCACGTTATATCGGTAAAAAGCTTCACGCCAAATTAACGTCAGCAAAATAAAGGAGAAGAGATGACAAAGTATAACTGGAATGAAAGACATATTATTACTTTTCCTGAAGAAAAATTAGCCCTAGCTACAAAAGACCTTCATGTTTACTATGGTCAAAAAGAAGCTATCAAGGGAATTGATATGCAGTTTGAAAAAAATAAAATCACTGCTCTTATCGGACCTTCAGGATGTGGTAAATCAACTTTTCTTCGTAGTCTAAATCGTATGAACGATACTATTGACATTGCAAAAGTCACTGGACAAATTTTGTACGAAGGTATTGATGTTAATGCCAAAAACATTAATGTTTACGAAATGCGTAAGCACATCGGAATGGTTTTCCAACGGCCAAATCCATTTGCTAAATCAATTTATAAAAATATTACATTTGCTTATGAGCGTGCAGGTGTCAAAGATAAACAATTTTTAGATGAAATTGTTGAAACTTCTCTAAAACAAGCTGCTCTCTGGGATCAAGTAAAAGATGATTTGCACAAATCAGCCTTTACACTTTCAGGTGGTCAACAACAACGTTTGTGTATTGCTCGTGCCATTGCTGTAAAACCAAATATTCTTTTGATGGACGAACCTGCATCAGCCCTCGACCCAGTTGCAACAATGCAATTAGAAGATACGATGTTTGAGTTGAAAAAAAATTACACAATCATTATTGTTACTCATAACATGCAACAAGCTGCACGTGCTAGTGATTATACAGCCTTCTTCTATTTGGGGGATTTGATCGAATACGATAAAACTAATAATATTTTCCAAAATGCCAAATTGCAATCAACTAGCGATTATGTGTCAGGACACTTTGGTTAGAAAGGCAAGACATGACAGAACCTATTTTAAAAGTAAGAGACTTATCTGTTTACTATAATAAGAAAAAAGCGCTCAATAATGTCTCTATGGATTTCTATCCTAATGAAATCACAGCACTTATTGGTCCATCTGGTTCAGGTAAATCAACTCTTCTTCGTTCAATTAACCGAATGGGAGATTTGAATCCAGAGGTGACATTAACAGGCTCAATCGTTTATAATGGACATAACATTTATAGTCCACGAACAGATACCGTTGAACTTCGTAAAGAAATTGGAATGGTTTTCCAACAACCAAATCCATTTCCAATGTCAATCTATGAAAATATTGTTTATGGCCTACGTCTAAAAGGAATTAAAGATAAGCAAGTTTTAGATGAAGCGGTTGAAAGTTCTTTGATTGGAGCTTCAATCTGGGATGAAGTAAAAGACCGTTTGCACGATTCAGCCCTTGGCTTGTCTGGTGGTCAGCAGCAACGTGTTTGTGTCGCGCGTGTTTTAGCGACAAGTCCAAAAATCATTTTACTTGACGAACCGACATCAGCGCTTGATCCAATCTCAGCTGGTAAGGTTGAAGATACTCTTTATGGTTTGAAAGATAAATACACTATGCTTCTTGTAACACGTTCAATGCAACAAGCTTCACGTATTTCAGACCGTACAGGTTTCTTCCTAGATGGTAAACTTATTGAATACGGAAAAACTCATGAAATGTTCATGAATCCTAAATGCAAAGAAACCGAAGATTATATCACTGGTAAATTTGGTTAGTTTTGGGAACACTCAAAAGGAGATGATACTATGTTAAGATCAAAATTTGATGATGAATTAGAAAAATTGCATAACCAATTCTATGCTATGGGTACTGAAGTGTTGTCACAAATTAACAAAACAGTTCAAGCATTCATCAGCCACGACCGTGAATTGGCAAAAGAAGTTATCGAGGGTGATGAAATTGTCAATAACTTTGAAACTAAGCTTGAAAAGAAATCTCTCGAGATTATCGCTCTTCAACAACCTGTATCACAAGATTTGCGTACAGTTATCACTGTTTTGAAAGCTTCAAGTGATGTTGAACGTATGGGTGACCATGCAGCATCTATCGCAAAAGCAACTATTCGCGTTAAAGGTGAAGAACGTTTGCCAGAAGTAGAAGCAGAAATCAAAAAAATGGGTAAAGCTGTTCGTAACATGGTCGAAGAAGCACTTGACGTTTATGTGATTGGTGATGAAGAACGTGCTTATGAAGTCGCTGCTTCTGATGAAGTGATCGATAATTACTTTAAAGAAATTCAAAATATGGCTGTTGAATCAATCCGCCAACAACCAGATACAGTATTTGCTGGTAAAGAATATCTTCAAGTTATCACTTACTTAGAACGTATTGGTGACTATGCTCGTAACCTTTGTGAATGGGTTATTTACCTTAAAACAGGAAAAATAATTGAATTATAAACAAAAGAAAGGCTGCCTGCTAGTGGTAACCTTCTTTTGTTTACAAGATTTTTAAAACTGACATATATCATATTTTGTGATATAATGATGAAGTTTGAAAGTATTGTGTGTCAATTCTGACATTTGCAAAAAATGATAACAATACTTGGTACCAAACTTAAATTTTAAAAGATTAAGTGATATGGGGCAAACAATATGTTGGTCCTCATTCTACGTTTTAAAGGAGTTATATGAAAACTGTAGAACATTTTATTGAAAAGTTTGTTCCTGAAAATTATAATATTTTCCTTGATATCAACCGTCAAGCTAAAACTTTTTCAGGTAACGTTGCCATTAGTGGTGAAGCTTTAGATAATGTTATTTCATTCCACCAAAAAGATTTAACGGTTGCTTCTGTTTTGTTAGATAATCAAACCCTTGAGTTTACGATTGACAACGACAATGAAGCTGTTCATGTTGAGTTACCAGAAACAGGAATAATGACACTTGTTGTTGAGTTTTCAGGTAATATTACTGATAACATGACTGGAATTTACCCATCATATTACACTGTTGATGGTGTTAAAAAAGAAGTAATCTCAACTCAATTTGAAAGTCACTTTGCGCGTGAAGCATTCCCATGTATCGATGAGCCAGAAGCAAAAGCAACATTTGACTTGAGTATCAAATTTGACCAAACAGAAGGTGAAATTGTTCTTTCAAATATGCCTGAAGTTGATGCTGAACGTCGTAAAGAAACTGGTCTATGGACATTTGATACAACACCTCGTATGTCATCATACTTGCTTGCGTTTGCTCTTGGTGATTTGCAAGGTAAAACAGCTAAAACTAAGAACGGAACAGAAGTAGGAGTCTTCTCTACAAAAGCGCATGCTCTTAAAGCATTAGATTTCTCACTTGATATTGCTGTTCGTGTTATTGACTTTTACGAAGAATACTTCGGTGTTAAATACCCAATTCCATTGTCATATCACGTTGCCCTTCCTGATTTCTCGGCTGGAGCTATGGAAAACTGGGGATTGGTAACTTATCGTGAAGTTTATCTTCTTGTTGATGAGAACTCAACTGTTAAGAGCCGCCAAAGTGTTGCGCTTGTTGTTGCTCACGAATTAGCTCACCAATGGTTTGGTAACCTTGTTACAATGAAATGGTGGGATGATTTATGGTTGAATGAATCATTTGCCAACATGATGGAATATGTTTCTGTTGATGCTATTGAACCATCATGGAATATCTTTGAAGATTTCCAAACAGGTGGCCTTCCATTAGCACTTAAACGTGATGCTACTGATGGTGTTCAATCAGTTCACGTTGAAGTTAAGCACCCTGATGAAATCAATACTTTGTTTGATCCAGCTATCGTTTACGCCAAAGGTAGCCGCTTGATGCACATGCTTCGTCGCTGGTTAGGAGATGACGATTTCCGTGCAGGTCTTAAAATTTACTTTGAAAAACATCAATATAGCAATACAATCGGTCGTGACCTTTGGGATGCTTTATCAGAAGCATCAGGAAAAGATGTTGCAGCATTTATGGATGCATGGTTAGAACAACCAGGATATCCAGTGGTTACTGCTGAAGTGGTTGATGATACACTCGTTCTTAGCCAAAAACAATTCTTCATCGGTGAAAATGTTGATGAAAACCGTATTTGGCCAATTCCACTTAACAGCAATTGGAAAGGTCTTCCAGATACTTTAACGCAAGCTCACCTTGAAATTCCAAATTACAGCAAACTTGCTGCTGAAAACGAAGGGGCTTTCCGCCTAAATACAGAAAATACTGCTCACTACATTACAAACTACAAAGGTGAGTTGTTAAATACAGTTCTTGAACAATTGACTGAACTCGATACTGTTTCAAAACTTCAAGTTATCCAAGAACGTCGTTTGCTTGCTGAAAGTGGTGAAATTTCTTACGCTGAGTTAATTCCACTTTTGACAAAACTTTCTGATGAAACATCATACTTGGTAGCAGAAGCTATTTCTCAAGTTGTTGAAGGTTTGGATATCTTCTTAGAGGAAGGAAGTCAAGCACAAGCACAATTTAAAGCTTTGATTAGCCGTTTGATGCAAAAAAATTACGAACGCTTAGGATTTGAACCAAAAGCTGGTGAATCAGACGAAGATGAAATGGTTCGTCAAAACACTATTTCATTAATGTTGTATGCTGATAATGAAGATGCTGTCACAAAAGCGGAGGCTATTTTCCACCAACACAAAGACAACATCGAAACGATTCCAGCCTCAATTCGTATGTCAGTTCTTGCCAACCAAATCAAACACGCTGAAACTGAAGAATTAGTATCTCTATACCTTGATACTTATGTGAAAACTAATGATGGTAACTTCAAACGTCAATTAGCTTCAGCATTGTCAAATACAAAAGAAAATGCAACGGTTGAACGTGTCTTGGCAGAATTGAAAAATAAAGACGTTGTTAAACCTCAGGACTTGGCGATGAGCTGGTACCGTCCATTCCTTGACAAACCATTTTCTCAAGGGGCATTTTGGACTTGGGCTCGTGAAAACTGGGATTGGATCAAAGCCGCCCTTGGTGGTGACATGAGTTTTGACAAATTCGTTATTTACCCGGCCAACTCATTCAAGACAACTGAACGTCTTGAAGAATACAAAGCTTTCTTTGAACCACAATTAAATGACATGGCTATCAGCCGTAACATCACAATGGGTATCAAAGAAATCTCTGCACGTCTTGATTTGATTAGCACAAGTAAAGTTGCTGTCGAAGAAGCTCTTGCAGCAGTAAAATAAGCAGTGCTTATAAAGGGTGTTTGAGTGAAAACTCAGACGCTTTTTTATGTTTTTAGGAAATCTTAAGTTGGTTTCGATATCCTTTTGGTAAACTAAATTAATTGCATTAAATACTTAGACCTAAGGGTCAAGTCATGATATAATAAGGTAAATAAGGGAGCAGATATATGATTAAGATTTTATTAGTAGAAGATGATTTGAGTTTATCGAATTCAATCTTTGATTTTTTAGACGATTTTGCGGATGTTATGCAAGTCTTTGATGGTGAAGAAGGACTTTATGAGGCAGAAAGTGGTGTTTATGACCTTATTTTGCTTGATCTGATGTTGCCAGAAAAAGGTGGTTTCCAAGTTCTGAAAGAATTACGTGAACAAGGTATTACGACACCTGTCTTAATTATGACTGCAAAAGAAAGCCTTGATGATAAAGGACATGGCTTTGAACTTGGTGCAGATGACTATTTGACAAAACCATTTTATCTTGAAGAATTAAAGATGCGCATTCAAGCGCTTTTGAAACGCTCTGGAAAATTCAACGATAATACTCTTTCTTACCACGAATTAACAGCCGATACATCAACTAACACAACAACTGTTAACGGTGAAAAGGTTGAGTTACTAGGTAAAGAATTTGATTTACTGGTTTATTTCTTGCAAAACCAAAATGTTATTTTGCCAAAATCACAAATTTTTGACCGTATTTGGGGATTTGATAGCGATACTACAATTTCAGTTGTTGAAGTTTATGTTTCTAAGATTCGCAAAAAATTAAAAGGAACAAGTTTTGCTAAAAATCTACAAACACTTCGTAGTGTAGGATATATTCTAAAAGATGCTGAATAACATACACAAAAAATTATCAACAGGAACGTTTTCTAATTTTTTCCATTTCTTCATTGTATTTACAGGAATTTTCATCATTATGACCACGATTATCTTGCAGATTATGCGTTATGGTCTATATTCTTCTGTAGATACTACTTTAAAAAATGCAGCTGACAATGCAAGTGATTACGTCACACGAACAATGGAGCGTAGTGATTCCATACAATCTAATAATAGTTTTAGTAATTCTGGAAAAAGTAAACCCAGCTCAAATGTGGCAAGTTTAAGTAATGTCAGTGTGCTACTGTACGATACAAATGGGAAAATCGTAAATGCAATTGATGCGTTTGTCCAGTTCGGGACATTAGCATCTAGTGTTGATGAAGACACTATTGGTGAGATTAAAGATGAGAAAATGACAACTATCTTTGGTCAAACCGAAAAATACCATGTTTTAACGGTTAGAGTGTATAGTAGTGACTATCCAACGATTGAATACGCGACTTTCTTAATCAGTGTTAGTCAGCTTGATGAGGCAAACGAACGTTATGTAACCATAACAGTTTCAGTCATGATTATTTTCTGGATGATTTCAATTTTAGCAAGTATTTACTTGGCAAATTGGATGCGTAAACCAATTTTAGAAAGTTATGAAAAACAAAAGCGTTTTGTTGAAAATGCTAGTCACGAATTAAGAACGCCTTTAGCGGTGCTTCAAAACCGACTTGAAAGTCTTTTTAGACGACCGAATGCAACAATTCTTGATAACAGTGAAAGTATTGCAGCGAGTCTTGACGAAGTTCGTAATATGCGTATTTTAACAACCAATCTTTTGAATCTTGCTAGGCGAGATGATGGATTGAAAGTTGAATTAGAAGAAATTCAACCTTCAATATTTAATGAAATTTTTGAGAATTACAACATGATTGCCGAAGAAAACGGTAAAACTTTTGTTTCTCATAATTTTGCGGATCGTCCGATAAAAACTGATCGCACCTTGCTTAAACAATTGATGACAATCTTGTTTGATAATGCGATTAAGTACACTGATGATGACGGTTTTATTGAATTTACGGTTAAAACAACAGAACGCCAGACTATTCTAACCGTTGCTGATAATGGACCGGGTATTAGTGACGCCGATAAAGCGAAAATTTTTGATCGCTTTTATCGCGTTGATAAGGCAAGGACACGTCAAAAAGGTGGCTTTGGGCTTGGGCTATCTTTAGCTAAACAAATTGTTGATGCCTTAAAAGGTGACATTCAAGTTAAGGATAATCATCCAAAAGGAACCATATTTGAAGTTCGTTTTAACCGATATAATTTTGGTAAATAAAAAAGGATGCTTTGTACTGACCCCAAAAAGTTGGACAATAAATTATTGAAAGGATTTAGTTCTGTATTGCACAGGACTGA
>OBZG01000389.1_pt1 | contig 36235 bp, 26 predicted proteins | sample 1550701 | NCBI WGS metagenome assembly OBZG01 (sample SAMEA2580229, study PRJEB22360) | human gut metagenome | biome: human gut; feature: human-associated habitat; material: faeces | place: Denmark | collected 2008/2010
GCTTGAGCTTGCGGGGGAGAAGGAAAAAGCCGGCGCAACAGCCTTTATGCGCTGACGGACCGCCGCCTGATTGCCATTACCGGAGAAGCAGCCCTGTTTTTCAAAGGATGCAGCATTTATACCCGTTCCTTCCACAAACTCAGAAACGTGCGGCTGCATCCGGCCAGGAACGGCGCCGGAGACATTATTCTGGAATATGGCGGGAAGAAAAAAGTTATACTCAGGGAAGCGGCTCGCCCGCAGGAAGCCGTGGATATCCTGAAACGGCTCGGACAGAAACAATCCTCTGCGGAACAGGAAAAATAAACATCCCTGGACGCCCGCGCCGGGGGGAGGATTACTCCCCGCCCCGCCGCATCAGGACAAATTCGCGCCGCGTGGTGCGCACCACGCGCCACAGCAGCAGTACGGCCGCCACGGTAAGGCCGACGATGAACCCTATCCAGACGCCCCGCGCGCCCATGGCCGGGACAATCCAGTCGGTCCGGGCAAGAATGTAGCACACGGGGAATCCCACCATCCAGTACGACACGAAGGTGATGATGGAAATGGAAGCGGTATCCCGGAATCCCCTCAGCACCCCGACGGAAAGCACCTGGAGGCAGTCCGGGAGCTGGTAGGCGGCCGCCAGGATCAGCAGGACGGAGGCCGTGCTGACAATCAGTTCCGAATCGTTATACAAGTGCACGATCTGTTCGCGGAAAAGGATGATGCCGCCTATCGTGCACAGGCAGATGCTGAGTACCAGCACATAGGCGGAGAGAATGGCGGACCTGGTCCCGGCCACATTCTTTTTGCCGTGATGGTAGGCCACGCGGATGGAAGCCGCCAGACCCACAGACAGAGGCAGCATAAAAACCAGGCCGCCCACGTTCCCGGCTATCTGGTGGCTGGCTACCTGTGTCTTGCCCAGGGGAGCCAGCACCAGCGCGGCGGCGCAGAAAAGCATCACCTCGCACAGCTGGGAAATGCCGATCGGCACGCCCAGCCGCACCAGATGCGTAATGACGGAAGGCGTGGGACGCCGCCAGGAAACGATGTGCCTGCGGTACGGGCGGTGCTTGGGGTTGAAATACACCAGCAGGAACATCAGCAGGAATTCAATGTAGAAGATAACGGCGGTGGCCGCGCCGCAGCCCGCGCCACCCATGCGGGGGAATCCGTACATGCCGAAGACGAACATGTAGTTCAGTGGAATGTTGAGCAGCAGGCCGCATATCCCCACGTACATGGCGGGCCGGGTCATGTTGGAGCCTTCGTTCAGGCTCTTGAGGGCCACGAATCCCAGGTTGGCGGGCAGTCCCCACATGATGGCGAACATGTAGGCGGAGGCCATCTCACACATGGCGGCGTCATCCGATATCCAGCCGAACACGTTCCTCAGGGCATAAATGACCGGCATGGAAACCAGGCTGAGCATCAGCGCCAGCCACAGGCCGTGGTTGGTCATGTAGCCCACGCGGCTTTCATGGCTCTTGCCGCGCATGTTGGCGATCACGGGGCCGATGATCATCAGCACGCCGCAGGCGAAGAGGGTCACGGGCAAATATACGGAAGACCCGAGCGCCACGGCGGCCATGTCCGTCACGCCGGCCCTCCCGGCCACAATGGCGTCCACACACCCCATGCCCACAATGGAGAGGTTCACCACCAGCACCGGAAGCGCCAGCGGAATCAGTTTTTTCATCTCCTTCAAATTCCACGTTCTTTTCATCGTCTCTTCCTTATAAAAAATCATTTTCCTTCCACGTTCCGGGCATCCCGGCAGACAGATCGGGCCGGAAGTGGAGACTCCGGCCCGATTCCACAAAAATTATAAACCTGTCCGGGGCCTCCTGCCCCGTCCGGGCATTCAGCGGTTCAGCACCACTTGGGCGCAGCGCTCGGCCACCTGGCGGAATGCCGCGGAAACCGGATTCTGCTCCGGGTCTTCCAGCGCTACGGGGCGACCTTCGTCCCCGCCGGAGCGGGTGGCGATGTCCAGCGGAATCTTGCCCAGCAGCGGCACGCCCAGTTTGGCCGCTTCCCGCTCGCCGCCGCCTTCGCCGAAGATGTGGTAAATCTTGCCGTCAGACGGGCACTGGAAATAACTCATGTTTTCAATCACGCCCAGAATGGGGGTCTTCACCCGTTCAAAAAGGCCGATCGCCTTGCGGGCATCAATCAACGCCACCTCCTGCGGAGTGGTCACCACCACCACGCCGTCCAGCTCCGCCGTCTGGACAATCGTGAGCTGAATGTCTCCCGTGCCGGGCGGCAGGTCCAGAATCAGGAAATCCACGTCCCCCCACGCCACGTTGCGCAGGAACTGCTGGACGTAGCGCGTCGCCAGGGGGCCGCGCACCGCAACGGGGTCCGATTCATTGATCAGCAGCCCCATGGAAAGAAGCTTCACGCCATGGGCCGTTACCGGAAGAAACTCGTCATTCTCATTGGCTCCGGGCCGTTCCTTGGTGCCGAACATCAGGGACATGGAGGGGCCGTAAATATCCAGGTCCACCAGGCCCACGGAATAACCCAGCTTGCTCAGCGCCACCGCCAGGTTCGCGGAAACGGTGGATTTGCCCACGCCGCCCTTGCCGGAAGCGACGGCGATCACGTGTTTGGCGCCGGGAACGGAGGATTTCCAGGTAGAGGGGTCGTCATTGATTCCCTTCTTGGCTTCCGGAGCCTTGTGTTCGATATTCACGTCGCAATGCTTCACGCCGGGCAAATGCTTCATTACGCCGTGGACGCCTTCAAAAATGTAACGGGGAATATCCGCATTCTTGCTCTCAATCACCAAATCAATCGTGACGTTGTTTTCAGCGTCAATATCAATCTTCTTCACTAATCCGAAGGATACGATGTCGCGGCTGAATCCGGGAAATTTAACCGTGGTCAGCGCGGCCCGTATCAGCTCCGGAGTCAATTCCTGTTGTGTCGTCATCTGTCTGAAATATGGAGGGTTGCCATCAACATTCCGCCCCCGCGCGTCCGGAACGCGGAAGGATCCGGAGTGCAGAAAAAAGGGGACGGAAAAACCGGGAAACAAAAGTACTCCCTTTTCTACTTTTGACAACGCCTAATTCAGACAGAACGACATTTTGCCTGCCGGATTCCCAGTCATCCGGATACCGCAAAAAAGCGGGGCAGCCACAACCCCGCCATCATTAAAAAAGAAAGAACAGGGGGATTTATTCCCCCTGCTGCTTCAGCGTTTCCCGGATATCCTGGAGAGCGGAGATGAAATCGTCCAGGATTTCCGCGGGCACCATGATCCGGTCCCGGTTGGAACTCACCTTTTCCGTAATACGCACCACTTTACCGCGCGCATTCTGTTTGAGATCAAGAAAGAACGTCTTGCGTTCCGCAATAATCTTTTCTGTGCAAATAATATCGTCCTCCACGGCTGTAATCTTCCTCCGGTTGAATGAGGATTTCAGGATAAAACTTCCCTGCCGTCGGGTCAATGTTTTATTTGCCATGGAATTCCCGGATTCCCTTTTACACCGCATTTTTATTTTTCTCTTCCATTCCCAATGTTTCCTTATTGCTCCTCTCTTTCAGAGCTTCAAAACCCGACAGGGAAGTGATTGAAAAAAGAGCCAAGAAATCTTTTCTTTTTAGAAGTAACGTAATAGGCGTGTTTACTTGGGTAGTTTTTGTCTTCAGGGTGGTGGCAACTATTAAACAATTCTCAATTTAATACCATGAACAACTCTTTTAATATCAATGCCATGAATACCGCCTACCCCTTCATTCCCATGTACCCCAACGGACAGCCTCAGGGAGACTTTTACGTCAACGGCCTCACCGCTCCCGTTCTTATTCCCAAACGCCAGGCTTCCGACACCACACGACACGAATGGTTTGGGTACTTTTAAGTCACCACCCCTAAAACCTGCTTTCTCTCCCTCCATGCCCATTCCTCCCTCTCCCTTTCCATCCCTGCCAAGGAGTTAACACTGGCCACGGAGCCCGGCTCTTTCACTCCCCTCTACCGCCAGATCCATTTTGACCAAGGATACTACTGGTGCCGTATCGTCCACGAGTACCAGCCTTCCCAGGACGCCCAGCAGGAGTTCTGCATTGCCTTGGTAAGCGACAAGGAAGGTGAGCCCGATCTGGACTACTACCTGCTGGCAGACAAGGAGGGAGAAGCCGTGCTGACCCTGGTCAACCTCTACCAGGAGGTGGAAGAAGGCAACTCGTCGAGCAGCTCGGCAGGGGGGGAAAATTCCTTTGAGTTTGATCCCAAGTCCAGCAGCAGTTCCAGCTCATCCTCGTCCAGCAGTTCTTCTTCCAGCAGCTCTTCGTCTTCTTCCAGCTCCCAGCCGAGTTCTTCGGCGCCAGAGCCTCCGGATTCTTCCAGCAGCGCTCCCTCTTCCTCGTCCAGCTCCAGTTCCTCTTCTTCCAGCAGCTCCAGCTCATCGTCTTCTTCCAGCAGTTCGTCATCCAGCAGCAGTAGTAGTTCCAGTTCTTCCTCGTCGAGTTCCTCCAGCAGCTCCAGCTCTTCTTCCAGCAGTAGCTCCTCTTCGTCCAGTTCTTCGAGCTCTTCAAGTTCCAGCTCCAGCAGCAGTTCCAGCTCCTTGTCTTCCTCCTCCAGCGAACCGGAGGAAGGAGGCTGTCCCTGTTCCTGTGATTGCGATGAAGAAGTTGATCAGTCCGACTGCAGCAAGAACACCTCCCATTCCTTTGGCGGCAACCCGGATGGGGCCGACGACTGCGAAGGCATCCTTGAAGTAGGCGAGGGCGATTCCGGAGGTGGAAATGGAGGTGGTTCCGGAGGTGGAGCTCATGGAGAGGGTGGAAACACTCTTTCTACTCCCGGCTCTCTTCCAGAACCTTCCTCCCCATGTCCCATCACCCTGCGCTACAAGCATCCCCTCGAATGGAGCGCCTCCTTCAATCCCCAATCCGGGCAAATCTCCGTTAAAGGCCCCACGGGTAGTTCCATCTCCTTCCAGGGCTCTGACGGTCATGCCGGCGCCTCCGTCTCCGGAAGTTCGCGCAAGTGAACTACAAGGTTCAAAAGTTGAATGCCGACAAGTCTCCCTGCACCGGCGGCTCTCCCGCCTATCTGGACATGGTCCAGAGCAATGGGCGCACCCTGCGCTTCTCGGCCTCCACCGGAAAGGTCGTCTCTATAATCTCCGCCTCCGGCGTGGAAACCACAGCAGAAAACTATTCCCGGCAGATGAAGGTGAACCGTCATCCCTCCACAGGAGCCATCCAAAGCATCTGGTCCAAGTCCCAGGGGCTGCTCCAGGCGGTTGGGGAAGGCAACAGGCTCACTCTGGAATGGTACGCTCCCGGCCAGGTGAGCAGGAATGGCCGCAGCTTTGCCGGCACGGGAGCTCCTTACAAGACGGTCAGCTATGAACGGAGCTCCGACCAGGGCGTGCAGGTGCTGGACATCGCCGAACAGAGGGAAGGAATGCCTGTCTTTAGGACGCAACGCAGGACGGAAGGCAACAAGGTGACGACCATTCAGGGAGAAGGGGAGGAGCGCACCGTGCGTACGGTGGAGAAAAACGTGCTGCCCGGGGGCAAATGGGAGATGATTGAGAGCATTCAAGGCATCAACGAGGAAATGCCTTTTTCCTGCATGCGCACGGTTAAGAAGTACACCGACGGGGGCTGGCTGACCGTCAGCAGCACCCGGGGGTACAACACGCCTCTGGCCCAGACTACGCTTTACACCTACAACGACCAGTTCCGGGTGTCCCTGGAGATCAAGCCCGATGGAGGGTACACGCGCTACGAGTATGACGAGCAGGGACGGGTGGTGCTGCAAGCCTCTCCCTGGGCGGGTGGAGGTGAAAAGGGGACGCGCACCACTTACGCCGACCTGCGCTTTAACGACTTTAGACCCGCCACGCAAACCGAAGTGGTCATTGCCGAAGATGGAGCTGAAACGGAACTCAGCAAACGGACTTATACCTATGAAAAGACCACCCAACACGGGGCCCTCCACAAGGTGACCGAAACCGTGCAAGCCAATGGAAGCATTGTTCCCGGACAAAGTACCAGAAGCGTGCAGTATATTGCTGAAAACGGAACCACCACCAGAAAGGAACAGTACGTTCACACCGGAGAAGACTGGTCGCTGATTGCCTCGGAGGACTACGAGTATGATGACGAGCAGAGGCTGGTTAAAACGACCAAGGGCAACGGTAGAACCAGCACGACCGAGTGGATGTGTTGTGGCCCGTTGAGGGAAACTGATGAAGACGGCATCACTACCAGCTACGGCTACAACTCGGCCAAGCAGCTGGTGGAGACTATTCGTGCGGCCACTGAAACCACCCCTGAAACAATTATCTCCTACACGAAGGATGCGGCGGGCAGGACGGTTGCCGTGCGCCGTGACGTGGGGCTCATGACCACGGTGGAACGTACGCAGTATGACGATTTGGGACGGGTCGTTTCCTCCACCGATATCCTCGGGCGCATCACCCGAACCGAGTACAGCGAGGACGGACTCACCACGACCGTCACCACTCCGGCAGGAGCCACGCTGGTGACGCATACCTATTATGACGGCACTACCATCTTACAAAGCGGAACTGGCCAGCGCGAGATGGAGACAAGGCTGGAACTGACTCCGGAAGGCATCCTGACCACTAGCTTGTCCAAGGGAGTGGTGCTGTCGCGGACCTTGGAAAACGGCTTTGGACAGACCGTCAGAGAAGAAACTCCCAATACCCAGGGAAGGTTCATTGTCACTAGAAACACTTACAACGGTAAAAGGCAATTGGTTCGTTCTCAGACAGAAAACCTTGCTCCTACCCTCACGGACTACAACGAACTGGGGCAGGCGGTGAAGCAAACTGTCCTGCTGGATGAACTTCGTCCCAATGACACCGCCAGAAACAGGATATCGGAAACCTCCTCCTGCTACCGGCTCCGGGAAGACGGCGTCTACCAGGTGCAGACTTCCACCACCTACAATGCCGACGGACTCCCTCTCACTCAGACTATGGAGAGCATGGTTTCCCAGCTTGATCCCCTTCTGGAAAGCAAGACCATTTTCACGGACGTCTACGGACAGCAGAGCATCCAGTGGACGGAGTATACTGCTTCTGCCACACGGACCCAGTTCAGCCGCATTCCCACTTCCAACATGCTAGCCGAGTCCCTAGTAATTGACAGGTTTACCGTCAGCCAGACCGATCACTCTGGAATCCGTTTCTCACAGACTCGCTCCTATGCCTCCGCAGGCGTGATTCTGCACCAGACCGATGCCAGGGGCAATGTGACCACCACCGAAACGGATACTGCCGGACGACCAGTCAAAACCACGGATGCGGCCGGCAACGTCACCACCACCAGCTACCTGCCCTGCTCTGACCATCCTGCCTGCATCACCGATGCCTTGGGAGGAACGGTTTGCTATTCCTATGACATCCGCGGCAGAAAGACAGCCGAGTTCGGCACGGCCATCCAGCCGGCCTGCTTCGCCTACGATGAAGCTGACCGTATGGTCTCCTTGACCACTTTCCGGGCAGATGAAGGTGACATTACCACTGACCCTTCCGGCCGCACCGACGGGGACACCACCACCTGGATCTATGACCAGGCTACAGGGTTGGAGTTGAACAAGACCTATGCCGACGGGTCCTGTGTTACTAAAACCTACGACCATCTCAACCGTCTCCATACCCTGACTAAAGCCAGAGGGATTGTCACCACCTATGCCTACGCGCCACTGACCGGGGAACTCGTCTCTGTCTCCCACAGTGATAAAACCATCCCTTGGCTTTATTCCTATAATCATCTGGGCCATATGACCTCTGTCCGGGACGCTTCAGGAATCAGGGATTTTTCCTATGACGCCTACGGCCATATGATCCAGGAGACCTCCTTTGGCTTGGTGGAGAGCTCTCTCCAGGAACAGTACGATGCCTTGGGACGTTCCTCTGGCTACCGCCTGATGCTTGGAACCCGCACCGTGCAGCACTCCCATCTTGACTATGACCAGCAGGGTGGCATTGTTGGGATGAATCTGGAAGGACTGGAGTCTCCCTTTACCTGGCAGTACGATCCAGCCAGCGGCTTCCTTAACCTTCTCACCTACCCCAACGGCATGGTCTGCAGCAATACCTACCATCCCAAACTGAATCTTGTAACCGCTATTAGTTACAAGAAAGGGATAAATGGCGAATTGGCGGCCTGCCATGATTACGACTATGACGCGCTGATGCGTTCTACTCAACGCCGGGACTCCTGGGATGCCGCCACTGCTGCCACGGTAAGAGATTTTACCTACAATGGGTGCAGCGAGCTGGTGGAAGACCGCATCAGCCGGGGAGAAAGCTTTATTTACTCCTACGACAACATCGGTAACCGTAAATCCGCCCGGGAACTGGAAGAAGAACTATCCTACGATGCCAACTGTCTTAACCAGTACACCCAAGTGGCCAGGGAGAGTGAACCGTTTGCTCCTTGCTTCGATACCGACGGCAACCAGACCAGCATCAAGACCTCAACGGGCATTTGGGAAGTCTCCTACGACGCCAACGACCGCCCCGTCGCCTTCACCAGCCAGGATGGGCGAATCATCGTCACCTGCGGCTACGACTACCAGGGACGGCGCTTTGAAAAGAAGGTTACCGTCCATGGAGCAGTATCCAGCCACTCCTGGTTCCTCTACCGGGACTATTTACAGGTGGCCCAACTGGATGTGATGCAGCCGAAACCCGTCTTAGTAAAGACTTATCTGTGGGACCCGACGGAACCAACAACCACGCGCATATTGATGATGACATGCTGGCAGGAGAATGAAATGAAAATAAAAGAGCATCTCTACTTCATGCACGATGCCTTGAAGAACGTCACTTCCATATTCGACGGCCAGCAAACCAAAAGGACTCGCTACGAGTATGATCCCTTTGGTAGCCTGCTGGTCACCGAAGGAGATGCAGCCCATGAAAACAAGTTCAGATTTTCCTGTGAGTTCTCGGACGATGACTTAGGGCTCGTCTACTACAACTACCGCCATCTCAATCCTCAAGACGGCAGGTGGATCAATCGTGATCCTATCTCCGAACAAGGTGGATGGAATTTATACGGTTTTGTCAAAAATTGTTCAGTTTCCTCAACAGATAAAAGAGGCTTGAAAAAAGCTGAACCCTTGCAAGACTACTGGGATAGATGGGAAAAATCTAAAGTAGGACAATTATCAAAACAACAGTTGAACTGGGCTAGGAAAATGTTAGCAAACGGCTGTATTGGCATTACAATCATTGCATTAGGGAGATTACCTAAGTATGAAAACTGCTTCAAAACATTCACTCTAGCTCAAAAAGAATATGATAAAATGAAAAAGGATAAAAGTTGTGGGAAGAATTGCCCTATAATATATAGTGTACACTTTGGTGAAAAAAAACCAGGAGATATAGCTGAATTTGATAAAAATGATAAATTAATCAAAAAAAATTACATTTAATGATATACGCTTAAATCCAAGAAATCCTAGTTTTGTTAACTTTGATTTTGGTCTATGCAATGGAAATCAGATTGAACATGCAGATATGTACGATAACCCCGATCTTGATGGTGATAGAATAGGAGACTATTTTCCACATAAGCCAATAAGAAATGCAACACACTTCACGAGCTCTTTTAGCGAATGGAGTGCTGGAGCCCCTGCTTATTATCAGTATATGGATTTCAATGCTGAAATATGGTGTGTAGAATGTGCAGATGGAAAATACGGAGCGTAAACACGATGAAAGCGAATGAAATAATAAAAAAAATAGCGTTAATTAATTTGTTTTTTGTTTTTATTTCAAATACGAATGCAAAAAATAACGATTTTATAATAAAAGGAATAACATGTAGGGACTCAAATGGATCCTGTTATCTTTTAAATGAAAAAAAGATATATTTTGTCGACGAGGAATGGCCGCAAGAATCATTGTGGAAAATGGTTCATATAAAAGCTGATACAAATCAAGAAAATATTAAATCTTTAAAGATATTAACCCAAGTTGATTTGAAAGAGGCTATCGTTTACAAAAATATGCTTTTTTCTGGAATAATATTATACAATGAGAATCTCAAAGGAGGCAATCCGTCATTGGAAATATCCTTTGGACCAAGAAAAAAAATTAAAATTTTTATCAATATACCTTATCCTGAAATACTTAAATACAAGAATAAATTACTCCATTTGAAGGCAACAGTTACTGTTTTACCTGCTCAAAAGAAAATCGATTCAGGTTTACTAATTCAGCAACCAAACAATTTACACAATAAGCCTTTTGTAGGATTATCGAATTGCGTTATATATCAGAAAGATTAGTATGCCTGTATCCTGACAAGATATCATTGTATCTAGTTTATACTCCATTGATCTTTCATTTCTTCTTTTCACAAAGAAATAGATGATAATAATCTTCATCCATACAACAAAATTTAGGGTGTATGTATGAAGAACGAAATTGGCAGAAACAGAGAAATGAAAGAGCGGGTACAGGACGAAAAAAAGGAAGAAATCATAAGCCTATTGGAAAAATAAAAATTCGTACTTTTAATTAGTTTATATGTCTTTAAAACCTTGAAAACGGTGTTAAACAGAATTCTTGTAAAACAAGACTTCAAATGACCGGAATGATTTCAATAAAGATTGATGAAATCCAGGAAGGGAAAAAGAAAGAAAAAATGAAAAGGATATTTGCCAGCTATTTCGTTATGTTCCTTTGTTTCCTTCTTTTGGGGTTAGTAGCAGTACAACCGAGCCATTCCGGCGCCGATTTGTTCCCTATGCCGATTCCGAATAATAAGACGGTCCTGGTAGAGAACAACCGCGAGGCGGTCAGTCACATTTACAACTATCGGCAACTATCGGCAACTATCGGCAACTATCGGCAACTATCGGCAACTATCGGCAACTAGTGGAATGGTGTGAAATGGAGCGGAGCTTTGACTTGGCCTCCCAGCTTTGGGAATTGAGTTTTGTACGCAGCTGCGGCGAGGAATTTGTAGAGGCCTACAACCGCAATACAATGCCTCCCCATCTATTATGGATGATGTTAAACCAGCCTCTTTGCCGTGATTATTTATGGATGGTCACGAGAAATCAACAGCCGGTCGTACAGCGGGAATGGAAGTATTTGTCCGTGTTTCCGGAATGGCCCGGTTCCCGCGGATGGCTTCCGGTGCTGATCATTCCATTCAATCAGGAACTCATCCTCCGCCATGGCCGGCAACAACCTGTAAGCTTGGGAAGCCGCCCGTATTTATGCGTGGTTGTCCAGGGGGTCGCCTTGTTGGGCGAATATACCAGAAGGGGGCAACATGGAACAAACAAACGGTACGGCATTTTTTCAACCGTTAACTGGACATTGATGTACGACGTTGAAAACCATCGTTATGCCAATGAATTCCCAAGTACTGTTCAAGTATTTCATTTTAAACCTAAAAGCCGTCCTCTAACCACGAAACGGACGTCCCATCTGTTTCATTACCATTGTCCCGCCATCCCTCCCTTTGACCTTCCGGAGAACATGCCTACGCCGGATGAAGTAAAATTTAAATGAATTTTATCAGGGGCATCCCTTCCTCTTCTGTCGGGATGCCAGCTTGCACTTCAGCCAACACAAACCAGCTTCCAGCTCCCCAGAGGAAGCGCCGTTCATCAGCATTCCGCGCGCCATCTGGCCTGTTCCGTCTTGTAGAGCTTGTAGGTAACGGCATCCGCCAGGGCTTCCAGGCTGGCCTCAATGATGTTGTAGGAAACGCCAACCGTGGTCCAGGTGGCTACGCCGTCCGACGATTCAATGAGGACGCGGACATTGGAACCGGTGCCGTTTTCCTCCGCAGCGTCAGGAATGTTTGTCCGCGTGGGGGAAAGGACGCGCACCTTGTAATCAATCAGGTGCATCTGCTCCAGTTCCGGATACCAGCGCGTGAGGGCGCGCCGCAGGGCGCGGTCCAGCGCATGCACGGGACCGAAGCCGCCCGCGGCGGTATGTTCTACGTTGCCGTGCACGTCTATTTTAAGGGAGGCTTCCACCATCATGTCCGGGTCCATTTCATGGCGGGAGGTGAGAACGACGGTGCGCAGGATGTTGAAGTAGGGTTTCAGCGCCTTGTCCGGCATATGGCGCAGGAAAAGCAGTTCCGCACTGGCCGGGGCGGCCACGTAGTCGTACCCCAGGGCGGCGTTTTTCTTCACGGCGGCGGAAAGGACATCCAGCACCGGGTCCCCCTTTTCCAGCTCAAAGCCCAGCGTGCGGGAAAGGGAAAGAATGTTGCTTTTGCCCCCCTGCTCCGTCATCAGCACGCGCTGCGCGTTCCCTACCAGGGAAGGGTCCATGTGCTCGTAAAGAGCGGAGTCTTTCATGATGGCGCTTACGTGCACGCCGCCCTTGTGGGCGAAGGCGGAGTTCCCGACAAAGGGCTGCCGCCGGAAGGGAGCCAGGTTGGACACTTCCGAAACAAAGGCCGCCGTGGATTTGAGGCGCGTCAGGGAAATCTCGCTCAGGCAGGAAAAGCCGCCCATTTTCAGTTGAAGATTGGGTATCACGGAACACAGGTTGGCGTTCCCGCAGCGTTCCCCGATGCCGTTGACCGTGCCCTGCACCTGCACGGCGCCGTTCATGACGGCTGCCAGGCTGTTGGCCACGGCCAGCTCGCAGTCGTTGTGGGCGTGGATGCCCAGGACGGCGCCGGGCAGGCGTTCCTTCACCGTCCTGATGATGGAGCCTGTTTCCTCCGGCATCGTGCCGCCGTTGGTATCGCACAAAATGAGGCAGTTCGCGCCGTGTTCATGGGCGGCCTGAAGAACGCTGAGGGCGTATTCGGCGTCCCGCTTGAATCCGTCGAAAAAGTGTTCCGCGTCAAAGAAAACTTCCGTCAAATGCTTTTTGAGGAAGGCCACGGAATCCCCGATGATTTCCAGATTGCGCTCCCTGGAGATGCCGAGCGCCACTTCCACGTGGCGGGGGCACGATTTGCCGAAGATGGTGGCCACCTGCGCTCCGCAGGATATCAGGGCGTTCAGGGTGGGGTCCGTCTCCGGCGTCCGCGCCGGATGGTGCGTGCTGCCGAACGCGGCCAGTTTGGCGTTCTTGAGCTCCACCTCCCGCATGGCCTTGAAGAATTCCGTTTCCACGGGGTTGGCGCCGGGCCAGCCTCCCTCAATGTAGTCCATACCCAGATAATCCAGCTGGCGGGCGATCCGGACCTTGTCCGTTGCGCTCAGGTTCACGTCTTCGCTTTGCGCTCCGTCGCGCAGCGTGGTGTCGTAGAGATGGATTTTGGTAGGCATCGCATTTCTTCATACATGCAAAGGGGCCAGCATTCAAGGGCGGTCCCGGCCTCCCGCCGTTTGCAGACACAAAAAGCGCGACGCTTGAATGAAGGGAAGGCATTCATTAAAGTGGAACACATGCTCCGCATCCGCCTGTTCCGCGCTTTTCTTCCACTGATCCTTTCCAGCCTGGTTCCCTGCATTGCCGCGTCTCCGGCCCATCCCTTTCTGGATACTTCACGCCCCATCCGCTGGAGCGCCCTGGCAGCGGACCGCCTGCAGCCGGACATGAAGGAAGCCATACGGCGCGCCCATGAAGCAGTGGACCGGATCTGCCGCACCGCTCCGGAAGAAATAACGTATGAAAATACGTTCGGCGCACTAGAAGAGGTCAATGTTTCCCTGACGGAGCCGATGGCCAAGGCATATGCCCTGAAAAGCCTGTGCGACAGCGATTCCATCCGGAAGGCCATGGATGAGGCCACCCCGCTCGCAGTCGCATTCCATTCTTCCCTCACCAAAAACCAGTCCCTGTGGAATACCCTGAAAACCGCCCATGCCCGGCTGGGCGATGCGGTTGCGGACCCTGAAAGAAAACGCTACATGGAACTGTGCATGCAGAGCTTCCGGGACAACGGGGCGGACCTGCCGCCCGGAAAGCGCGCCAGGCTGGAAGTCATTGACAGGGAGCTGGCCCTGTGTGCCCAGCGTTTCAACAATCTGTACATGGACGCCCGGAAGAACTGGGGCTGGACAGTACGCGACGCCGACGCCCTGGACGGCCTGAGCCGGACAACGCTGCGACAGGCGGCGCAGGAATTCCGCTCCCGCCATCCCGGAGAAACCGGCCCCGGCTGGACGTTCACCCTGGATTCCGCCGCTGCCGGGCGGGTGATGGAGAAGGTGCGGAGTGAAAAAATCCGCAAGGATTTGTGGGAACATCTTCAAACCCTGGCTACGGACAGCTACGACACGGAACCGGTCGTCAGGCAAATGCTTTCCCTGCGCAGCGAGAAAGCGCAGTTGTGCGGCTACAGGACGTATTCCGATTATGCGCTGCAACAGAGCATGGCCGGAAACGGAGAAGAGGCCATGCGGTTCGTCAACGGACTTCTGGACAGGGTGAAGGAGCCGTTTTTCAGGGAAATGGAGTCCCTGCGCCAGGCCAAAGCACGGCTTACAGGGAATAAAGAGGTCCGCCTGCACCCCTGGGACACGGCTTACTACGCCAATCTCCAGGCGGAAGAGCGCTTCCGCCTGGACCGGGAAGAGCTGCGGCATTATTTCCCCCTTCCCCGCGTCATGGCCGGACTCTTTGGCGTGGCGGAACAATTGTACGGCATCCGCGTAACGGAGCTTCCTGTCCGGAAGCCATTGACCGGCATTTCCGGGCCGGAAAAAGGCGGAGAGGCGGAGGTCTGGAATCCAGACGTCCGCTTTTTCGCCATTGACGACGGCAAGGAAGAACGGCTGGGGTATTTTTACCTGGATATTTTCGCCCGCAGCAACAAGCGGGCCGGAGCGTGGATGTCACCGCTGGATGCAGGCGCACCTCCTGCGGACGGCAGGCCCGGCAAACCGCGCCTGGGAATGGTCTGCCTGAATGTGCAGAAACCCGCGGATGGGGAACCGGTTCTTCTTTCCCACAGGGAGGTCAGGATTCTTTTCCATGAATTCGGCCATCTGCTGCATCTGATGTTTTCCCGGGTTTCCATCCCTTCCCTGTCCGGCACCAACGTTCCGCAGGACTTCGTGGAAGTCCCCTCCCAGTTCATGGAAAACTGGTGTTCCCATCCTGATATTTTGAGAAGTTTCGCCCGGCATGAACGAACGGGACAGCCCATCCCGGAAGACATGCTGCGCTCTCTGGAGGAATCCCGCGGCAACACGCCCGCCATCACGCTGGTTTCACAGCTTCTGTATGCGAAAACGGACCTGGCCGTCCACATGGAGCCGGAACGGTTTGCGGCAGGCTCCCTGGATGATGCGGATTCCATCGTGGCGGGAGACCTGGAGTATTTCAAGGATTGCAGGCAGGCCGGCAGGCTGAGGACGGCGCGCCATTTGTTCGCCTCTTCTTCCGGCTATGCCTCCTTTTATTTCTCCTACCGCTGGGCGGAGGTTCTGGACAAGGACATTTTCGAGGCTTTCGAACATTCGGGACTGCTGAACAGGGAAACCGCCGGAAAATTCCGGAAAGCCATCCTGGAAAAGGGATTCACGGTCCCACCTATGCAGCAGTTCACCGATTTCATGGGGAGAAAGCCGAACATGGACGCCATGCTCCGCAAAAGACGGCTGACCTCCTGAATGCAAGCGGAAAACCGCCATTCGCCGCTCTCTCTGTCATCATCACGGCAAGGAACAACATATTATACATTTGTTCAATTATTTTATTTATTCATTATAATAATGTTACATATATTTCACATAGAAGAGGACATATCTTTGCGTTGACTTTCGGCAAAAAAGAAGCAAAATTCGTGCGACTTGCCGCACTTTCCGGCAATCCAGTTTGTAAACAACCGCGTTCATTTATGTACAACAAGCCTTTGACGATTGCCGCCACAACCATTCTCCTGTGCTCTCCGGTGATAATTTTAAGTTCCTGTGAAAAAAAGGATGCCGGCGCCGGCCAACCGCAGGCTCTCGTTCCCGACGTGCAGGTAACCAAGCTGGTGACCGAAGACGTGCCGATCAAGGCGATATGGATAGGCAACCTGCGCGGCACGGAAGACGCGGAAATCCGCTCCCAGGTGACGGGCTACCTGCTTTCCAAGGATTACAAGGACGGCGCCTACGTCAAGAAGGGACAGACGCTTTTCCAGATTGACCCGCGCCCCTTCCAGGCAACGCTGGAACAGGCCCAGGGCCGCCTGGAGCAATATGAAGCCACGCTGAAGAAATACCAGCTGGACGTGGAACGCTATACACCGCTGGTCAAGTCCGGGTCCGTCAGCCGCAAGCAGCTGGACGACGCCTTGCAGCAGGTTCAGGAAACGGAAGCTGCCATCGCCACGGCGAAAGCGCAGGTGGACCAGGCCAGGATCAATCTCAAGTTCACGACGATTACGGCCCCCATTTCCGGCCTGGCCGGCCTGGCAACTCCCTCCATCGGCAACCTGCTCACTCCCTCCAGCCCCACGCCGCTGACCACGATTTCCGCCATTGACCCCATCCGCGTGGACTTCAACCCCAGCGACAAGGATTTCCTGGACCTCAGTTCTCTGGATGAAAGTTCCAACGGTAAAAAGGGATTCAAATTCAACGTCATCCTTCCCAACGGCACCCTTTACCCCCAGCAAGGCTACTCCGTGGCGGCCGACCGCAATGTGGACACCCAGACGGCCACCATCAACGTCGTCGGCCACATTCCCAACCCGAATCTGATCCTGCGCCCCGGCATGTTCGTCCGCATCCAGGCCACCGTGAAAATCCTGAAAAACGCCACGCTGGTTCCGCCACGCTCCATCCTGTCCAACCAGAGCGCCAAATTCATCGTCTATCTGGACGACAAGAACATTCCCCATATGCAGGTGGTGCAGACCGGACCCGTCGTTGACGGCATGCAGGTGATCGACATTATTCCGATGCCCAATTCCACGTTCACGAAGGACAGCCCCATTGTGGTGGAAGGCATTCAGCAGGCTGCCAGATTACAGGGACAAGCCCCTGTCAACCCGACTCCCTACAAGCATGTCGTCTCCCAGCCCGTCATGCCCTCCGTAGGCGCCCAGTCCTTTGAAAAGGCCAAAACTCCGGAAGGCATGCACCACGACAACGCCCAGCCGGCCTCCAAATAACATTCTTTCCGGAGAAGCCGCATTCCCCGCCGCTCTTCCGCGCAATTCCATGATCTAACACCATGTCCAGCTTTTTCATCAAACACCCGACCATCGCCATCGTCATTTCGATCGTGATGATCCTGCTCGGCGGCCTGGCCCTGCTGGGACTCCCCATTGAGCAGTACCCGAACATCGTCCCGCCCACCATCAAGATGCAGGCGACCTATCCGGGCGCCAATGCGGAAACGGTGGCCAACTCCGTAGCCTCCCCGCTGGAACAGTCCATTTCCGGCGTGGTGGGCATGGATTACATGACTTCCACGAACGCCAACAACGGCATCTGCTCCCTGAGCATCGTCTTTGAAGTAGGGACGGACCCGAACATGGACCAGACGCTGGCCTACATGCGCTACGGCCAGGCCACCGCCCAGCTCCCGTCGGAAGTGGCCCAGATGGGCATCACCATCACCCAGTCCACGGGCAGCCCGCTGGCCGTGCTCAACCTGTACTCCCCGGATGACAGCCTGAACGCCATTTTCCTGAGTAATTACGCCTACGTGAGCCTGGTGGACCCCGTCAAACGCGTCCCCGGCGTGGGCGATGTGCAGGTGTTCGGCGCGGGCCGCTATGCCATGCGCATCTGGTTGGACACCACCAAGATGGCCGCCCAAAACATCTCCGTGGGAGAAGTTCAGGCCGCCATCCGTGAACAGAATACCGTGATTCCCGCCGGCCAGATCGGCGCGGAACCGGCGCCTCCCGGAACGGAATTCACGTACAGCATCCAGACCAAGGGACGCCTGAAGACCGCTGAGGAATTCGGCGACATCATCATCCGTGCCAACGGAAACAAGCTGCTCTACCTGAAGGACATCGCCAAGGTGGAACTGGGCTCCCAGACCTACAACGTATCCAGCAAGTACAACGGGAAGGATTCCGGCGCCATCGCCGTGTATGCGGCCCCCGGCTCCAACGCCATCAATACGGTGGACGCCCTGAAAAAGCTTTTTGAAGAACGTTCCCGCAGCTTCCCGCCCGGCATGGAATACAACATGACGCTGGACACCACGCTGGCCGTGCGCGCCTCCATCGTGGAAATCGAGCACACGCTGGTGGAAGCCCTCCTCCTCGTGGTGCTGGTGGTATTCGTCTTCCTGCAGGGCTGGCGCGCCACCCTGATTCCCGCCATCGCCGTGCCGGTCTCCATCATCGCCACCTTCGCGCTGTTCCCGCTGCTGGGCTTCACGCTGAACACCATCTGCCTGATGGGCATGGTGCTGGCCATCGGCCTGGTGGTGGACGACGCCATCGTGGTGGTGGAAGCCGTGGAATCCCACATGGAGCGCGGCCTGACGCCGCGCCAGGCGGCTTTCGCCGCCATGGAGGAAGTGTCCGGCCCGGTCATCGCCATTGCCCTCGTACTGGCGGCGGTGTTCCTGCCGTCCCTGCTCCTTCCCGGCATCACGGGCACGCTGTTCCAGCAGTTCGCCGTGACCATCGCCATTTCCATGCTGATTTCCGCGTTCAACGCGCTGACGCTCTCGCCGGCCCTGTCCGCCATCCTGCTCAAGCCCAAGGACCCGAACAAGGGCGGCCCCCTGAAATTCTTCTACCGCGTCTTCAACCGGGGCTATGACGCCACTGCCAGCGGCTACACGAAGATATGCCACTTCCTGACCAGGAAGCTCATCATTTCCATTCCCCTGCTGGCCCTGATCGCGTACGCCATCATCCCCGTAGCCAAGCACATTCCGAACGGCTTCCTGCCGGACGAAGACCAGGGCTACCTGTTCTCCGCCCTGATCATGCCGGAAGCGCGCTCCCTCCAGCTCACGACCGCCGCCGCGGACAGGGTCAGCGAACTGATCCGGCAGAACCCGAACGTCCAGGACGTGATCGCCATCTCCGGGTTCAGCCTTCTTACCGGCGTGCAGAGCACGAACAACGCCTTCTTCTTCGTGATGCTGAAGCCCTGGGAGGAACGCCCCAATCCGGACCAAAGCGCCAAGGCGATTACCGCCGAGCTGAACAGACTATTGAGCACCAAGGTTTCCGAAGGCGTCACCATGTGCTTCCAGCCTCCGGCCATTGCGGGGGTGGGTTCCGCCAACGGCGTCACCTTCATGCTGGAAGACCGCGACGGCAAGGGAACGGAATACCTGGCCGAACAGACGGACATCTTCGTGAAGGAGGCCAGCAAGCTTCCGATTTTCGATCCTCTCCATAACGGCAGCGTGCGCAGCGTCATGTCCTTTGCCGTGGACCAAAAGGACGTGCGGCTGGACGAGGAAAAATGCGCCACGCTGGGCGTCAGCATCAGCGAGGCCAACAACTTGCTCCAGGCGTACATGGGCTCCCTGTTCATCAACTACATCACGCTGTACGGCCAGCAATGGCAGGTGTACATCCAGGCCCAGGGCGACGACCGGAACGGAACGGACATGCTCAAGAACTTCTACGTGAAGAACGACACGGGCAGTTCCGTACCCCTCTCCACGCTCGTCAAGATCACGAACACCAAGGGACCGGAATTCCTGCTGCGCCAGAATCTGTACAACTCATCCAAACTCATGGTCACTCCGGCCATGGGCTTCTCCAACTCCCAGGCCATGGAGGCCCTGCAAAAGACGTTCGAAGCCTGCATGCCTACGGACATGGGCTACAGTTACGCGGACATGAGCTATCAGGAACAGAAAATCCAGAACGGCATCAACATTGTGCAGATTTTCATGCTCTCCTCCATCTTCGTGTTCCTGATCCTGGCGGCCCTGTATGAACGCTGGGCCCTTCCGCTCAGTATTTTCATGACGGTGCCGATTGCGGCCCTGGGCGCCTTCCTCGGCCTGTACTGGTTCGGCTATGAACTGAACCTGTACGCCCAGATCGGCCTGGTGATGCTCATCGGGCTGGCGGCCAAGAACGCCATTCTGATCGTGGAATTCGCGGTCATTGAGATGGAGCGCGGCAAGACGCTGATGGAAGCCACGCTTTCCGCGGCCAGAATCCGCCTGCGTCCCATCCTGATGACCTCCTTCGCCTTCATCCTGGGCTGCGTGCCGCTGGCCATCGCCTCCGGTTCCGGAGCCTACTCCCGCAACATCATCGGGATCGTGGTGATCGCCGGGATGACGATGGCGACAGTCGTGGGCATCTTCCTCATTCCGAGTTCCTTCTACTTCATCATGAAGCTCTTCCGCGTGCGCATCGCCCGGAAGACCGTGGAAACGGATGATCCGGATGAAATCATCGCCCGCAAGCACCTCTTTCATGAAGCCCATGAATCACTGAAAGGCTGACAAGGCCCCTGAATACATTTAAAACAGATATACGCATATGCGACCGAACCAATACATCACACGCCTCATTCTGCTCGGGACCGCCGTAACGGCTTCCTCATGCCTTATGGGGCCCGACTTCAAGCCCGTGGACATGCCCATGCCCGCGGCATTCAGGGGCGCCGGAGCATCCACGGAGTCCATCGCGGACCTCCCCTGGTGGAAGGTGTTCAAGAACAAGGACCTTCAAGACCTTCTGACGGACACCTACAACAACAACCGCGACCTGAAGGCCGCCATGGCGCGCGTGGAAAAGGCACGCCAGTACATCACCGTGACGGAAGCCCCGCTCTTCCCGTGGGCGGACTACGCCGGCGGCCTCAGCAAGGGGGCCAACTACACCAGCGGCAACATCGTGCAGACCACGGGCACCACGCTGACGCCCGGCATGATTGACGGCGGCATCTCCTGGGAGCTGGACATCTGGGGCAAGACCCGTCGTCTGACGGAAGCGGCGCGCGCGGATTACCTCGCTTCCGAAGAAGGCCAGCGTGCCCTGATGCTCTCCCTGCTCCGCCAGGTGGCCGACTCCTATCTCCAGCTCCTCCAGCTGGACGAACAGCTCGCCATCGTGCAGAAGTCCGTGGAATCCTACTCCGAATGCCTCCGCCTGTTCGACGAACAGCTGGAAGGCCAGGTGGGCGACAAGCTCCAGGTATCTTCCGCCAAGGCCGCCCTGGCCTCCTCCCAGGCGCAGATTCCCGCCATTGAGGCGCAAATAGCCAATCTGGAAAACGCCGTCTCCGCCCTGGCGGGACGCGCTCCCGGCCACATCCGCCGCTCCGGAAGCCTCCGCGACATTTCCTACAATATCAAGGTTCCCGCCGGCATCCCGGCCTATATCCTTTCCAGAAGGCCCGACGTGCGCCAGAGCGAATACCAGCTCCGCGCCGCCAATGCCGACGTAGGTGCGGCCATTGCGGACTACTTCCCGACCATCTCCCTGACGGCTGCCGGAGGCATCGCCTCCAGCGACCTGCGCCATGTGCAGGGACGCCGCGGCGGCTGGGGCATTGGAGCCAACCTGACGGGGCCCCTCTTCCAGGCGGGCAGGCTCACGGCCTCTGAAAAGGCGGCCAAGGCGGAATTCCTGGCAGCCAAGAACGATTACGAACAGACCGTGCTCAATGCCCTGTCCGAAGTCTCCAGCACGCTGATCCAGCGCACCAAGCTCCGCGACATTACGGCCATCCAGTCCGAAGCCGTGGAAGCCTACCACACGGCCGTGAAGCTTTCCTTCGAACGCTACCGCACCGGCCTTTCCAACTACATTGAAGTGCTGTACGCCCAGCAGAACCTGTATCCGGCCCAGATCCAGCTCTCCCAGTATTACTATCAGCACGCCAGCACGCTGGTATCCCTGTACACGGCACTGGGCGGCGGCTGGAACATGAGCCACAAGGCTATCATGGACGGCCCTTCCAGGCGATAAAAAAGGATGTCCCTCAAAATGGGGGATTTTTTGACTGTTCTTTCATCCCCCGGCAAGTACAACTTGCCGGGGATTTTTCTTTCCGGTAATGCGGAGAAACGAATTTCCCCTTTCTTTCCGGTCCTGCCGGGCAGAACGGCCCTTTTCCCCTCCTTTCCGCTAAAGGCGCTTTATAATTCCGGGACAGGAACTCAAGGAATTATCCCCTGCCATTTCCGCCGCATGATGCCGGGCGGCGGGGATTCTTTCTTCATCTCCTTCTTTTTTCCCTTTCCCGGCCCGGTTTCCGGGTATAAGGGCTCCATTCCAAAATTTATTTAAGGTTAATTCATGGACATTTAACATACTGATAAATTCTCCATCTTGTTTTTCAGGAATTAATTATCCATGGTTTTTATATTCCATAATTATGCACAACCCAATACAGTTCCTGATCTTACAGAGAATTTTCAATGCCGCGGCGGATTCTTAATCCGCCTGTAACATCCGCTTCAGTAAACAGTGATAAAAGCTAGAGAATCATAGGGAAATGAATTTAAAAAAAAGACCAGATATGTAAAATTTCCATGGGAATCAATGTTTTATGATAAATAATTCATTCACCGTTAATATTTTTAATTGTTGGCGGATTAAGAATCCGATAAAAAACGGATGTTCTCCTGCCCAGGAAACATTTTTCCAATCTGCTAGAGCAATCAATATGAAGACCAAATACCTGTCCCTCCTGGCCGCCATTCTGGGAAGCAGCCTGTGCTGCGGCGCTTCCATCAATGGTCTGAATCCTTCTTATTCAAAGGATTATACCATCTACGACGGAAGCAACGGAGATACTCTGAATGTCTCTTCTCCCACCACCGTTCCGGTGAGCGGAACCACTTCATGGACCATGGCATTTACCATTTCCGGTCTGGAAGCCACCTCCGGAACGGATGTGGGCCTGCTATTTACCTATAACACCACCTCCAACTACAAGAACCTGGAAGGAATGGGCTTTCAATTGACGGATTCCGGAGACCTTACTCTGTGCGTGGGAGGCTTTAACTACAACGGAGGCACCGCTGCCGCCTCCCCCTGGAAAACGAATACCCTGTCCGGCTATTCCGCAGAACAGCCCCTTACCCTGTTTTACACTTACAGTAATGGAAATGTCACCATTTCCGCCATGCTGGGCAATGACACGTCTTCACTGACCACTCTTGCATCTTTGAACGGCACCGGCGTCAGGTTCGGCAGCGTCACCATGACCCAGCTCAACTTCTCCGCCAAGGACGGTTCCGGCAATACCTGGAGCGTCCCGAACGGGGTCACCGGGGAATATACCCTGAACAACTTTGACCTGTATATGGGAACCCTGACAGAAGACCAGATGAAGGAATACGCTCTGAGTGCCGTTCCAGAACCGGCCGCGGCCTCGCTCGGACTGCTGGGATTGGGGCTCCTGCTCGGCCGCCGCCGCCGCGGTTGAAACCAGGTAAGGAGCCGCCTTTCCGGCAACGCAACCCCGGAATAGCCTGTCCGGAACAATGCGGCAGAAGCATTGTCCCGCAAAACAGTAAAATCAGGAACGCCTTTTCCTGAACAACTCCAGGGCAAGCCGGGACCAGGTTTCCAGCTTATTAAACATATCCCCGGACAATTCTTCCGGAGTTACAAAGCGCAGATTGTCCAGGGCGGATTCATTGGCGCGCACCCGGTCCGTATCCAGTTCGAACAAATGGACGATGCCGAGGTGCACGGCGCCCACTTCATTGGAATCGTCGTTGATCACGCCGAGTACGCGCTGGGTGCAGCCTCCGTCAATGACGAGCTCCTCGCGGATTTCACGCTCCACGCCGGCCAGATAGGTGGAAACGTCGTCATGGCCGGACTGGCGGTCCACTGGATTGATGTGGCCGCCTATGCCGATGGAGCCCTTGTCATGCAGCCGGGCCTCTCCCCCCGAACCGCCACGGGTGTAGTGCAGGATGCGGCCCTGGTGGCAGAAGATGGCATAGGCGATGATCTGCTTGTGGGACGGATCGTTCTCCGCGGCGTCCCGGTCCATGAAGGAGGCTATTCCAGGCTTCATGAACGCGTCCAGATAATGTTCCCCGCCCTCGCGGTGTCCCTGGAAATAACCGGCTTCCTCAAAGACGGCGCGGGGAACCACCAGTACCTGTTCTCCATTGTAACGTGACATGGGCCTACCCTACCCGTTTTGCACCTCCGCTCAATCAAAAAGCCCGGAAAATGCGATTTTTCAGATGCTGCGCTTTACCCTTTTCCGCAACTCCGGCATCCGGCCAGCGCCTCCCCATCAGTAAAGTTCCTTCACCTCCACCCCGTGATTGCGGAACCGGTTCAGGATGCTTTCCATTTCCTCCGCGCTCATGATGTGCAGAGGGAGCCACAGCACTAGTTTTTTGCCGAACAGGAAGAGAAGAGCCTGGCGCGTCCTGCAGAGCGTCGTAAAGCGGTCATAGGGAATGTTCAGGGGGTCCACGCCTTCACTGGAAAAAGTCAGGTAGTCTTCATGGAAAACGTAGTCTTTTTCCTGATAATACAGCGGCACTTTCTTGTTGGCGGCCAGGGCGGCCTTCGCCAGAAAAGGGACGTAAAACCAGGACAGAATGATCGCCGCCAAGGCACCAGCCAGGGAAAACCACGCGAACGGAGGCAGCGGGCGCAGGGAAAAGGAATACAGGGTCATCAGCACAAAAAAGCCGGTAATCGTCAGGTCCAGCGGCTTTTTCCATTTGGGGCGCACCGCATTGTACCACATCACCAGCACCTGGATGGCCAGTTTGTCGGACGGCACGGGTTTGACGAGTTTGATTACCTCCGAATCCTGCATAACGGCGGCAGGGTAGCCCTATTCCGGGAGAAGAGAAAGCCCAAAACACGCCGTTTCATGACGGAACCGCCCCAAAAGCCTTCCTACCCCCCCCCGGGCATGGCGCTTTTTTCCGTGACGGGACGCCGGACCGCCTTCCTTCCCCGTCCGCAGGCCAGAATTTCCTTGATAATCATGGCTCCCCTCCTAGAATGAAAAGCCAAAAGCCTTTAGCAGACCCGGTGGCAGACAATCTTCAAATTCACGTACGCACACTCCAGCCCGACACAACACAGGAACAGGCTCTGGAAACCTTGGTGGATTCCATGGCGGAAGTCCTTGATGAAAGGCAGTCCAGGCATATCAAGAATGCCGTGCTCCTGCGTGAAGAAACGCAAACCACCTATCTGGACCACGGGCTGGCGGTACCGCACGGCCGCACCACGGCCCTGGATTCCATGTACGTCTCCGTAGGCATCAGCCCGGAGGGCATCCGCTGGCCGGATGGCGCCCAGACCGCCCACCTCATTGTCATGCTGGGCGTCCCTACTGTCATGGTCACCGGTTACCTGACCACCATGCAGAAGCTGCTGCGCTGGCATAAAAACGCTCCGCTGGGCCCCCGAGGGGAATGGACGGGAGATGAAGCCGCCCTGCTGGCATCCCTTCAACAAGCCCTGCAATGACGAACGAGGAAGATCAGACCGCAGGCAAGACGCACATGTCCTGGTCCTGGCTCCGCATGGCACTGAACCTGCGGGAGAAAATCAAGCTGGGAGACAAGCAGGTCATCTTCATCTGGGCGGCCCTTGTCGGCGCCCTGGGCGCCCTGACCGCCCTTCTTTTTGAAATGGGCGTGGAACTGGTGCAGGACCTGCTGACGGGCCGCCACGGCTACAGACAAATACAGGCTTTCCAGGAAATGGCTTCCCAGGACTGGGCCTGGTGCATTTTCGTTCCCGCGGCGGGGGGCCTGCTGGCCGGCCTCACCCTCCTGTTCACGCAGCGCTTCGTACCGGCCAAGGCCACGGAATACATGGAAGCCGTGGCCCTGGGCAACGGCTACGTGCCTCCCAAGCCCAGCCTTCTGCGTTCCCTTTCCGCCGTCTTTTCCATCGGGTCCGGCGCTTCTATAGGCCGTGAAGGTCCGCTGGTGCAGTCCGCCGCGGTGGTGGGGTCCGCCCTGGGACGCTTCTTTCACCTTTCCGCCCCGCGCCTGAGGCTGGTGGTGGCCTGCGCCGCCGCCTCCGGGATGTCCGCCGCCTTCCACACGCCGCTGGCCGGCGGCCTGTTCGTCAGCGAGATTGTACTGGGAGCGCTGACCATTGACTTCCTGGCCCCCCTCCTGGTCGCCAGTTGTGCGGGTTACTTCACGATGGGGCTTTTCCATGAACCGGCCCCCATCTACCAGCTCCAGCAGGAAGTTTCCCTGACGGGCAACCAGCACGTGCTCTGGTGCGTCCTGCTGGGGTGTCTGGCCTCCCTGCTGGCCAGTCTCTGGCTGCTGGTCCTGAAAAAATCCCGCCAATACCTGAACGGCAAAAGACACTGGCTGCCCGTGCGCCTGATGGCCGCCGGCATGCTGGTGGGCGTCATCGCCATCTTTTACCCGGAAATCGTAGGCAACGGAAAAAACATCATCACGGCGCTGATCCACTACGAGTTCGACACGACAAAGGCGGCCATCCTGCTGGCCCTGAAAATCTGCACCGTTGCCATCGTCTTCGGTGTCGGTACCGTGGGAGGGGCCCTGACGCCCAGCCTGACCATCGGCAGCGTCTTCGGCTTCCTGTTCAGCGCGGCGCTCACGCAAATGGGCGTGCCGGGGGAACACGCCATTGCCTATTCCCTGGTGGGCATGGCCGCCTTCTTCACCACGGCGGCCAACGCTCCCATCACCTCCCTGGTGCTGGTGGTGGAATTCACCATGGCCGGGCAGATGATGTTCCCCCTCATCATCGGCGTGCTGGTCTCCTACGGCACGGCGCGGCTGACCAAGGCCCAGTCCATGTACCACGATTCCCTGGCCTTCGGCCCCCGGAGCACCTTTGACAAGCCGCTCGCCCAGGTACAGCTTCAGGACGTGGCGCGCAAGGATCCGCCCGTAGTGCATCCGCTGGATAAATTCGGAACCATTGCCTCCATGCTCATCAAGAATCCGGCGCAGCCCATCTTCGTCACTTCCCCCGCCGGAAAATACCTGGGCAGCGTGGAAGCGGAAGACGTGGCGGCCTTCGCCCGCAACAAGGAACTGGCCCAGGCCGTGCTTGCGATGGACGTGCTGCGCAACGACATGCCCACCCTTCCCGCGGACATGCACCTGCCGGAAGCCCTGGGCATTTTCTCCCGCCCCCATTGCGGAGAATCGCTGGCCCTGGTGAATCCGGACAACGACCATCTTCTGGGCGTCGTCAACAAGACGGACCTCTATCTGGTGCTCTCCGAAATCATGCGGAGGGAAAAGCTCCAGTAGCTCCAGTAGCCCGTGCAGCGCACATGCCGCCACTCCGCACGAGGCATGAAAATTCGATTTTCACCTCATCTTTTTTTACACGCAGGGGTCAGATTAAAAATCACAACAATCTTGCATTTCCACCTCCATCCGCTACTCTTCCGGCATGAGCCGGACCCTGAGAATCGAATACCCCGGAGCGGTTTACCACGTGCAGAGCGAAGGCAACCGCGGAGACGCGATCTACCTGGACGATGAAGACAGAAAGACGTTTCTGAGGACGTTCCAGGAGGCTGCCAGAAGATGCGGCTGGACCGTTTACGCCTACGCGCTGATGGCCAACCATTACCACCTTCTCTTCCAGACTTCCAGGGCCAATCTGGTGGACGGCATGAAATGGCTGCAAACCGCCTATACCCAGCGTTTCAACGCGCGCCACCGCATGCGCGGCCACCTCTTTGCGGGCCGCTACCACGCAATGGTGGTGGAAGCGGACAACGCCCACTACTTTTCCACCATCATTGACTACATCCACCTGAATCCCGCGCGCTCCGGGCTGGCGCGCCGCCATACCTTCCTCTCCGGCTGCAAGTGGACCAGCCTCCCGGCGTGGCTGGACGCCCCCGCCAGGCGCCCCAAATGGATTCATCCGGAGCGTGGCCTCGTGTGCTTCGGCTGCACGGACACGGAAGAAGGGCGCCAGAAATACCTTAATCACCTGATGGGCCGTTTTGAAGCGGAACGCATGGACGAACGCTCCCTGATTCCCGTGGGGCATGTGGGTCCGGGAACCGTCCAGCGCGGCTGGTGCTACGGGTCCAGCGCCTTCCGGGCCAAACTGGTGAGCGAACTTCCCAGGCTGGCGCGCAGAAAACCCGTCACCACAGGCGTCCGGGCCTCTGAAATAGGGGAATACCAGGCGGAAATCATCGTTAAAAACGGTCTGAAAGCCTTCGGCCTGTCGGAAGAAGAATTGCTCACCACTCCGTACAGCCATCCTTCCAAGCTTGTCATTGCGCTGGCTGTGCGGCAAAGCACCATGGTACCCTACGCATGGATCAGCAACCGCCTGCACATGGGCATCCCCAAATCCATGGGAACCCTGCTCCACCGGGCCAGGAAAATGGCGGAAACGGACTTGAAAATCAGGGCCTGGATAGAACGGCTGACAGCCTGACCCGGCAGAGCACTCATACGGCAGAAAACAGCAGCAACGGACGGCTTTCAGGTGCAGACGCTGGAACAAAATCATCATCAACTGTAATTCAAGGGAGGAAACGCGATGGAATATCGGCAGGCAAACGGGGAGGATCTGGAAAACTTCATGAATGTACGCATGGAATTTGCCTCGTCCATGGGAGAAATTCCAACCAGGGAACGCTTCCGTGAAGAGACGGAGGCCTATTTAAGGGAGCATCTGGGAAAAGACGATTTATTGATCTTTATTGCCGCGGACAAGGGACGGATGATCGCCACCTGCATGGCCTGTATTTTCATGACGGCTCCTCTCCCCTCCTGTCCCTCCGGAAAAATTGCAGTATTACTTAACGTCTATACTGTGAAGGACCATCGCAGGAAAGGCCATGCTGAAAAATTATTGAGACTGACTTTGGAGGAACTCAAAAGGCGAGGCGTCCGGAAAGTCATTCTTGATCACACGGACGATGGATTTCCTTTATATAAAAAACTGGGCTTTGAAGCAAGCGAACGCCACATGTCATTAAGGCTTTAAAACTGTCTGCCCTTCACGGTTCTTTCATGCCGGATGGAAAAGATACACAGGGGAAGCAGCGCGGCAACGCCTATTTACGTCCGGCCCGGAATAAACCCCGGCGACTCCCTCCGCATTCCATGATATCCAGACGCCATGAAATTCTGCAACAAGGGGTCAGATTAAAAATCACAACATAGAAAGATATTTTCTATTTTCCTGCTGACCCCTCCTGTTCATCAAAGAAAAAAAGGATTGCTAGCCAGCGCCGCAGAATGATAAACGGAAGGCGCACGCGCGGAACCAGCCGCGCACGCAGCGTTAACCCAAATACAATACAGAGAGATGGCACAGACATATTCCCAGCGCGTACTCGACTTGGTCAGATCCAAGAACGGTCACGAAAAAGAATTCATCCAGGCTGTTCAGGAAGTGCTCAGCACGATCGAACCGGTTCTGGCCGCGAATTCCAAGTACGAAGATCACGCGATTCTGGAACGGATCGTTGAACCGGAAAGAACCATCCTGTTCCGCGTGCCGTGGATCGACGACCAGGGGAAGGTCCAGGTGAACCGCGGATACCGCGTGGAATTCAACAGCGCCATCGGGCCGTACAAGGGCGGCCTCCGCTTCCATCCCAGCGTGAATCTGGGCATCCTCAAATTCCTGGGCTTTGAACAGGTTTTCAAAAACTCCCTCACCACTCTTCCCATGGGCGGCGGCAAGGGCGGCTCCGACTTCGACCCCAAGGGCAAAAGCGACAATGAAGTGATGCGCTTCTGCCAGAGCTTCATGACGGAGCTTCAGCGCCACATCGGTGCGGATACGGACGTTCCCGCCGGGGACATCGGCGTAGGCGGCCGCGAAATCGGCTACCTTTTCGGCCAGTACAAGAGAATCCGCAATGAATTCACCGGCGTTCTCACCGGCAAGAGCCTCAACTGGGGCGGTTCCCTGATCCGTCCGGAAGCGACCGGCTACGGCTGCGTTTACTTCGCCCAGAACATGCTTGCCACCCGCAACGACGACCTGCAAGGCAAGGTATGCCTGGTGTCCGGCTCCGGCAACGTGGCCCAGTACACTGTTGAAAAACTCAACGAGCTTGGCGCCAAGCCCGTCACCATGTCCGACTCCAACGGGTACATCTACGATCCGGACGGCATTTCCCCGGAAAAGCTCGCCTGGGTCATGGACCTCAAGAACACGCGCCGCGGCCGCATCTCCGAATACGTGAAGCAGTTCCCGAAGGCACAATACTTTGAAGGCCAGCGTCCCTGGAGCGTCCCGTGCGACTGCGCCTTCCCCTCCGCCACGCAGAATGAAATCAACGGGGAAGACGCACGTACCCTGATCAAGAACGGCTGTACGCTGGTTGCCGAAGGCGCCAACATGCCCACGGACCTGGAAGGCATTGAAACCTACCTGGCCGCCAAAATCCTGTACGGCCCGGCCAAGGCAGCCAACGCCGGCGGCGTGGCCACCTCCGGTCTGGAAATGTCCCAGAACAGCCAGCGCCTGTCCTGGACGCGCGAGGAAGTGGACCACAAGCTCAAGAGCATCATGGCCAACATCCACGCCAACGCCCTGGCCCACGCCAAGGAATATTCCTCCGACAAGTCCTTCACCAACTACGTCACCGGCGCCAACATTGCCGGCTTCGTCAAGGTGGCCGACTCCATGATCGACCAGGGAGTGGTCTGATCCGGAAACGTTACACTTCCTGCTATAGTAAAACACACTGGAAAGCGCCGGGTACGCCCGGCGCTTTCTTATTCCCGTAAACCGCATTCCGCGGCATGGAGATACAATGGCCGCAACGGACTGGCGGCCCCATGAATCATTCCGGACCGGGAAATTTCCCCATCTCCCTCCCCATTAATTCCCGCCCCGGCAACGATGTAAAAAATCCCGATAACAATCAGGAACCGGTACTTTCTGCGTACGGCGGCGGCACCTTCGCCAAAAAAACAGTAATTCACTCCGGGACAGGCCTGTCCGGATACCTTGAAAAGCTAGCAAGCCGTGCCCGGATTTTTTCATGGCGCCTTCAAAACATCTCCGCCTTCTGCCCGCGGCTCTTCAAAAACATCCTCTTTCCTCCGGCGAGAATTCTTACCGCTTGCAGAAGGTTTCTTGCAGGAGGTTTCATGGACAATTCCTTGTGCAATGTCTTCACGGGCTTTCCCGTCTCCCTTCGCATTTAAGAAGGCGGAAAAAAAGGCTCTCTTTAAATTCGTGTATTCACGAACGCGTGCGTACGGCACCGGAACAACGAAGGCGCCCCCCGTGTCCCCACAAGGTTCAGGGAAAAGATCATTCGCCCCTTCCCTTCCGTTCGGCAGAACAAAAGGTTTCCCGGCCCTCAACCGGAATCAGCCGTCCACCCCGGGACATTCTGTAAAAAGCCTTTTCCCATCCAGATCATTCAATGCAGGAACGGGGAAACCGGAACTCTGCCGCATCAATCGGCACATGTTCCTCCCCCCTGCCCTTGTCAGTCTTCACACACATGACGGAACTGTCTGGAATATGAATCTGTTTTCCAGATTCTTCCCCGTTCCGCCAGGGACTGTTAAGACAGACTCCATAGCGCAATCTGCTCCATATCTTCAACGAAAACCCGTGCCGGCTAGTCGTTCCCATAAGGCCAGTGCCTGGCAACAGCCCGACGCCTCCCGATTCTCAACCCGGAATAAACCAATGAATAATACGACTCAACCAGGGACCACCACAACCAATCCCGCTGCTCCGAACAATGCCCCGGCGGTAAAATCCGCCATCCGGATGGGGGTATTCACCCTCGCCATGATCAACGTGTCCGCCATTGTCAGCCTACGAGGCATGCCGGCGGAAAGTACGTACGGACTCAGTTCCGTGTTTTATTACATCTTTGCCGCGGTCTTCTTTCTGGTTCCCGTCTCCCTGGTAGCGGCGGAACTCACCACCGGCTGGCCCCAGAAAGGCGGCGTTTACCGGTGGGTGGGCGAAGCCTTCGGCAAGAAATGGGGCTTCCTGGCCATCTGGCTTCAATGGATTGAGAGCACCATCTGGTTCCCGACCGTACTGACTTTCGCGGCCGTATCCCTGGCGTTCATGGGTCCCAACCAGCGCTGGGACGAAGCCCTGGCCGCCAATAAATGGTACATCCTGATCATCGTGCTGTGCGTGTACTGGGCCGCTACGCTGCTCAACCTGCGCGGCATGAGAACTTCCGCCGGCGTTACCAAATGGGGGACCATGATCGGCACCATCATTCCGGGCGCCATTCTGATCCTGCTGGGACTCAGCTACTGGGCCGGGGGCAACCCCATCCTGCTGGACATGAGCTGGGACAAGCTGGTGCCGGACATGACCAACTTCAACAACCTGGTTCTGGCAGCCAGCATCTTCCTGTTCTATGCGGGGATGGAAATGTCCGCCGTGCACGTCAAGGACGTAAACGATCCCGGCCGCAACTATCCGCTGGCCATTCTGATTTCCGCCATCATCACGGTGCTCATCTTCGTTCTGGGCACGCTGGCTATCGGGTTCATCATTCCCAACTCCCAGATCAACCTGGTCCAGAGCCTGCTGATCTCCTATGACAACTACTTCAACTTCTTTGGCCTGGGGTGGATGAACTGGATTATGGCACTGGCGCTGGCCGTGGGCGTTCTGGCCCAGGTGACCGCGTGGGTGGGAGGCCCCTCCAAGGGTCTTTACCAGGTGGGCCTGGCCGGCAACCTGCCGCCCGTCATGCAAAAGCGGAACAAGAATAATGTGCAGGAAGGCATCCTGATCATCCAGGGCTGCATCGTTACGCTTCTTTCCATCATGTTCGTGATCATGCCCTCCGTTCAATCCGCCTACCAGATCATCTCCCAGCTCACCATCATCCTGTACCTCATCATGTACATGCTGATGTTCGCCTCCGGCATTTATCTCCGCTACAGCGAACCGAACACTCCCCGCACCTTCCGCATTCCCGGCGGTAAAACCTTCGGCATGTGGATTGTAGGCGGCCTCGGCTTCCTGGCCAGCCTGGCGGCCTTCCTGGTCAGCTTCATCCCGCCGAACCAAATCACCGTGGGCAGCAACGCCATGTACATCATTCTGCTGGTTGTAGGCGCATTCATCTTCGCGGGCATCCCGTTCGTGATCCATGCCATGGCCAAACCCTCCTGGAAACGTCCCGTGGACCCGGAAGACGCCTTTGAACCCTTCGGCTGGGAAAAAACGAATCCGAACCGCTAGGCATCCACAACCAATAGGAGATACTCCCATGGACAACATTCCTTCCAAAGAACAAATACAAACGGCGCTGGACAATGCCTACGCCTTTGCAAAAACCGTCCAGGGCGGCAAAAACGCTTCGTACATCCCTGCCCTGGCACAGGTCCCCTCCGACCTGCTGGCCATTGCCGCCGTCACCGTCAATGGAGACGTGCTGACGGCGGGGTCCGCGGATACGCCCTTCGCCATTGAATCCATCTCCAAGGCCTTCAACCTGGCCTACGTGATGGACCTGATAGGCATGAAACAACTGCGGACAAAAATCGGGGCGGACCCCACCGGGGAGCCGTTCAACTCCGTCATGGCCATTGAACTGCATGGCGGCAAGCCGCTCAATCCGCTGGTCAATGCGGGAGCCATGGCTACCGTCAGCCTGGTCAACGGCGCGGACGCCGATGAAATCTGGGCAAACATGATGAACAACTTCAACAGTTTCGCCAACACGGCCCTGACGGTCAACCAGGAAATCTACAAATCGGAAAGCGCCACCAACCAGCACAACCGCGGCATCGCGTGGCTGCTGGACAGCTACGGCTACTTCTACAACACGCCGCCGATGATCGTGGACCTGTACACCCGCATGTGCTCCCTCAACATCACCACCGCCCAGCTGGCCCTGATGGGCTCCTGCTACGCCAACGGAGGCGTCAACCCGGTCAGCAAAAAACGGGTTGCGAAGGAAGAAAACGTTCCGCCCATTCTGGCGGAAATGTGCATGTCCGGCCTCTATGACTCCACCGGAGACTGGATGTACAAGGCGGGACTGCCCGCCAAATCCGGCGTGGGAGGCGGCCTGGTGGCCGTATCCCCCGGCAAGATGGCCCTGGCGGCCTTCTCGCCGCCCCTGGACCCGGCGGGGAACACCGTCAGGGGGCAGGCAGCTCTTCAATCCATCATCAAGGAATTGAATTTGAACCTTTTCCGGAGTTGATTCCGGGATGAGAAGGTAAACCCGCGGAGCCAAGATCCGAAAGGATTCCCGCGGGTTTACTGTATCCCGGCATTCACCTTTTCCGGGAAATTGATTCCTTATTTTTACGGTTTTTGACCGATGGCCCGGATTTGGAATCCGTAGTCAACCTTTAATTTCAAAAAAAGAGCGGGTTAATACAACTGCAAGGCCTCTCTCCCCCCTGCTTGCCGTTCTGGAAACGGAAATATTCCAACCTTCCTTATTAACGATATAACAAGAACACTGAGGTCATTTTTTTCATCATTTTTATTGTTCGAGATTTTGCAGATATCATAATTCTTTCATAATGAAAAGCTTGCATCCACACCCCCAAGCAGGGAAAATTTAATAATCCGCCTGAACAGGGAATATGAAAACAGCCGGGAAAATCGGGTTACCCTTGCCACGAAAACCTTCCGGATTCCAAATCCGTTTTATTTTTCGTAGCATTTGATAGTGCAGATAAAACAGGATTATTCATCATCAAGCAAATCTACTTATGATCAAAAAATCATCTTTACTGGCCCTGATTTTGGCGGCGGCTTCCTTTTCCCATGGAGCAACCACCGCCTATATTACGTGGGACAACTCTGCCGATACAGACAAATGGACTGTTGCGGGAATCACTTCTTCCGGAACTGCTCTGTCCATGTTCGGAGAAAACGCTAAAGTAACAGTTACTGCCCAATATAATTCTGGTGGTGCATTCGCTATTGGAGGACCCGGCACGGCCTGGAATGCCGGACTACCTGAAGATGCCCTGATGAACGGGCAAGTGACTGAAGCATTTAGCAGTGTGTATGCCAGAGACGGCTCTATTACAGTAGCGTTTACAGGACTGGATAATGGAGTTTACAATTTGTCCAGCCTGATGGCGCGCGGCAATAACAACGTAGCCAATATGCTTGTTTCCGTCACGGCGGGAGGAGTGGAATATGGCAGCAACGCTTCCTACGCTACCAATACGGGGACGGCCGCAAACACCCCCGGAGACTGGACTTCCATGACGGTGGGGCAGCCTGCTTTTTCCGGGACAACCAATGCCGGGGCTTTGTATATGGACCTGACGAACATTCAGGTGACCGACGGCACCCTGACCCTGACAATCAACGGAACTCGTGACGGCAACGCCAACAACGCGGCCTTGACATGGATAGCTCTCGAACAGGTCCCGGAACCGGCCACCTGCGCTTTGTCCGTGCTGGGCTTCGGCACACTGCTGCTGAGGCGCCGGCGCTCATAAAATCTTCATTCAGGCTTCAAAACCGCAGAAGACATTCTTCTGCGGTTTTTTCATTTTCCAGAGCCGTCTTTTTCTTCAACCCATCTCCGTCAATCCATTAAAGAACTTGCCACAAGACAGTTTTTCCTTAGAGTTCCTGCGGTATGCTTGACGCTCTGCAAAATGCTTTCTTCCAAACCGGAGACATGCTCACCTCCCGGCTGTCCGCCTTCAGTTCCTTTCTGTGGGGATGGCCCCTGCTCATTCTGCTGCTGGGCACGCATCTGTACCTGACCGTCATTCTGCGTTTTCCGCAGCGCTACCTGCTCAAGGCCCTGAAACTGTACTTTGTGAAGGACCACACGGACAAGGGGGACATTTCCCCGTTCAGCTCCCTGATGGTGGCCCTGGCGGCCAACATCGGCGCGGGGAACATCATCGGTGTGGGAGTGGCCATTGCCGCTGGGGGACCCGGCGCCATCTTCTGGTGCTGGCTGACGGGGGTTCTGGGCATGGCCACGCGCTACTCGGAAGGGCTGCTTGCCATCAAGTACCGTGTGGAAAACAAGGACGGCAACATGAGCGGCGGCCCGATGTTCGTGCTGGAACGCGGCATGAAATGCAAATGGCTGGGCGTACTCTTCGCCGTTTTCACGGCCATTGCCGCCTTTGGCATCGGCAACCTGACTCAGGGAAACGCGGCCGCGGAACAGCTTTATCACGCCTTCTCCATTCCTGCTTGGGGAACGGCCACGGTGCTGACGGCCCTGACGGCCCTGGTCATGCTGGGCGGCATCCGGGGGATCGCCCGTGTATGCGCCTTTTTCGTTCCGGTCATGGCAGTCCTGTATATTCTTGGATGCATGTACATTCTGATCGTCCAGGCGGACTACATTCTTCCCGCCATCCGGTACATTCTGGACTGCGCCTTCACGGGAGAAGCCGCCGCGGGCGGCGTCGTGGGAGCCGCCGTCATGACTGCCATGAGGACCGGCGTGGCCCGGGGCCTGAAGGTAACC
>OBZG01000403.1_pt1 | contig 35170 bp, 51 predicted proteins | sample 1550701 | NCBI WGS metagenome assembly OBZG01 (sample SAMEA2580229, study PRJEB22360) | human gut metagenome | biome: human gut; feature: human-associated habitat; material: faeces | place: Denmark | collected 2008/2010
TTTACACCCTTGATAAGATAGAGGTTATCCTCTGTCCTAACTTCTGCCTCAGTCTTTAAATACGTAAATAACTCCGAATCTGGCGGAACATCAAAAGAGAGCGTTTCTTCGCCCTCTTCGTCCTTTTCTACATATGCGTTCGTGGCTACCGTGATAGGCAGCCATCCGTCTTGTGTCTTGACACTTAACATATAACACCTCCTACAGATATACTGGGCTGTAATACATCACCACATCAGCATTCGTATTGCTTACCGTGATGATATGGTCACCCGGTTCCAAGCTTGGAAACTTGGTAAACATTGCATCAGAATATTTGTTTTTGCCATCCTCGGTTATAAGCATATTCTCACCATCCAGGATGATTTGTTTGCCTGTATGGATATTGCGTATCGTATATCCTCCTACTGTGATCTCTCCATTGTAATGAGGTGTTATCTCATAGCAGATACCTGCTTTATACGCTCCTTTAATCGTTATCATATTATCGGTACGTGTTAGATTAAAGCGCCGCTCTGAACCTTTCTTTATGACGGATAAAGGGTATGTTATCTCGTAATTACAAGCACCCAAGTGTTTTACTTCTGGCTGGCCAGATAAAATGCAATCGTATCGGTAACCATCTTCTATGTCAATCATAGAGCGTTGTCTCAATTCCTGCATGAAACGCCCTGGGTTGTCATCGTTATCAAACACAATAACAAGATTCATTGGTTTTGGTTCGATTGATTCAGAAATCATCGTATGCCGGTAGTCTGTAGATTTTATGGTTCGTGAAAGAGAAGGAGGCATATATGTGAATGAAACAAATATACCGCCGTACATTTCCAGTCGTTTTTCATTTATCCTCATATCCTACCTCCATCCGAGCTCTTCCGAAATGTCATTCACAGTGGCGTGCGCAAACTCTTTTCCATTGATATAAAGAGGTACATTAAGCGTAACGGCACCAGCGTTCCCCTTACCATAGATTTTCTGAGCTGTATATTCCTCGTTTTCCTTTGCGGTAAGCACACGTTCGCCTTTATGCAACCGCGCATTGTATCCATCATAAGGGACATAATCAAAACCCGTCGCGTATTGTGAAACCCACTTGCCAGCTTGGTTTGTAGGTCTTTCATAAACCTTGGAATACTTCTCAACATAATTAGTTGTAACAGTAACTTCCTTATCTTCTGGATTCCACCGGTCCCAATGTCCAAACATTTTTGTCCATTTTGAGACAACTTCACCTGTTGAGATATCCACCTTATCTGCTAATTCAGAATGAGCAGACATAAGTTTATCAATACCTTCTTTTTTTGTCTTTTTAGCCGCCTCTACGGATTTTTCGTATTCTTCGTTTGCGCTCTTTATGATTTCTTCTGCTTTTTCTTTGTATTTTCCACCTTCAATAGTTTTTAATTCTTCAGCTTGTCGCACAAGTTCATCACGCTTTCTACCAGCTGATTTTACGGATTCTTTTTCAAGTTTATTCATTTCTTTAATGGCATTACCTGCCATTTCTGCAGTGATACGAGTGCTGCTAGAATTTAATCTATTTAATATGACTTCTTGTTCAGCCTTATTACTCGACATAGCTTCTACTGCCTCAGTTTTCATCTGATCGTAGAGTTGATCAATACGTTCCTGTTGACTCTTTGTAATCTTACCACCATTATCTTTAATTTCCTTGTAAATACCTGTTATTTGATCTTTCAGGTATTTTGTTTTATCAATCCTGCCCTTGTATCCATCGTTAACTGTTTTCATAATCTCTTTTTGTTCTTCAGAAGTTATTGCAGTGGTAGAATCAAACATTTGTTGATATCTGCTGACAGTTCCTTCTTTTTGTTTTTCAATAGAAGATGTCACTTTATTTGCCATGTCATCAACTTTTCCCGATATCTTTCCGACGCTTTCATCTGTTACTTTTGTAATACCCGTATACATATCCATAGAGAATTGTTGTGCATCGTTTGAAAGTTTAAGATACGATGACAGTTGTTTTTCTGTTTCTTCACTAATTCTAACCGTATGAGCTCCTACAGCGTTTCCAGCCTTATCATAATCAATAACAGTACGGTCAGCGAATAAGTCAATACTAGGAATTACATCTTGTTGCAAATTATCGTATACTGCTTTGCCCGCTAGAGCTAAGCCGCCAATTGCCGCCACAGCCCCTGCCGCAGGCAGTACCAAACCACCAAGTGTGGATACAACACCGGTTAATGCAGTAGTGCCACCAGCAGCTGCAGTTGTCATCCCTGCAGCACCAGCTGTAACTTTCGCCAAACCGCCTGCTGCTGTAGCTCCAGCAGGTGCTAACTTTGATAGTAGCCCACCAAATTTTCCAATAAGACCGCTGCTAGATGCCAGCGAAGATCCCAACTTCCCTATGAGTGGAATGCCTTTGCCTATAAGTTTCGTTGCTCCGGATACAGCAGGTGCCAATTTCGTAAAACCTGTTACTAGAGAACCAGTGATTTTCAGCAATGGACCAAACGCAGCAACCAGAGCTCCTACCTTCACGATAAGCTCCATCGTTTCCGGTTTCATCTTCCCTATTTTCTCCGCAACCTTACCGATGAGGTCAGCGGCCTTTTCCAGCATTGGAGCCATAGCATCTCCTAGCTTCGTAAGTGAGTTCTTAGCTTTGTTCAGTGAATTGCTGAACTTCGCACCAGTGGTTTCATTAACACGCTTGAATGCTTCATCTGTTGCACCTGTAGCATCCTGCATTTTTTTTAATTTCTCAGTGAATACATCATGCTGTGCTCCGCTCAATGCCAGAGCCAAGGTCTGACCTTCGATTGAACCGATATAAGATTGTAATGGTTTGCCACTATCTTTTGCTGCCTTTGTGATGATGTCGATAGTGCCTTGCAGACCTTTTCCCTTGATCATAGCTTCGCCATTTTCGTAGCCGTATTTTTTCATGAGTTCCGCCATACTGTCTGTAGGTGCCATCAATGCCTGGAGGACACCACGCAGCTGTGTAGATACCTCTGCTGCGTTTCCAGTTACGCCGGTAGCTGTGGCCATAACGCCGAATAATTCTTCCTGGCTTACATTCAACTGCTTTGTTAAAGGCACTACTCTTCCGATTGATCCAGCCAACTCCGGGAATGTCGTCTGTCCCAATTTCGCAGTAAGGAAAGCAAGGTCAGAAACCTTCTGGTTCGCGGCTGCCGAAGTATCGCCATATCCCTTCGTTACCGCTGATAAAAGGTTGATACTGTCAGTTACCTCTGCATTACCGGCTTTCGCTCCTTTTGATGCGATTTCCAATATCTTTGCACTGTCTGCGGTATCGCCAAACGCTGAAACGACCTGATATAAGCCATCGCTGATATTGCTTGTAGCCAATCCTGTATCATTGGATATCTTATAAACATTCTGTTTCAGCTCTTCCGTTCTTTTATTGACCTGTTCTACTGAACCATCCAATAATGTTGACACAAGTCCCATGTTTTTAGATAGATCCATGCTCAGCTTCCCTGCAGCAGTTCCTGCAGCAAGCAGGGGAACTGTAAGTAATTTCGTAGCCTGCCCTCCTACTTTTGACATGTTCTGTCCTACTTTAGCAGTGGATTCAAGCTTCTTTGATACATCCTTTGCCTGAACTACTGCCTCCGCTTTGACGCTTTCCATGTCTTTTTTGAAGTTTGCAATGTCAACTTTGATTTTTGTAATCAGAGGTGCCAGTTCAAGGCCTCCCATTAAGCTCATGTCATGACACCTCCTTTGAATGCATGTACTGCTTGCAAGTCTGCAGAAGTCGTCTGCAGTCTGATCAAATCTTTCATGAATTTTCTGCCTGCTTCTGAACGCATATTGTTATACATCCACGCATCTTTTCGATAGAGCAGGAAAAGGCTATACGGCTGCTCCATGACTTCATCAAATGATAGTCTGGTATAATCACTAATAGCTTTCAACTCACCGCTCATAGTTTGATACTTGCCCTCCCACTCCTCCGTACTGAAATACTTTTGAATGATTGCATCGCGTATCACAGGATCAGATGGGAGTGGGATTGCTAGTTTGGGTCGTTCAATGCTTTACGTGGAAGCAGGACACATTCTCTGTAGATTCTGGAGATTGCCCCAGCAGGAAGGTCATATACATCCTTCTCTGTGAACTGTTTGCCACCGGTGTTCTTATTCAGAAGCCACAAAACCATTTTCAGTTCGTCTTGCTGTGTCGTATCTTCGTTCGCCTCATACTCAGCAACTTTCTTCATATCACGATAGGAAAGTTCTGGAAGCTTGACTAATTCCCCTTTGATGAGGAAATCTACCGTTCTGTTGGCATATACTGATAAATCAATTGGTTTCATTCTGTTCCTCCTTCTTCCAGTGTTACCGGTGCATCTTCCATTTCTTCTTCAAACTCACATAGCCAGTCTTTCTTTTTAGCTATTGCATTCAGCTGTGCGTCAATCGTCAATTCCTTCTGACTGAATTCCAACGAGAACCCATTTCCGCCCTGTGCAATGGCGGTAAAGCGCAATTTCTTGCCACCTTTTTTAGTGTGTACGAATCGCACCAACACTGTTTTTAAATCTTTGTTACCACCAAATACGAGCGTTCGTGTCTTCTTTTCTTTATCATCTGTAAAAACCGCTGTGGAAAGCAACGCAAGCTTAGCCAGCGACCAGCTAATGATACCGGTTTTGATTGCCATGTCTTCACCGATTACAAACCTTGCAACGATTTTTCCGAACCAGTCCTTTACATCGTATATCTCGGGTTTGTATTCCAAGGAAAACCCGCCGGAGCAATGTCCTACATTGTGCTCATCTGTTTCGATTTCTGCATGTACCGGAATTTCTGTTCCATTAAACTCATACATATACAGCTCGCCAGCGCCTAGCAGAATTTCTTGTGTTTTTTCTTCCATATCTTACCTCCATAGTAAATTGAAAAGAGTGGGATATTCCCACATGTTTGTTTCTGAATTGAACAACCATCCACCGCCGGAAACCTGTGCTCTTACAGCATAGTCTCCCATAACGATAGATGGTTGCTGTTCATCTGTATTCAATGCCTGAATGACCTTATCACGAATTTCCAAACACTCTTCCATGTTCCCACTGATCACCCTTACTTCCAACTGACACTCCTTCACAGCCCCCTCGTTATAAGGCGATATCTTGTAAGTCATAGCAGGGAAAGGACCGTAAGTAAACGCCGGAGATACATCCATGCCTGTGATGTGTTCCAGATACTCTCTGATTGCATATTCGATCATCACTTACCTCCCAGCACTTTCAGCACTTTAGCCTTGTTTTCGTCCCTTGCAGGTTCTAAAAAAGACCGTGGCTTCATGCCATCAGTCTTATAAAACTTCTTTCCCTTTTTCCCATACACAATGACCACCTTCCCTTCAAACGTCGGCCGTTTCGTTCCGGCGTATTCATCTACAGGAACATACCACGGTGTCTTTCTACCATCTCCATCTTTTGCATGAACGCCGGTTCCTTTTTCGATATATGGCGCATAATCCAAATTACTGTAGATACGCCCTGTGATGTCTTTCGCAGTCACTGAAACATCATGAGTTATTGAAGCTCTCAAATGACCGTAATCCACTATATCAGCACAGTTTATTTTAGCTGCACGTTCAATAATAAGACAGCCACGTTCAACATTATGCTCCATCTCTTTAAGCATCTGCAAGGTGACGTTGTCAACAGACTGGCAAAATTCCCTGTTATCATCATCCATAAAGGTCAATCCTTTTCAGTATGAGCGTAGTCTGTCTTCCAGAAGTGTCAAAATCCTGTACCTCATAATGCTGCGTGTCTATGTCAATGCGGTATTCTTTGCCCACATCAAAATCCTTAGACATCGTGATGCCGTTGTGCGTACTGTCCTGGTATTTGACCGTGTTTATATTTTTGTAGCTGCTGTTTTTGTAAACAGCCACCATGATACCCCCAATCGGCACATAATCATCCGTTTTTGCGCCAGATTTTCCTTTTTTTGTTTTATTGACAAGCAGAGTCGCTGGTAACATATCTGTAAATATGCTCATGGTAGACTCCTGTACTTTCTCAATGCTCGGCGGATAGATTTTGGTATGTCTCCGCTGTATGTTTCGCTTGTTCCGGCTTTTGAACTGCTCGATAGACCTTCATTTCCAGTAAGAATGAGCCTATAAACACATAAATCAGAGACTGGCGTAACTATCTTTTCATCGATGTCGCCTTCACGATAATTTATATAATCTAAAGCGTCATTAATGGCATCATTTACTGTATCATCAACATATGGCTGATCAATGTTTTTGATATGCGGTTTAAAACTCAATTTTGTTGCAACCTTTTGTTTCAGCTCTTTCTGATCCATGATTCCCCTCCTTTGGAAAAGAGGGAATGGTTACCCTCTTGAAATAATACGTGCGATTGGGATAGCTTTGTGGCTGATATACTTGCTTCCTCCGGCAGAGCTGTCATTTACTAAAGACCAGTTTTTACCGTCGGCCATTTCCTCATTGGTAGGGGATAAAGATGCCTGCTGTTTCTTAAGGTAAGAAATTCCGTTTACCGCCACGGCTGTACGTTTACGGCTAATCAGCGTGTCTTCTCCACCATTGACCTTCGCCTCGCGTACCATTTCATATGGATGTTTTACGCTTAACGGCTGGAAGGAGATCGCTTTGTCACCCAGCACGTAAGTTGTATACTTTGTATATTCCTCTGTAGCGGGTACATATCCTTCCTCTCCCTCATTTCCCTGTGCCTCCTTTGCAGGGACGGTTTCGCTAGGCATGGAATCATCAATAATAACTAATTTCCCATTCCATGTCCCCATTCCGAGGTCACGCTCAACACCGCTTGCGTCCGTATATTTAAGGTATGCAATCAGCTTGAGATTTTCCAGATTCGTAGAAACAGAGCTGTGCATGATAACAAGCTTAAAGATATCCTTGTTGTCACCACAAGCCCTCTGCATTGTGTCATTCAGCGATGTTGGACCAACTTTCGCAGCTTCGTCGGATTTTTCTGAAATATCGTTTGTGTGCGCTGTGATAAACTCTGTGTTTTTTACTCCGGTCATAGAGTAAACGCCTTTCAGAATAGCTAGGATACTATCCTGGTCTTTGTCATTCCAGAATTTCATGATTTTGGTACGAACGTTTGCCATGAAATCGACACCACCGGTAATCTCGTAAGAGAAATCCTTTTCCGTCCATCCGTGCATGCGGCCAAATGTAAATACACCCTGTTCAAATGTGGTTGTAGTTGAAGTTGTTACATCAGTTTTACCGTCATAGTTATCTGGGTCACCCTCCAGATTGCCATAAAATGGAATGATACCGTATGCGGTATTGGTCTGATTGCCAAACAGATCCAGCAGGCGCTGGTCCTTTGTAATTGCTCCTGATTCCAGTAGTTTGTTACGCTTTACATCAGGAATGGCATTCATGTATTTTCCGAATGCCTCTTCATTGAAAATCTTAGCATCAAATTGTGTAGTCATATATCATCTTCCTTTCTATTCGCCGTTTTCCAGCTGATTAACAAAATCTTCGTAAGACATATCCTCTGGCTTTTTATCTGGATCATCACCTTCTGGCGGTGTCTTCCCGGTTTTTGTCTTAAACATATCTTTGTATGTTTCTTTCAGGCTTTTAACCTGGTCTTCCAATCCTTCAACAGAGCCGTCTTCTTTGATTTTCAGCTTTGTTCGGTCAATTTTTCCTGACATCAAGTCCGGATGAATTGCCTCCTCCAATGCTTTTTCGATTGCTGCATCAAACTTCATATTAGCGATTTCGGCATCATATTCCTTCTTTGCCTTTTTGTTCGCTTCCTGAGCAGCCTCCAACTGATTTTTTAGGTCTTCGACAGAACCGGCTTTTTTCAAATCCTCCAGCTGTTTGTCACGAGCTTTAACGTCCTTGGTGAGCTGTTCCTTAGCATCGACAACAGTGTTGTACTCATCTTTGGACACAACATTGTCCGGCGCCTGTTTGTTGATTTCTTTGATTGCTTCAGTGAGATTCAGTTTTCCATCTTCTCCTATGTGCTTTTCAATGATTTTTTTTATCCATTCCATATATAACCTCCATAGCATTTATATACCGCTCGCGTGCGGTTTGTAGGTCTGCCTATACCCGGCAGTCGATAAAATAAAAACACGGCTCTCCGTGTCATTTCAGATGATTGCAAAAATACGGCAGTTTCCGCTGTGGCGGGTCCTTCATATAGGTCACCTCTCTTTCAGTCTTTCCACAAAAAATGCAGGTCCGCTGTATCTTCTGCGTCCTGCACTTCAATCTGTTATCACAGTATTCATCCTGTATCATTTCTGCATAAGCATGTTGGCATCTATTCCCTATCTTTTTCCAACTCATCGTATTGCTCTTGTGTGATTTTTCCAGCCACAAGCAATTTATCATGCCTATCTTTCCTCATGATTTTAGCAAGCTGCTTGTCTTCATCGGTAAGTTCAACTTTCCCTATAACTTTAGGCATCAAGGGTTCGTATAGCTTCATTCTATTGTACTCATCAATGTTTTTATTGCTCATTTTTATCAACCTCCACAAGATCAATATATGTTTTTCCGTTTAACTTTTCTATGTTGACAGATTCAAATTCCGTATCTCGCATAAACAAAATTTCATTTTCCTCAGGATTGACACTTCTTATATCTCTCCCGTTTTTTGAGTAAATCGTTATCTGTACTTCTCCATCTTCATTATATACCTCATTCATTGAAGATGAAACATATTCTTTGTATTTAACTTTGTTTCCTACCTCATGCATTTCTATAAATTTTTTTCTGTCTTCATCGTGCAGAAAGTTAAGTGACCGGTTTACTACTCCTTGTATAGCAGGTATTTTGTATAAGGCTTTATCAAGGCTATTGATCCACTTTTTATCACTCTCTGATAGATCATACCCATTTCTCAACTTATCGTTCAGCACATAAGCATCCGGGCTTACATATTTGACGATTGCAGCATTCTCAGCTTCCGTCAATTTTGGTGTTTCATCATCCAACACTGGAAGCCATGTACATCTGCATCCTGGGTGGCACGGAAGAATTGGCGCTTTATCGATATCGTATTCTTTCTCATGGTTCGCACCGCATATCTTACAAGTGCGTTCATCCTCAGCAGCCCACCACTGCACCTTTTTGACACCTGCATCTTTGTAACCGCGCAATGCACTTCGGTTCATGTAATTTATCGTTTCAGTGCGTACGAGGCGATGCGCTACATTAAAAGATTTCTGCATGACGTTTGACAACTGAACAGCTGTTTCTGTAACTGTCTTCCCAGTCGCTATGAAATTGTTGATAACACCATTCATATTACGTTCCAGAACACCCATGTCATTCCACAGTCTTTCACTGAAAAACGAACCGTGCCAAGGTGATCGTAGCATTTGCTCCATTTCTTTTTTGTTGGGAAAGGAAAAATTATCAATCCCTAGCGATTCCATGACATTTTTATAAACTGCCCTTCCTGCAGTCTTCATGCGTGAGGTCTGCGACTTTTCGATGGATGTACCAAGTTTTTCTATTTCCTGAAATATAGCCCCTTGCTGGCCAAGCAGCTTGTTAAATCGGTATTGCTGTGTTCGTGTAAGCTCCCCAGTCTTTTCGGCTTCTTCAGCCAACGCATATAGCTCTCGTTTGATGCTGGATGAAGTCTTTTCATACATTCTCAGCAAATCGCGATTTTGCTCTTCTACATTATTGTAAGTCCTCCACGTTTCCTTAGCTATTCGGTTTTCCCAATATTCACTATTCTGATATAGTTTACTCTTCGCCATCTTCTGCGCCTAAAGGCACTCTATCCTGAAACGAATGTCCTTCACTTTCCATCAGTTCTTTTTCTTTTTCCACATCATCAACATATGGATGGTTGGTTAAATATGTATTTTGGGAAATATTAGCACTGGAAGCGTTAAGATTGTTAATCTTCTCGGTTTCGTTTATCTTCATATCAAGATTAAACGTGATGCTTATTTCTTCTGTGTGCTTCGCATCCAGGAAGGAATCTATGAAATACAGTAAGTCTTCAAAGGCAAATGTCACATGCATCACCATTGCATCAGCTTTCAAATTCAGTCCAGAATACATAAATTTGAGAGCCACACCGGATGGGGCGTTGCCAAATTTATCCAAATCCTTGATTACTCCCTGCCCTGAATCAATGATATCTCTTTTAAGCTGCTCATAATGCTCTCTGAGCGCCGTTATATCCATAGTGGGCGTAAGTGTCGTTACGCCTGAATTATCGTCCTCGTCGTCTGCATCAAGCACGAGAGCACGCTTTTCGTTGATATCGCTTAAGAATTTTTCAAGATTATCACCTTTATATCCCTTAAGGATAAAGATAAGATTTTTTGTTTCTTCCACGTAGTTTGCAGCTTCGCTCCGTGATTTATCATAGTTATCAATAAGCGACTTAACGAATTTGATATCCGGTAATTCAATATCGTTATTTTTCACCGGTATCCAGGGCACTTTCCCCCAACTACACCACTCTTTTCCGTTTTTAAAGTGAACCACGGTGTTACCTGCATCATCAACGTTCTTTGCCATATCCAGAATATAGTCTTCGCCTTCTCTCACTCTGCACACATATCCATCAGCTGTCCACGTTTCCACGTGAGTTCTGTATTTCTTTACGCCGCCGTCATAGTAGACTGTATCATAGATATAATGCATAGCCTTTAGTTCTTCATGATTATTGTCTGTCCACTCTGGTAAGCACTTACTGGCAGGGACAAGCATAATTTTAAATTTGCCTTGCTCATCAACGTATGGATGCCACCACGCTATGCCATGATTACTGGCAGCGTATCCAGAACGCATCAAGAAATGTTTAAATCGCTTGCCGAGTACATCCTGCACACTTTTTAGATAGACCTTATCCTTACAATCGAGCGTATATTCCTTCGCAAATATGTATGCTACTTTTTCGTCCACCATGTTTTTGTAGGATGCATGTGCGAGCTTATTGTTGGCTTTGTTTTTTTCTGGCACTGTCTTGCCGTCAACAACACGCTCCATTTTACGTTTTTTTATATCGTTATCTACTGCATAATAACGGTCGCCGATATACATCCACTCACGTCTTTTACTGTTGAGAAATTCAGACACCAACTCTTTTAAGTGATCCTCGTAACGTTCTTTGTCTTTCATTGCCATTCTTGCTGCTTTCACTCCCTTCCGGATTTTTCTAACGATTCCCAACGTATCACCTCCAAAATAAAAAGGTCTATAGCGACCTCATACCTACATGCTTTTTTAAATCTGATACCTCATAATCATCCAACGCATACCAAATGGCTGATAATGTGTGAGGGTCAATATTGAACTCATCTTCGATAATCTCACCATCTTTATCTACTTTAAAGGTAAGCTCCTGCAGTTCATCAACTGTGTTGTGGCATTCATCTGAGCATATGATTTTTTTAAATCGTTTTACCTTTTTAGTGTATACGTATCGTGAACCGCTGAATTTTTTGCATTTCTTCATACGGATTCCCTTTTGCTTATAATACTTGATTGCCTTAGGCTCTGCGTTATCTGATTTAATGAGCTCCCCAGATTCGGCAAACTCTTTTATATCCTCGAATATTTCAGGGTCTGTTTTATCCCTTGAATAATACTCCCAGTAAATATACAAAATCTTGTTTTCATGGTCTATTGCCAGTCGTAATAATGCGTTGTACGAGGTAACGAAGCCAAAGTCCATACCATTTTTGAACATGGGGTCGTGTATCTGTTGTATGAGATCCATTACTTCTTCATGTGGTTTTGTTTCAAATTGTGGAAATACTCTCTTTCCGTTGGTTCCGAACATCCCCCTGCGTGCTATCCTGTATAAATCTGGATCATGGCTTTTTAAGTCGTCCAACTGCTCGATGTAATCATCCGGAACAAAGTAATTATCATCAACCGTACTATGGTGATAGTATATCTTTCCCTTACGGATAATCCGCTTCTCATAAAGTTCTTTGTCACTCAAATAGAAGAAGTGTTCTTTTTTATCCTCAAAGAAATACTTATAGCACCAGTTTGCCTTGCTAACTGGGTTTGTCGATAGGATGATGTGGTTACTCAAAGAAGGATGTCTCAGACGTCCTGTAATCTCCTTGAAGCCTTCATATTTAACTTCTGAGCATTCTTCTATCCAGACAATCGAAACACCGTTCAGAGACTTCAGCTTAGCTGGTTTATCCATTCCCTTGAAAATGATTTTGCTCCCGTTTTTGAATTTTACTTGCATTGGCGAAGCAGTAAAGCTCATCAAATGATCAACGCCCATGTTCTCTGCTATTTCTTGCAATAAATCATAGCAAGATTCACGGATAGTTTCAAACACTTCTCGTACAACTAAAGCCTTGCGTTTTTCTGCCAGAAGTTTGCTGAGAAGTTTAACTCCCACGTGATAACTTTTCGACGAACCGTATCCGCCGACCAGAAAATAAAATTTGCTTTCCCAGTCGTTTACAAAGTTGATGAAGTGGTCGTTTAACGCAACGTTAATCTGCTTTGTCATTTTCTGCACTTGCTGGTGTGAAAGTGATATTTATGTCCATGTCGTTATCGCCCGCAACCTTCTCCAGCCGTTTCATTAGCTCTTTTCCAGCATCTAACCTTTCTTTCAGCGCTGCGTCCAATCCAAACTGGTCCTTTTCAACTCCACGCATGACCGCAGTATAAAACTCCATGACTTCTTTAATGTCAGCGATTTTTTTATTTTCGACCTTTTTCATGACCTTTTTCATATATTCTTGGACGCTAACGTTTGTTAACAGACGAGCAGCACCAGCTCTTGCTCCTTTAGGGCTATATCCCGCTTTTATGTACGCATCAGTTTGTGAAAGGTTATCCTTACACAGATACAGCACAAATGCCTTTTGTTTCTCACTTATTTTCACGAGCTATCATCCCTTAATAAATCAGCAAGGAATTGTACCACGTCTAACGCTTTATCAAAGTAATAGCTATCTTTCTGCTTTTCTCCATCTGCATCCATGTATGTTGTAAATACTGTATACTTTGTGCATATGCAATCGTATTTATCAGAATAGAATTGTGACCTATTGATACAATACACTTTGCCTTTGGCTTTTAATGCCTTCTGCAACTTGTTTATTAAGGTATTTATATTATTGCTCATTAGATCACTCTCCTTTCTTTTTTATGTCGCTGGCTTAATCAAATACCCTGCCCCCTGTGCAACTATATCAGCATCTGCATACTTTAATCTTTGTTTTACGATACTATCATAAGCTGCCATTATCTTTGGCATCTGTATAGCCATCCAGTCAATCATTTCCTCATTCACAGCCCATGCCTCATGTGCAGCGCTGCTCTGATCCATGCCGGATTCAAATAAAAAGGCGTGTATCAGCTCGTGTCTTAATACATGTCTCTGCATTTCTTTTAGATTGTCCGTTTTAAATTCCGCCGGGACGTCTTCTTGTTCGCTGATGCGGATTTCTTTGGTATAGAAATCTGTTTCTCCTCCTCTACCATCAAGGGAAGGAACATATTTGATTCTATATACTGTACCTAATACATTTACCTTCATTTTCTTTTTCTCCTATATTCCCAGTGTCTGCTTGCATCAAATCCTGCTGTGTTTTCAGTTCGCCTGCGTGTATTTTCTTTATCCAACGCCTTACGTTCTGCCTTGTACCATTCGCACGTCCCGTGGCATCCTGGGTGCCTTTTAGGGCAATCTTTACATACTGTAATCATAAACTACACCTCTATTTCACCAGACATTAGCTTTTCAAGCAGTACGTCTCTCAACTCGTCTAAAAGTATATTTTGCTTGTTGTTAAGATACATAATATGAGCTTTCCAACTGTTGATAATCTGCATAATCAACTCTGATGCAATCTCCTTGTCTTGCTGTTCGATCTTGATTTCGTTTTTATTCTTGCTGACACGTATAAAGTGTTCTTCGTCAACTGCTATTCCTAGATGTTTGACTGATTCATTCCATTCTCGCATCATCTTATTACTTCGTTCTTGCAATTCGTATATATCATACATGCCGATGCCTTTCGCAAGTGATTCATTGATTGTAATTTTGGTTACATTCTTGTCTCTTACATTATTATTTATGTCATTGACAATATCTTTGATATCACGGTGGATTGTTTTATATGCAATGTCTATATATCTGCTTGGCATCAATATGTAATCCAATGATTCGATGTCTTTTATAGATGGGTGACTATAAAATTCTGTAATCGGATCAGCGGCTTTTATGGCATCCAGACATCGCTTGATGTTATTTGGAGTAAAGACATTGAACTCTTTTTTATACACTCTGTTTGTGTGCGAATTACTGCCGTATTGCCCTTTTTGTTCTCTTACTTCCTGTGCGCATTGTTGGCGCATGTCAACCATATGCACTTTGTTGCCTTTTCTCTTTTTGTCCAGGATAACGATACACGTAGGTATGGATGTTGACACAAACATTCTATCTGGCAAGGTAATAACCGTATCTATGATATTACCGTTTACCATCTCTTTTCGGATACCTTGTTCTGGTCCTCCTGCACTTAATACTCCATTTGGCAGTATAAAAGCGCATCGTTCTGCCTTGTTTAATGCGTTTAGCATAAAAGCATAATTCGCGTTGTTTTCTGGCGGTACTCCATACTTCGCAAATCTATTGTCGAATGCCGCGAACATTGGATGCTGCCATTTGATGTTATATGGCGGATTACTGATGCATCCGCTTATGTTACTGTAATCGACATCGAGACGGTCTATTTCTGATACCATCGAAAACCTTTCACCTTTTGTTAATTTATAACAGTGGTATGTCTCGTCAGCTAAAATATCCTTTCGCACTACATATCCTTTGATATTCCGCACCGACAAATTAAACAATAGATACGGCATGACATTTTCGTCCAATTCTTCACAGATAAATTCTGTATCCGGATGTTGCGACCAATACTGTATTGTCAACGATCCGCTTCCTGCGCATTGATCATATACTTTGCTGCATTCACCCAATAACTGGCATAATAAAACACCGATTGTTTTCGGTGTGTAGTCTTGTTTCTTATCTTCTCTGTCTGCCTCGTAGTATTGGTATATCATTTGCAGCCAATCTGTTTTTAAATCACCTACAATATCCACGAATGACTTATGGTATTTGAAATCGTTGTTTATTGAAACATCTATAAGACGATCAGTTAGTTGCTTTGTGTCATTGGCATTAAAAAGCGTTTTGATTTTATTCAATAATTCCGTTAGTTCCATGTCATCATTCCTTTCGGGTATATAAAAAGCACGTTTTCTCCTGTATCCCTTATAACGGGCAGTTCTACGTGCTTTGTTTAATAGGCGTTCGGTTAATAGCATACGTCTATGCATCCTTAGCCTCTATAGAGTTATCTGTGCCACATTGTTAAGAGGTGCGATAAATACGTTTTAATTTTAAAGCGCCCTTTTCAGACGCTTTACGCTGGTAAGTCCGCTTAGGATTCCTTACCGCTTTTTCTTTTGGTTATTCCGCCACCAGGGCAACCAATATATCTAACAGGTATTCTCATTAGTATGAGGTCCTTCCCTGTTTTGATATTTTTTTAATTGTGACATACCGCCGTTAAGCCGTACCTACCCACGCATATGCCACTGGCGATTATTTGTACGAACAATCACCTTTAGGAAAGGTTGTTTAGCGATGCGTGCGTACACTTACATCGCAGGCCGTTTTTTTGAACAAGAAGTATCTTCCTGTTCTTTCCATGCTATCATAATATCACGGAAAACCCTTTACTCAGTAAAGACTTTTATTTTTTCAACTGGCTTAGGACTGCTCTATTCATATCTGAATACATAGTAGGCTTACTTCGATTATGATTATACGCTATATCATCATGCTTTTTGTTTCTATCAATGTAACACTCTGTAATCATGTCGACCACCTCACCGTCAGCAATATTATTCAGCACTTTGTTAACAATCACTGTGTCGTACAGTAATGCAGCTCTCTCCAATAAAAGCTCATCCTTCTTTTCAACCAGATAGTGATCCCATACATGACTTGGGTCACCGGCATTCTCCATGATGACATCCTTCATCACGACTGAGCTTACTCCATACATGTCATTCATTATCTCATCATACTTCAACCGATTCGCTTCTATCTTAGACAAGTTTCTATGATAGTTCTGGCATTTGTTATAAAAGTCCTTGCAGATTTCTTTATCTTTCCGCTTCTCTTTCTTCGATTTCATCAATACACCTCTTCCAGATACTGCTGCAGCTCCTCTGCTGTGTAGAATAACAATAGGAGATTGGCTTCATGCAGAACATAAGCATCATAACCATTCACCCTTACTTTGTCGATTTCCACTTTATACTTTTTGGACAATAATGTCGTATACCTCATTCATTTCCCTCCTGTTCATCGCTCCATACAGGTTCGACATAAACAGCACCACCACATCCATAATGGTCAAGGCAGCATATTTTTATATACAGCACCAACAGCCTAGTCAGAAAGCTATTCAGATTTCTGACTACATAGCTTTTTGATATTTGATTTTCGTTATCGTCCTCCGCATAAATACGATATTTAATCACCATCATCACTCCAGTCTAACGATTGCCCACACTTATGACAGAAATTCAAACTATTCACGTTACACTTATTGGCAATGACTGTCTTACATTTCGGGCAGTATGTATGACCTGCTGCGTGCTTAGCAGGTTTGATTCCTGATGCACGTTCAACTAATGGTTCCAGTGTCTCCAAGCGCTTGATATTCTCTTTGCAATTTTTTTCTATTTCACATGCTGGCTCATATTTCAGTACGCTCCATAATTCGCCATATGCTTTCTGATAATCATTCATTCAGACTGTCCACCAACTGCTTCCTGATAGATTCTATCTCTTTCTTGATGTATGCCGGTTCCTGATCATTCCAATTCAGCATATCGAGCATGTCATGTCGAATCGTGATAGCATACCCTGGACCATAACCATAGCTGAACCAGAAATTGATTTCTTTGTAAGGTGTCTTTTTGTACGCTCTCAGCTCACCACTCTGGTTTCTCGCAGCATAGCGATAGCCTGCAGCGTATAATTCTTCTAAATCCCTTAACTTCGCTTGTAGAGCTTTACGCTCCTGCTCGCTCATTTTCTTTTTCATTCTTCGCCTTCTTTCGATTAAACGGACACCAGTGTGGTGCCTGTGAAATGATGGGTATATCCGGATGCCCATAACATATAAAATCATTTTCTGTATATTTGCGTGCACTCATATGGTCGCAATAATACATCATGCGGCCTTTATGCTCACCGTGAGTTTCGAAGTATTTACAATTTACACACTTCTTCATTCAGATTCCCTCGTTGTGATACAACTAGAAACTCTATAAGAGCTTCTTTTATAACTTCTGAAGGTGTTTCCTCCAGTTTACTTATTTCAGCCGTAGAGGGCTTCTTTAACACCTCATACACTTCCCATTGATTCATGGTCTTACCTCACTAATGACCTGATTATTCTTATTGTAGGTGATAGGGATATAGCCTGTTGGCCCACTTCGGTTCTTTTCCAACACTAGAGAATAACCGTCATCATCCTGCCATACGAACAGAATCTTGCTCGCGCTCTGTTCGATTTCTCCACTATCCCGCAGCATTGACAGTTTTGGTTTTCCTGATGTTTTAGTGGCATCACGGTTCAGCTGACATAATCCTATGATCGTACAGTTATAATCTAAGCTGATCTTGCGTAGCTCCTTTGCAATTTCTGTCATACGTTCATATGAGTTTCTTGCTCGAGAACCAATAAGCCCAATGTGATCAATAATTACAATGATATGCCTTTTCCCATCATGACTGGCGACCATCGACCGGATAGAATCTATAGACTGGCTCTTGTCAACAACCTCGATAGAACGCTGTGCTATTGAATTGACAGCTCTATTCACATCATTTACCTCTATCTCTGACATTCTTTTGTATGATGCTATGTAGTTTTGGTCAAGTCCGCAGTTAATGGATATCAGCCTCTGATGGAGCTCTTGCGGGACCATTTCCAGATTGAAATACAGGCAATCATATCTCCATGACAGATCATTCAACAGGTTCAATGCAAATCCGGATTTACCTGAACCAGTCGCACCTGCGATAACCATAAAATCATTTTCTTTCAGCCTCAATAAAGAGCCCAACTGCTGATATTTCTTGAAGTAGATGCTTTTCTTATCATCTCTGCATGATTCTAAAAGCTTCTCTGAATCCAATTTGTAAGACTCTGCAGTATCTAATGTGCATACTTTCTGATATACTGCGTTGTATTCGTCCAAGCTGATACTGTGTTCTTTCAGTTTATCTGATATCTCAACTATTTTACGCTCCTTGAATTTATCAATCACAACACGCTGTATACGCTTGAAATTTTTTATATCTCCTGAATAAGGGATGTCTGAGCACCTTGCATAAAGGTCGATATCAAATCCTGGATAATCGAGCAATGCTTCAATCGTTATGAAGCCGTTTTTCTTGTAGTAATCAAGCATAGCCTTGAAAATATTTTGATATGGTCCTACGAAATGTTCCGGTTCTAAAATAGAAACTGCAAATAACTCATTGTAGACGGAAAGCATACCGATTGCAGTTGCTTGCGCTTCAATCATTGAACTGGTGTTCATAACATTTCCTCCAATCAACCGTTATTAGATTGCATGGAAGCGGAGGTTTCTCATTCTCCGCAATCCACGCATTTAATTTCTTCATGACTTTCTTGTAGTCCTGATCATGCATAATACTATACCAAGCCTTACAGACTTCTTTAAGGTTTCTACCATACATGAAATTAGGATAAATATTCAGAATCGTATTTATGACCTGTGTCATCTCTTCTTTCGTCATTACCAATCACCCGCCTTTATTTCTCTTGATGAAGATGTAATAAATTCATCAACTTCATCATTCCATCGTTCTCCATTCAACCATGTAGTAGGATAAGGGATATACTGACCATTATTTTTTAACCAGTCAGCTGATGTGACCTGTCTTTCTAAACCATCCATGATGGACTGATAGACCTGTTCGTTTTTACAAACACTGAGGAATTTTATATGAGACTTTTTCTTGTCTCTTTTTTTAGGATATGCTTTCCAAAATTCATTGAATGCATGTTCTCTATCGAATGCATTTTCCAATATCACACCACTATTTTGAGTATCGCAATCAGACGCACTTTGCGCAATTTGCGCATATCTTTTTTCTTTATTGTTATTTATATTTTTATTAGTTGTGGTCGTTTGGTGGGTCGTTTGGTGGGTAACATATTGCTCACCATCATCTAAAAAGCCTTTATTTAAAGTGTTTTCGGGCATTGCGCACTGGGTCACGCACTGGGACGTTTTGTGGGACGCCAAATCTGCGCAAATTTCATCGTTTTTTTGGTATAAATCATAGTTCAAAACAATGACCAGAGTATTAGATTTCGAGGGTATTTTATCAATCATTTTATTATCAACAAGAATCTCTAAAGCTGTTCTAACTTCACGTTCTGTAAGACCTGTTTCATCAGCTAATTTACGTCTAGAAGTTATAAAGGTCCCACGCTTGACAACTTCTCCCTTATACATTTTATCTGTCCAATTAGCCTTCATAATGCAATGTATAAAGACTGTTTTCACAGGAACATTCTTATACCAATCTCTTTGAGTTATCTTTCTATAAAGCAATATATACGTTCCCTTAGAAGCCATTATTTTCACTCTCACAATCAATACGAAGATCACTATGAACATGTTCGGGACAGATTTTATCGACACAATTTTGACAGATATATCCGATTGATTCTCCGGTAAATAATAGATTTATAGCTAAACTATATACATTATTTAGGGAATGTTCTGTCCCACAAATCGAGCATTTCACCGTCGTTTTTTTTGCCATATATCCCCCTATCTTTGCCTATGCATCATGGAATGGATGTTCTTTTCTTCTGCTTGCATTTCTATCAGATGATGAACCAGAGTGTTTATGTTCTCTTCCATCTTCGTAGCTATCTCTACCGTTTTCGCATACATATCCTCACGGCCGTATAAGTCTGCCATGAAGTCTGTAGCAAAGTCGATATGAATATCCTTGTCTGCTTTAATGTTGTATTCCTGTTCGTATTTTGTACCATCGTCAAATAGTTCCACGCTGATACATACAGTGTTATTGCTGTATTCTAAATTAAGCTTCATTTCTATTGCCCTCCCTGATGATGTCGTTTCTTTCATCTGATTCAAATTCCGCTTCCTCGCCGTTTGTGAACCAGTTTACGTTATAATCGGATATTTCTATCCAGTGCATCTTAACGCCTTGCTGTGAGTCTGTTTCGGGCCATCCTGAGCGTGTTTCATACCGTACCATCATTTGTTCGTTAGTAATCGCCAATACAACACATTCCAAAGGAAGCCACATGCTCCCGTTATAATACAGAAAGTAAATCGGCGTTTCGCAGCTCATGATATCCAGTATGAACTCTGAACCGTCTTTAGCTATGCTTTCACTTACTCTATACATAAGAATGCCTCCTTAAATACTGAAAACTCTGCTTCCGGTGCTAACAATTCTGCAATTCTTTCTAGTGTCGCATCATCCAGTTTTCTACAGTAGCGTTCTACCATCCAATAGGTAAATACATTCACTCCCACTTTATGCGCTGTATCGCGCAGGGAAAGCCCATGAATGAGTCGTTTTCTTTTTAAAATCGGATATGTGTTCTTTCGCTCAATATCTAAAACATTTTCAATATTAAAAATCAGACAGATTTGTGTGATGACACCGACTTCAAATTCACCAGTATTATCTTCCAGAGCTTTATACTGCTTCCTGGTAATACCTAATAATTTAGCCATTGATTTTCTGGAGATACCGAACTCTTTTCTTCTCTGCTTGATTGTCATACCTACCAGCCTTTCTTCAACATCTGTAATGATGTGTCATACAATTCTTCTAAATCGCTATCGGATAATTCGAGCATCATTTTATTGATGTAATTGATCCGGTCTTCTCTGGTAGCAGGCTTGTAATCCTTGCTCTTACGATACTTTTCATTCAATGCGTTTATCTGCTCGTTCGTCATGCCTGATAGCTCCCTTCATTTTCCGGAATCCCCATAGCTTTTCCATAACCCAAGTAAAAGGCAAGGTCAAATATATCCGTCGGATCCATTGCACCATCTATAATTTCTAGTGCTTCATCCAGCGTGCAATCATTTTCGGGTAAGATATGAGCCTTAACTTTATCCGCATATTTGCGCAAGCCATTGTTGAGGTTCTCTACCTTTGCATCGTCAGATAAGTTTGTAGATGCTTCTGATTCAATCAGTTTACAGATAGCACAAGCAAAACCATCCTCTCTTGCTGCTCTAACATCGTCAGCAAGGCGATATACAAGTTCGTCATTCTGCTCTCGTGTTAAAGGTAGATTTCTAATAAATTCACTCGTCGCTTTGAACTGCTGCTTGATTTTCTCATTGTATTCTGGAAGTTCAATAATGACATCATCAATATTTTGCATTGGGCACCTCCATAATCAACTCTTGATATTTGTTTCTTAGACGATCAAGCGCATCGCGCTGGATATTCAAAACTGAATAAAGGGCTTCGTCAATAGTTTCCTCGTTATTGTATAAATAGCCTTTGATGCCATCCTTCACTACCATTAAAAGCGATATGGACATTTTCAAAGTAATGATTTCATCCTCTAAGTCAAGTATTTCAATTTTCTTCATGATCGCAGCTCCTTAGGAGTCACCTGAACAAAATAATCATCCGGGTCTTCTCCATTTTTTCGTAATTCTTCTCTTGAATCCTCAATTCTCGCGATTAGTTCATCCTGTGTTTCCCCGGTGATTTCCATCATGTCCTGCAGGCTAAAATATTCATGCTCACCAGTTGCATTGGATAACGCCATTCTTAATCCGTTGTAAATCATTGTGTAAGAGAATCCATGATTCTCGCCATCTTTGATGAGCCCACTAATTTTCAAACGAGTATAACCATACTTACCGTACTTGGAAAGCTGCTTATCAAGCACCTCATTTCTAGTCATGTAGTACCTCCTGATGCAATGATTTCTCATGTATGCATCGTCTTATAACATTCTGCATTGCAGATTTGATTTCGCTGTATCTCTCATATGCTATCGCCTTCCCATCATTAAAGGAGAGCTCCATGTTTACATACTCAATACGCAAATACGATTTCATAAATGCTTTAGCAGCTTCGTAGCCTGCTTTTGCACACTCCCAGATTTCATAAAGCATTGATTCTAATACGGCCATTTCAATGTCAACGCATGATTGTTGACTAGGCAGTCCTTTATTAAATTGACTCATTCTTCCACCTCCTCGAGAAGTGGATTCTCATGTCTAATCAGACACTTTGTATAATAGGCGATACAGTATACACATGCTGAAATGCATATGATATCGGCCAAAATACGCATATTTATATTCATTTTTCATTTCCTCCTTGAATAATCAGGAGAAATCTTGCTATACTATAGATGTGTTTTATAGTACAGGAGATTTCTCCTTCGGATGTTTAATGAGGTCGAGACATTAAGCATCCTTTTTTTGTGATTCGTTATCTTTTATAGTTGTTTCATCATTGTAGAGACGTTCGTTAAAATAGCGCCTAGAGACTTTTCCTTCAACAGTAAAGAATCCTTTTTCTCTAAGTTCTTTATTTAACTGTCTTATGACATCATAGGCCTTAGTTTGTTTGATACCCATTATTTCCTGAATGTCGTCAGCATTTAGATATTGCTTTGTCATGCTTACCTCCTTTTCTTCTTGTCTTGTGAGGACATTTTAATTATTTGAATCCAGATCCATTTTCTGCTGTTTGCAGTTATTGGATATATCAATGCTCAGCTGCAGGTCGTAGCTTGGATACCAATTTTCAATCAGCGATAAAGCTTCATTATATTTGACCTTAGGAATATCAGCATATTCTGAAATGTCGTAGTGATCGTATAAGAAGTTGTATACAGCTTTATACACTCTTTTACTGTTTTCTTTATATGCAACGGTCTTTATCCCACCGCATGCAGAGGCAACGGAACTGTGGATAGCATTTCTGATTTTGCGGCGCTGTCGAGTGCTTATCAATGTATTATCTTCCAATGCAGTGATTCGCTTATCCTGCTCAACTAGTCTCCTATCCTGCATAAGGATTGCTTGCATTTCTGTGGATAGACCGGATAATTGAATTGCAGCTTCTTTTGATTTATTTTCAATGGTTACAAAATAGTTTCTTGCTTCCTCACCTTTTTCATTCTTTGCAGTCATGGAAAGTTTTTTAGCAAAGTCAGCTGTTAATTTTGCATCTTTAGAAGCCTGTCCACCGCATTCGCCATTGATGGCGAATGGGAAATAATCTTCATTTTCTGCTGCAAATGCATTATCAATAACGTTTTGCTTATACCATCTTGAATAATGACTTTTGTCCATCTCTAAAAACTCATAAAGCTTTCTGGCAGTAGTCATACCATTTTCATCAATGCCTAATGCGATTTCAATCGGTGTTTGATTCGTCGTGTTCATTACGTTATTCATGTTTACCTCCTTAAAATAAACTTTCTTGTTCAAATGCCAGCTGATCGAAGTTATCCGAAAGATTTATGCCAAACTGCAAAGACACCTTCTTAAACTCTGTAGCGATTTCTTTTGGAGATTTGCCAAGGTCTTTCATAACTGTTCTTTGAATCCTCTGATAGCTGGCTAACGCGTCTAATGGAATATCCCTGAAATCCGGCACTTGTATTCCTGGTATTGCATAATAGCCGTTTGCTCTTACGCTTGGAACTATCTCGTCAAATATCCAACTCGCATACTTTTTAGCCTTGTTCTGAATTTCTTTGTTTTTACTCTGCTTGGAAGCTGCTACGATAAGTCGATGAACGTTTCCTTCTGAAATAAATTTTACGTCCTGTTCGCCGCCATTAGTAAGGGTACGGCAAGTTACCCACCCCTCTTCATCACAATTTTGCTTAATAGCTTTATGCACATCTGAATAACCTAACGCCTTTGCAACATCACTTCCGCAAAAATAAGGCTTACCGTCAATAATCGTTGTTCGTACTTCTCCGAACTCGTCGTTTTTAAAAATTTGTAATTCTGCCATTTCTAGGCCTCCTTTCTTTGTGTCTAATTTAGACACTTAGCGATCAAAAAAAATCGCATTCATTCTTGTTGCACTAAGATTATAGCGTTTCTTAAAAAACGTCATTTCTGCTTTATTAAACGCTGCACCACCTTTCTCATTCAACTTGGCTGAGAATGTTTGCTCAGAAATACCCATTATTCCTGATAATATTCTCTGATTATCTTCATGTTCAGCCATAAGTGCTCTAAATAAAGCTTTATTCAATTACAATCACCTCCGTGTCTTTTTTAGACACTATAAGTATATTTCAGCCAGCCTTGTATGTCAATAACTATTGTGTCTTTTTTTTAAACTTATTAAAAATGATTTGAATTTTAATACACTTAGTGCTAAAATGAAATTAAAGGAGGTTAATTATATGGAGACTGCCGATATAATCAAGACATTGAGAGAACGAAACGGATGGACTCAAGAAGAACTTGGAGAAAAAGTTGGTGTAAAGAAATCAGCTGTAGCAAAATGGGAAAATGGTCGTGTTGAAAATTTAAAGCGCAACATGATAGAATCCTTATCAAGCATATTTGGTGTTACTCCATCTTATCTAATGGGATGGGATAATGGTGAACGTAATTTTCATATTAATCTTAAATTTCTGCTTGAATATCAAGAAAAAGATATAAGCTCACTATGCAGAGAAACAGGAATAAGTGCTGAACGAATAAACGGATTCTTAAATGATAAATTTGATCCCACAAAAGGTGAATTATTTGATATCGCAACCTTTTTCAATGTAGATCCAACAGAAATTTTAACTAAGAAAATGGCTTCGTTTAGTCACATTTATACTGATGAATATGGCAATGATAATGCCAGTATGCTGGATAAAATTGAATTGTATTATGGATACGGTATGCGTCAGATAGTAGAACAAGCAGAAAATTTAAATACAGACGGATACAATAAGGTTATTGATTACATGCGAGATTTAAATGATAAATACTTTAAGGGGTAATCATATGGATAAAATAGATAATTTGCCTTCGAAAGAAAAAGAGGTATTAGCAAGTGAATTATTTACAACACTGTGTGCTGGCCTTTCTATTAGTTGTCCTAATGAAAAAATAGAAAAATTAGGTTTAAGCATCATGAATAAAGATGGATATACTGAATTTAGGCCCACATTATTAACTATTATAAGGCTTTGCCAAGATGCTGATACGCCTAAAAAAAGAGAGTTACTAGCTAAGGCATATTCCTGGTTAGGGGCAGATTACAGAGAAAAAGCTATTTACTATATTAACTTATTTCTTGATTTGGATTTGGATTTGAAAAATAGACATCCTTATCCTTTATTTGTAAACGGGCAGGAAGTGTTCATTATGGACCGTGAAGCTCAAATTTGTTACATGAAGTTAATTGATTTAGCTAAGGCTTACGAAGGCGAATACCTATTTGATTTAGCTTATCAAACTTTGATAAAAGCATGGGATTTATTCCCTTATTCTTATACAATTCTAGCGCTTGCTTTTAATGCCCTTAGAAAAATGAACAATCTGCCACAAATAATACAAATCATCAATCATGAATTAGAAGAAGAATGGACACAACCATATATGCATACAGACATGTTGGGGAGGACTTTCTATCGAGATTCTAATCGAAGATGTTTACTTGCTGATCGCGAAAAATATATTGCAATGATTAAAAGAGGTTATATTTATAGACCGAGACCCAAAAAGAAGAAATAGAAAAAACACCCGGCGCTACGAACACCAGGTGTATGTGATGCTACGAACATCACTTGTATAGAAAAACAAAAAGTCCTCACAAGACATAATGGTTTTTCTATACCCAATTTTACCATAGATTCATTATGAAAGAAAGAGGGTATGAAAATGAAAAGACGTCCAAAAGGTATGGGGGGTGTTGCATTCCTCGGAACCGGTCGCAGGAAGCCGTATGTGGCTACTTTAAAGAAAAAGTGTATTGGTACATTCAAAAGTGAAGCAGATGCTCAGAAGGCTTTATTAGGGGCTGTATTGAATCAATGCACTTTATATCCTGACTATACGCTGAATCACACATCCATGCAAAAAGAATATATCCAATTTATTTACGATATGCAGCGTTCTAAAGCGCTGCCTGATTGTGTCGAAGATTTTCCAGACATGGCTATATACAATGATTTATTCAAATCCAAACTTTTGACAGAAGGAAAATTGATATTGCAGAACGATCGAGTGATGATTTCTGATGATATACCTACATTTGAAGAGATATGGAATAAAGAATATGAAAGACTCGGACAAGGAAAATCAAAAAGCTGGGATAGTTCAGTTAAAACAGCATTTAAACATTTACAGCCTATACATGATATAAAAATAAACGCCATAAGTGTAGACAAATTACAACATTGCTTCGATATACAGATGCAAAATGGTAGTGGAATATCTAAATTAACCCATATGAGAAACGTTTGCAATATTGTTTATAATTATGCAAGGAAAAAGAAATTGATTTCAAGAGACGATGATCCAACAGAATATATTGAATATAAAGCAACAGCTGAAAAACGTGCTATCAGAAGAGTATTCACCATAGATGAAATATACAAATTGATTTGTGATAATACGGATGAAAGCAAATTGATTTTATTATTCATTCTGACAGGTATGAGACCGACAGAATTACTTGACCTTCCAAGATCAAAAATATATCTGGATGAACAATACCTTGTAGGAGGTGTTAAGACAGCCGCAGGCAAAAACAGAATCATACCGTTACATAGGGATGCTGTTTTTATAGTTAATTATTTTATGGAAACTTATAGATATGAATATCTATGTTTCGGTAAAGGAGCAAGGTATACATATAAAAAATATATGAAGATATTCCACGATAAAATGGAAGAATTAGGCCTTAACCATAGTGAACCATATGATACCAGGCACACATTTGCTACAATAGCAAAAACTGCACATGTAGAAGAAGGCGCAAGGCAACTTATCATGGGACATGTAAGGCAAGGAACTACAGATAAAAATTACACGCACGAGCCATTAGATTACCTATTGTCAGAGATTAACAAGATAAACATTTGTTAGACTATTGTTAAACTAATATATGCAAAACATATGAAATTAACGTAAATTATGTAAATGAATAAAAATAAACGCCTTATTTTGTAATGAGTTGATATGATTTGTAAGCAACTTTCAAATCGTGTATAATAATGCAGTATGCGAAACGGAGGGATTTTTGAATGGAAGTTATGAAGAAATTTATAAGCTATTATAAGCCATATAAGACTGTGTTCTTTCTTGATATGTTCTGTGCACTTGTGATCAGTGCGGTTGATCTTGCATTTCCGCAGATTCTGAGCTATCTGAATACTACATTTTATATTCAACCAAAGGATATGATTATGGACAGTCTGCTTCTGCTTGGGGCAGGACTGCTTGTAATGTATGTCGTTCGTGCAATCTGCCGGTATTATGTAACAGCGCAGGGACATATTATGGGAGCACGTATGGAGAGCGATATGCGTCAGGATCTGTTTGATCAGTTTGAGCGCCTGTCCTTCTCCTATTATGACCGTAACAATACCGGGGAAATGATGAGCAAGCTGGTTTCTGATTTGTTTGATATTTCAGAATTCGCGCATCACGGACCGGAAAATGTATTTATCTCGCTATTGAAAATTATCGGTTCCTTTCTGTTGCTGCTGTACATCCACGTACCGCTGACCCTGATTCTGATTGCAGTAACGCTGGTCATGCTGATTTTCAGTATGCTTCAGAATAAGAAAATGCAGGCAACCTTTATGGATAACCGCCGTAAGATTGCCGGTGTCAATGCAAGCCTGCAGGATTCTCTGGCCGGTATCCGTGTTGTCAAATCCTTCGCCAATGAAGACATTGAGCGTGATAAATTTTCTCACAGCAATCAGCTGTTTCTGCAATCTAAGACGAATAACTATTACCGGATGGGACTGTTTCATGCAGGAAATAATTTCTTTCAGGGGATGCTGTACCTGACGATTCTGGTTGCGGGTGGATATTTTATTGCCAACGGAACACTCGATCCAATTTCTCTTGCGACCTATGCCCTGTATATCAACATCTTTGTTGCCCCGATTGAGGTGCTCGTTGAATTTACAGAGATGTTTCAAAAGGGCTATTCCGGGTTTAAACGATTCCTTGAAGTCATCGAAACAGAGCCGGATATTCAGGATGCACCGGATGCACAGGAGCTGAAGAATGTTCAGGGTGTCATAGATTATGATCATGTGACCTTCTCTTATAATGAGGAAGAGCATGTTTTGGATGATGTTTCTATACATATCGAAGCAGGCCGTTCCATTGCTCTGGTCGGACCAAGCGGCGGAGGGAAAACGACAATCTGTTCCCTGCTTCCAAGGTTTTATGATGTGAAGAACGGAGCTGTTCGTGTGGATGGTCAGGATATTCGAACGCTGACACTGGAAAGCCTTCGCAAGGCAATCGGTATCGTTCAGCAGGATGTATATCTGTTTACCGGAAGTGTAAAAGAAAACATTGCATATGGAAAACCCGGATGCACGGATGAGGAAATCATCGAAGCAGCCAAAAAGGCAAATATTCATGATTTCATTATGGGACTGCCGGATGGCTATGATACCTATGTCGGTGAGCGTGGTACACGACTGTCAGGAGGACAGAAGCAGCGCATCAGTATTGCCCGCGTCTTCCTGAAGGATCCAAGAATATTGATTCTGGATGAGGCCACAAGTGCACTGGATAATGAAAGTGAACGGCATATTCAGAAAAGTCTGGAAGAGCTGGCAAAAAACAGAACCTGTATCACAATTGCGCACCGTCTTTCCACCATACGCAATGCAGATGAAATTATCGTTATCTCTGAAAACGGCATGGAAGAAAGAGGAACACACAATGAACTGCTTGCGAAGGGCGGCACCTATGCCAAGTATTATCATATGCAGTTTGAAGGTCTGGATTTTGATGAACAGACTCGTGAAACACTACATTCCAGACAATAGAAAAAGCACGGTTGTGAAAAATCGTGCTTTTTTCTTGTTCTGCTGTTCAGCAATCATGTCGATATATACGAATGTTCACAGGTGTTAACGCCATGCCTTACGGCAGTCTGGAATAATGCACATGCACCAGCTTTTTCCCCTGCGGATAGCTGCGGTAAATCTGTGTTTCCCTTCCCTTGTTCATGATATGTTCCCCGCTGTCCTTCATCGTCGCATACAGCGTCCAGTAAAAGCGTACAATTGTAATATCACAGAATTCCTGAATCTTAACATCATCCTGTTGAAGGTCGCGCGTTTCATACTGAGCCATCGCTCCGTGATAAAAGGAAGCAAGGATAGCGTCCAGTCCTTCCACTTCCCCTTTTGGAAATATCATGGAGCATTCATCCTGATCACTCCACACCTCACGAATCAGCGAATCACTGCAGGTATTGACGGATTGTATATAGCTTTTTAATTCTTTCATAGTAACCACCTCACCATAAATCCTACACGCAGCTGAAAGGATTGCAAGAGCAAATATAAAAAGCTTATGCTTTTTGTTCGGTATCAAACAGATATTTTCTGATTTCTTCAAGACTGTTACAGCTTTTCAGCATGTGCGTCTGCTCATCATCAGAGACAATCCGTACAATGCGGCGAAATATTTTACTGTATTCCGTACTGATATCCTCACCGATGGCCGCAAAGAATACAAGATCAACAAGCTGATCATCCCATGTGATTGTATGATCCAGTTTGATGATTAAAATAACGGAATTCTTCACTGCTTTTTTCGTACCGTGAGGGACTGCAACACCACGTCCGATTGCTGTTGAGGAATACTGAATACGATCATAAACCGACGCCTCAAACGCTTCTGTAACATATCCGTTATCCTCCAGATATGTGCAGTATTTATGAATGAGACTTCTGCGATTTTCACAGCTGTCCTGAAAATAAGAAAGATAGCTGTCAAACTTTGTGCGAAGCTCCAGCGTATGCTTGATTTCTCTTGCAAAAATCCAATGACGAATCTGCGAACAGGATGCTTCTGTAAACAAGTGATCGATATTTATAATATTGGAAGCATGCAGACGGTTCGTTGTAGCATTCAGTATAAGATCATGCTGGTGCCCCGTTTCTTTTTTCATTTCATCACTGCCTATAATGTTCACAATTTCTATTTCACGAAAGGATGTTTCAACCATGCTTTTAATATAGGATTCAAAGGTGATTCCGGCGTCACAGATCAATAAACAGCGTATGGAACGGATATTTCTGGAGCGGTTTAAGGCTCCGACGATATGCAGACAGATAAAGCCAAGCTCATTGGCGTCAAAATAGATGTGTTCCCTTTCCTCTATCTTATCAATCGTTGTCATGATTGCGACATAGACCTCCGTGTATTTCGTTTTGATTGCTTCCAGCAGAGGATTCTCACTTGAGATACCATACTTCATTCTCCGGATTGCCGGTTTCATATGATTGCAAAGGTTTTGTTTGAGCTGTTTATCTTCTGACAGATCGACATTCAGACGTTCCGATACCAGATAAATGAATCTATCCAGCATGGCACTGTCCAGCTCCTGAAACTGCTCCTGGTTTTGCTGCTTGCGGGTTGAAAGAATCACCCGTTCCAGATAATATATTTCCTCTTCGGGAAGGCTTACATGAAATGTCTGCTCCATTTTCAGCTTCATGATGGTGGCTACATAATATTCCTGAAGATCAGTGCTGATGGTTGTCTGCTTTTGAACTGACCTGTCAATCTGACAGCGCGTAAGTAATATACAGCATTTGAGAATCAGCATACCGAAATCATAATCACAATAATGAGTATTCAGATTGATTTCCGATGATTTTACAATCGGGATAATCATCCGAATCATCTGAACATCAAATACCATTTTCATTTTTTCATATAATGCATCCGGCAGACGGACATCCAGATCATTATGCTGATATCCCTGCATCGGAAGAGTGTCTACAAAACGGTAAAAAAGATTTCGGATATCCTCTTCGTGACCTTCCAGAGACAGACCATAGTTTGAACGTTTTCGAAGTCTGCAGTCATAGTTCTCAGCAAGTCTCTCAGCTTCCTCCAGAACAGTGGTCAGTGAGGACTTTGAACGGTATAATGCATCTGCAAGATCCTCCATACGGATCGCATCCCTATAAGTTAAAAGCATATGCAAAACCGTATGTAAATCATTTCCCTTTTCCAAGGGGACAGATGTCTCAAAGCGATTTTTTTGAAGCTGCCGGTAAATCGCCTCTCTCTGTTTTTGTGTACAGTGAAGACGTATTCCGATATTCGGTTTTTTTATCAGCTCGGCACCATGAAGGAGCTGTAGAAAACTGGTATCCTGCAAATCGCTGTGTATCGTTCGCGAAGATACTGCGACCTGTTCTGCAAGCTCTGCCACAGTCTGAAAATTCTGTTCCTCTACAAGTATATTCAGAAGTTCCATCCACCTTTGTGTTTTTTTCATGATAAGCCTCCAGTTCACTGTCCTTTTTGTTTTTATCACCCATTATAGTATGCCAAGAGCCTTCCATACGGTATCTATCTCGATCCTGCGGAAAAGATACAGATTTAATTTCTGCTTTTCTTTCGGAACGCATACCGAAGGTGAGAGCTGTATGCCTAAAATAAACAGCATCTGATATCCGCTTTCTTCCATAGAAATTATATCATAATTTCTATATACAGCTGTCTGGAAAAAATTGCAGGAATACCTGTAGATGTTGAAAAAAGGAAGTGCCGTGCTCTATTGATTGTTGAAGACAGCGGTTGATATAGTAGAGGTGCAAGGAGGAACAGCAATGAAGAAAACAGCACATTGTATTCATCATACACATTGGGATCTGATCTGGTATTTCACAGCACAGGATGCAACTGTTCAGCTGTGCTATAATATGAAGGAGATGCTGGAAGGCTTTCGAAGCGGAAGAATTACAGATTTCTTTTTCGACGGACAGAGTGCGCCGATGGATGAGTACAGAAAGCTTCACCCGGAGGACGAAGCATACATACGAACTCTCGTAACGGAAAAAAAGCTCGTAATCGGACCCTTTCACTCACAGCTTGACTGCTTTATCTGCAATGGTGAATCTGTCATTAACAACCTGAGACTCGGCATGCAGTCTGCCGAAAATCTCGGATATGTTTCCAGGGTTGCATATCTGCCGGATTCCTTTGGACATTCCTGGGATTTTCCCAAGATATTTCATCAGTTTGGAATTAAGGATTTTGTCATAACACGCGGTGTTGGAGATGATTATAAGCTTGGCAGCGAATTTTACATGAAATCAAATGACGGCAGTGAGCTGCTGGTATGCACAATGATTGCAGGCTATGGATACGGATGCTATGCATTCCGTAATGGTACATTATTTGATGAATCAGCTCTTGACTACAATAAAATCAGTGTACAAAGTCTGATTGACCGGCTCCTGTCCTATTCCACACTGGATCACGAATTTGTATTTCCGCTGGGCTTTGATCAAAATCCGGCAATGCTGGATATACCAAAACGAATAGCAGAGTATAACGCACAGCAAACAGACATTGCATTTGTATCAACAACATGGCAGGACTTCTGCAATCGTGTAAGAGAGCATGGTCACAATTTAAAATGCCATGAGCATGAACTGTTCTCGACGCAGTATCATCGGGTTCACCGTTCCATTTTCTCCGCACGCGCAGATATCAAAGCACTGCAGGATGCCTGTGAGCGAAAGATCACATACGGTCTTCAGCCTCTTATGTCCATGCTGGATGCACAGGGTATCCCGTATGACCACGGACTGATCGATGAAATATGGAATCGTCTGCTGCGCTGCCAGACACATTCCTCTGCGACACTGACAGATGAAACAAATGACTATATTCAGCAGGAAACACAGAATGCTTACAATCTGATAACCTCTCAAACGGTATTTCTGATGAAGCTGCTTTCTCTTTCTGTACAGAAGAGGGAGGATGGATATCCTCTGCTGGTATGCAATACGCTGCCATATACAAGAACACAGACACTGCATACAACTGTACAGACTGGAAAACCTGATTTCCGAATCCTTCTGGATGGAAAGGAGCTGCCGTATACGCGTGCAGGGACAGTAAAAAAGAACTGTGGTGTTTTACGTAAAGATATCCGTGATATGGATCCCAAGGGCTATTTCTATGAAACAGAAATCATATTGCAGATTGATCATATGAAGGGGCTTTCCTATCGCACATTGTATATTCAGGATATTGATCAGCCATCTGTCAGCTATGAACTGGCGCAGGTTCCTTATATTGAAAATAACCGTTTCCGTATTCACAAGGATGAAGAGGGTGTACATATCTTTGATTACAGGAGTCATAGGGAGCATCGCAGCGCTATCTATCTGGAGGAGTCCGGGGATGAGGGAGACAGCTTTGACTATTCTCCTCCAGAATATGACTGGATTCTTACAGATTACTTTGAACATGCAGAAGTTTCCTGCGTACAGAATATGACTTACAGCTGTATGACCCTGACAGGTACCATGGAGATACCTCGGAATCTGAAGAATAGAAAAGATAGAATACGAAATTCCGGTATGCGATATAAAATTAAGCTTGAGCTGATAGATAAGAATAATATCCGTATTTCGGGAACGATTGATAATCATGCAACGGATCATCGTGTACGTCTGGTTTTCACCGGACAGGCACCGCATACGTATTCACTTGCAGGGACACAATACAGCTACATCAAACGCGAAAGCACTCCGGCAGCTTTAAAGACCTGGAAGGCGGATGGCTGGTTTGAAGAGCCCAGTCCAACATGGCCGTTATTGAATTATGTATCGGTAGAGGATGATGAAGTCATGACTGTTATGACGAAAAGCAGTAAGGAATATGAGCTGATAGACGAAGGTAACAAGGATATCGCTGTAGTATTGTTTCGTTCCTATGGTGCTATGGGCTATCCGGATCTGCATCGTCGTCCGGGCAGGCCCAGCGGTCTGGACTACATGATATTCCAAACACCGAAATGTCAGATGCTGAAAGAAAACAGCTTTGATCTGGCCTTAACGTGGTATGAAAGCTATGACGGTAATCGTATCTGCCAAGACTACATTCAATATGCCTGCCCGCAGCTCTGTTTTGAAGGACAGCATTTTGATAAGTCTGTGCATCCGATATCCTATTTTCCTACCAATCCACCAGAACAGAGACTTCCGGATTCCTGGAGCTTTCTGAATATGGATGAGCTACAGGGCTGCTTCGGATCACTGGTGAAGGAAAAAGATTACTGGCTGCTTCGTCTGTATAACAATGAAATAGAGCCGGTATCCTGCGGCATAATACATAGCGATGAAGCGCTTGTTTACACACTGACGACACTGGATCATACAATACACAAACCGCTGTCCAATGAGCTGGAGCCTCTGCGTAAGGGTGAGCTCAGAATGATACAGATAGAAAGAACATAAAGGAGGACTTGTTTATGAAACGCATTATCGGAGTATGTGCCTGCCCGGCAGGAATTGCCCATACGTATATGGCCGCTGAGAATCTGGAGCGGCAGGGTAAGAAACTGGGCTTTCAGGTAAAAATTGAAACAAATGGTTCCGGAGGTGTAGAGAACCGATTACGTGAGGAAGATATTAAGGAAGCAGACTACGTTATCATTGCGGCAGATACCCGTGTGGAAATGGAGCGCTTCAGAGGGAAAAAGCTTCTGGAGGTTTCTGTAACAGATGCCGTTAGAAAAGTAGAAAGCGTATATGAAAAACTGAATGATGCACTAAAAGAATATTAAATGAAAAAGAGGAGAAAATTATGAATTGGAAAAAAAGCTATAATCATCTGATGTCCGGTGTTTCTTACTTCCTGCCATTTGTTGTAGGTGGTGGAATTATGCTGGCATGTGCCTATCTGTTTGATTTTCAGAATGCCAACACAGCGACCTTCGGCTCATCCAATGTTTTCGTTTCCTGGCTGAATCAGATTGGCGGGCTGGCTATGGGGTATATGTTTCCGATTATGGG
>OBZG01000439.1_pt1 | contig 32226 bp, 53 predicted proteins | sample 1550701 | NCBI WGS metagenome assembly OBZG01 (sample SAMEA2580229, study PRJEB22360) | human gut metagenome | biome: human gut; feature: human-associated habitat; material: faeces | place: Denmark | collected 2008/2010
CCGCCGCTGGTCTTTTGGATGTACCTCATAATACAGGGTGCGCCGGCAGAAAGATTTAGGGTATTGATATCCAGGGTCTGCCCGGTAATGCTTATCCTCCGGTACCCCTTTGCATAAAACTCACCTGTGGCAGGGTTTGCCAAAAAGTTTGCGGATTTCCGGGCTGTATTTGTTTCCGTGGTGTCATTGGCATTCCCGGACAGCACCATCCGGTAATCCGCGCTGCCGGTTGTATTTGTCTGCGTTACTTTGGTGTCGCTGTTGCTGTCGGCGCCCCACTCCGCGTCTCCATCAGCTTTCCACTTTAGTATCTGGCCGCTGGCCCCGCCGGCAGGAATGTGCTTGTTCCCCGGAGCTGTTGGGTGGATGAATTTATTGGCACCATCAGCAATACCATTAAGCTTGTTTAATAACGTGGTCGTGAAATCATTTGTAGACAGCCCTTTGCCTGTCACCTTATCAACCTTGTTGTTGAGGCGGGCCATTAGTTTTCCATATAATTGTTTAAGCCCATCATTGTCTAAATATGACATAACCCACCTCCTTAGGAGTCAAGAATAGCGTCAATCTCCGCTGCAGTCATCGGCACCATCTCATCCAGCTTTTTCTTATCGGCGGCGCTCATTAATCCATTCGCGGTCTGTGTGGCAGCACCGTAAGTAGTATTTGCTGGTGTCTGCCAGCTGCCATCTGCACGCAGGAATTTTGACTGCGTACCTGCCGCAGGTGCCGGTACAAGCCCTGTCCCTCCGGCAGCGCCGGCTGTTGCCGCCTTAAATGGCGAATATGTAGTATCCGTAAACTTGGCGCCGGCCGGCACATCAACCGCCACGGTATGTCCCCCGACCGTTGCAGCGTTACCGCCATTTGCCGGCATTGATGTCGGCTTGTTTTTGATGAAGGCGTCTGAAGCGGTAAAATTTTACACCCAATCGCTCTGCACGTTTTGTTCTGCGTTGGCCGGCGCATGGGCTGCCTGGCTGTGGTCATAGGCAGCTTTCCCACGGTCTCCCCTATACGCAGTGCTGGCAGTCTCCCCGAGCGCAATAGTTTCTGATACCACAACGTAGGCTGTCCCAGACCACCTGTAAGTTTTCCCGGAAGCAATATCTATGTAAATTTTTCCGCTCTCTGCCGTAATTTCCGTAGTGTGGGCAGACTCTTTGTAAAATTTCCCTCCACTTAAATATCCCTCAAGGACATCATCCACGTAGGACGGCAGCTGGGCGGCCGGTACCTTCCCCCCGCTGTCAAGCTCTGCCACGCCACCTGCAGCCCCTTTCTGCGCCGCCGGAATCGCAGATACATCAGATGCAGATAACGTAATGTCAGCCGTCAAGGCCTTACCATTGATTTTTCGGCCTGTTGATACCTTCCCATTCAGTTTTGTTTTCAGCTGTTCCCACAGATGCTGCAGGCCGCCTACGTCAAGATATTTTGCCATGCGTGTTTTCCTCCTCTACTGGCTTAATATACTGTCTATTTCTTCTACGGTAATTGGTTCCCCCAGGATTTCACTTGGTTCAGGGCCTATGCCGTCCAGGGCGTCAATCTCCGCTTCCGTTATAACATCAGCCACAAAAGCCTGGAGGTCATCCGCTACTTGCTGCTCTGCTCCCGTAGCTCTGCTCACTTCTGCCGCAAGGTTATCGGCAAGCACTTTTTCAGCGGCAACCGCCCGGGAAGCTTCTGCCGCTATGGCTTCCGCATTTTCCTGCTCGGCAGCTTCCGCCCTGGATACCTCCGCATCCAGCCGGAGAGACAATGCCTCTTCGGCCCCCTGCGCCCGCACCACCTCAGCATCAATCCGGTCATCCAGGCGCTGTTCCTCCCCTGCAGCACGGTCAGCTTCCGCCTGCAGATTCCGCGTCAGTTCCGTCTCCACCGAAGTGGCCCTGGCTTCCTCTGCGTTGACCCCGCCCTGCGTCTCCACAATAGCTGCCTGCACGCGGTTGATATCATCAGCTTCTACGGTATCCCCTGTTGTCTCATAGGTGATGTACACCACCGGGGCATCCGACTGGATTCGGATTATCCGTTTCCACGGTGCCATACTTGGCGTGGACAGCGCATAGGTCTGTATCTGTTCCCCGGTCAGCATTGGCCCTGTATACACTGCCAGCGTGCTGTCTGCAATATTGTCATGCTGCAGCTCCTCATCGTAGATTCCGGAGGGCGGCATCTGGATTTCTTCTTCGATGACATAGGCGTTTCCGTCAATTTTATTCAGTTTGTCATGGAATACAGATAGCTCCATCATTACCCCATCACCTCCAGTGTCACGGTTCCGATAACCGCTATCTGCTCATCAGTCAGCTCTATGTTGTGTGAATAGCCATTGATTGTAAGGTCTGCATAATCCTCCACGCCGGCTGTTTCCAGGAGGATATTTCCCACACGGGCATACCCCACATAGGAGATGTCGAAAGCATTTTCCTTCAGAAAGCCGTCAAACGCCTTCCGGAAGGCCGCCTGAACCTCCCCCAGATTCATCCCGTTTTTAAGCTTAACTCTGCCCATGATATTGACTGGCAGTTCCTCCGCTGATGCAATGGTCACTGTGGCCCCGATAGGGCGCATTTCTTCAATGTAATCCTTGACAACTTTCAGAAGAGCAGGAGTAGCTGCCGTCTTATCTTCATCGGCTATTACCACCTTAACGGTACCGGGACCATAGGCCAGGGGGAATACTTTAGCGGCTCCCACTCCCTTACAGGCCATTGCCCAGTTATAGTAATCGTAGATGTTGCCGCTGGTGGATGGTTTCCTGAGTATGGTAAGGTATCGTTCCCGGAAAGCTTCCGTTTCTTCCTCATCGTTTCCCGGAGTAACCAGTTCTGCCAATTCTGCGGTTTCCAATCCTGTTACATAATTAATGGGTATCAGTTTTCCCTGACACCCATTTCCTATGCTCCCCGCCGTCTCGCAGGTAAGTTCATATATTCCCTCACCCAATTTTCCGGTAACAGAAAGATTCAGGCTATCACAATTGAAACGGGTTCCATTTTCCAATTCCAGACTTTTAGGTGTAATCGATGCCTTCCATACTGCCGCTGTAGCCGGATGCGGAACCACGTTACGTTCAGCTGCCCTTTTTATAAGATATTCTCTGGATGCTTTATCCGTAAAAACTTCCCGCAGGAAAGTATCCAGGTCTATGTACAATAGCTGGTGTTCTATGGCGGTCGGGGCCAGAGCGTCATGAATTATGGAGCCTTCCCGCTTATCCATGCTGCTGGGAACACGGTCCATCATCCGCTGGAGAATAACTTCTTCGGTAATGTTTTCATACATTAAATACTCACCACCTTTTCTGCGGGCACATCACCATAGATGGTATGCACCGTGAAGGAAGCTTTTACAGCCCCACGCAGGGATGTGTCGAAAGAAAAGTCCGTAACTTCTTTGATGCGCTTATCCCAGGTCAGTGCTTCTGTAATTCGCCGTTCAAGCTCCGGGCAGACATAGGTAACCGGCATCCCGAAAAGATCCTGAAACTCGCTTCCATAATTCCAGCTATACACCAGATACCGATACCGTTCTGTATTCAGAATTTTAAAAATAGCCTGCTTCATTGCTTCCAAGCCTTCTACGTTTCCAATAACCCGGTCATTTGCGAAATCCATCTGATATGTCTTTGTTGGCTGCTGTCTGATTTCAAAACTGTCATCCCGGAGAATGATACTGCTTTTGGGTATCATCCTATTTTGTCCAGTACAACAAATTTCTGGCCGCCCTGAACGCGCAGAAGGATTACCTCATCCCCAACCGCCAACTGATTGTGGATGATAATTCCTGTTTTCTCTGCTTTTTCACGGGAAGAGGTATCTGTCTCAAAGTCTGTTACATTACGGGACATTACGATCTGCTTTGCAGTAATAGGCAGCTTCTGGTCCACCAATATCCCCAGCGGAGCAGCGCTGGTGACCTTGCCAAAACATAGAGCGACAGGCTTACTGGCCTCCACCGCCTCTCCTGCCGCTTTTTTTATACTCTTTATCAAATCCTTAGAGTCACGCATCAAAACCGCCTCCTCTCAGCGTTAAATCCATCCGGTGCTCACTCTCATTAAAGGTATGTTTGCACTTTTCCACTAACATCAGATTATCCACCTTCGTATCTGCCAGCTGCAGACTTGTTACCAGCATACATCCGGCGCGGATATTCATATCCCCAAAGGCATTAGATATCGACAGGTTCCGTGTCTCTTTATTGTAAAGGGACAGCAACGCTTCCGCCTTTGCCGCCCCATTCTCGCCTTCTTTCAGAGTGTCATAATACTGCAAGACACCCCATTTGTTTATATTTTCGGAATGCTTTGTCATATAGACATCCCGTTTACCGGTTTCCTCGTTATCGTAAACCAACTTTACTTGGTTATATGTGTTGGAATCTATGCTGCAGGTATAGCTGTAATCTTCCGCGCTGGTATCGTCAATCAGAAGGTTATAAGCCATTCCCGATATATTCCGCAGGGCCAGTTTTCCGAAGTCATCATACAGGACATACATCTGCTTTGCATTGGTCAGTGTCAGGTCAAGGGCATTCTGCACAATGTCAAACAGGGTTTCCCCGTCCTCAATCCTAGATTCAATCTTATATCCGGTATCCTCTATATTGCCGGTCTGCAGGTTAAAATCAGCACATATCATCTGCAGGAGTTCGCCTGCGGTCTTATTGGTATAGACGTAAGTTTCCTTATTCTTAAAATACCGCAACTGGTCGTAGGCTTTAATATCAACAGTACTGTCTTTTTTCGGCTTATACTGAAAGATAAAACCATAAAAAAGCGGCGTACCATCTACCAGCAACTGAATACTGTCTCCGTTCCGGAACTGAAGAACACTGTCATTCATAACAGTACAATTCAGCTCCCCAGGGCTGCCGTAGCGGTCCGTCTGCCATGTCAAGCCATCCAGTACCGCAGGATAATACAGAGTACCATCATGCTCTATTATTAACTCTATGGTCACTCTCTCACCTCCTATGGCATGGTAAGCACCTGGCCGGGATATATCAGGTTGGGATTGCTTATCTTATCCTTATTTAGTTCATAGATTTTGGAGTAATCAGAGCCATTATCGTAATACTGCTTTGCAATCTTCCAGAGGCAGTCCCCTTTTTTAACGGTATAGGTACCACCGGCCTGCGGGGCATTGTCAGCTTCCCGGCTTTCCGTCAGCACCGCCGTGCCATCTTTTGCTATGGAACAGGTCTTTGTACCGTAATCCTTATACTGTTTAAGCTTAATGGATACCTTTACGTCTGGCCCTTCATTCTTGGCATCCTCTTTTATTGTATAATCTTCCAGGGATACTTTCAGGTTGGTCGAAAAAAGCCCTTTTCCTGATGGAAGTGACCGGGAAACGATAAACTGGAATCCTTTCTGGCTGGCCTTAAGCTGTTCCAGGATGCTGAGATAGTATCCTGCCGTCTGCGCACCGCCATTGCTGAAAGGGTAGCTCACGTTTGGCAGTAAGGCGTCAAATGCTACCTCTGAAAGCCCGGGCTGCTTTAGCAGGTTTATTTCACCCTCGTTTATCAGCGTCATGGTTTTGTTATTCCCGTTTATCTTTACCTGGAGGCTCCCGGGCGTTACGGGGAGCATTACGCTCCCCAGATAAAATACATAGGCCATTACTTATGCTCCCCTTCCGCAGCCTGCTCCATTGCCGTATCAACTTCTGTTACCAGGTAGTCCACGATGCCATCCAGATCCATGTTGGAGCTTACATTGTTATGGTTTACCATTTCCACCTGGATTTTAGCGGTGGTAAACCGATTGACTGTTTCCTGTTCTGCAAGATCACGCATGTATTTTAGGTTTTCATCCGAAATATCCAATGCCTTTTTTGTATTACTTGCGGTTTCACCAACCCCTGAATTAATACTGTTTGCATCTTCCAGCAAATCAGAATAGGTTGAGTTATCATAAGCAGCTTTCCCACTTTCTGCATTCATTCCCAATGCTTTAAAAAGGTCGAAATTGGAAACCTTGTCAGCCAAGCCTTTCCCATAGTCATACCCACTGGAATAAGCATCAGTATAGGAGCCATAATCAATGGTACTTACTACTTCTTTCCATCCTGATTCTGATTTTATTTTTGATGCCGTATCGGTAATCTTCTGCTGAAAATTATCAAGCCCACTCGTAATATCAATTTCAACGCCTGGTATTCTGTTTATTACCGTTTCTATGGCCTCTGCCATTTTAATTACATAACCGATGACCGTGTTTGCCAAATCCAAAAACAAGATTTGAACAGACGCTACCGGATGCTCCCATACATTCGCAAAAAAATTAACAAAAGCAGCTATTTTATTCCACCAAAGCGCAAACATGTTTATACCAAACTGTTTAAGAACATTTAATGCCCCCATGATTATCCCTGTCGCGCTGACAGAACCTCCCGTCCATTTATTCCATGCGGCCACGCCCAAATATAGCGCCGCAATAACTGCTGTAATGGCAATCAATATCCAGGTAAGCGGACATGCAAGCAGGGCGCTATTGTATACCATCTGTGACGCGGATGCCGCTGCCGTATTCCCTGAAAGCACACCAAAACCGATACTCACAAAGGTTTGTATTGCCCTAAACGCCCCCATAATACCGGCGCCTATTGCCTGAATTCCATTCCATATAGCAGTTGCTGCCGCTGCACCTTTGGTCAAAATCAGATACCATGCCAGCCCTGCGGCTGCAATACCAATCACCGCAGAAATCATTCCCCAGTTATCGCTTAGTGTTTGTCCCAGTCCTCCAAGCACAGACATTCCGTTCTGTGCAGCGGTAAGTATCCCATTGATTCCAGATACAACAGCTGTCAGCATAGGCAATACCGATACCGCAAGTGTTCCGGTGAAATTCTTCCAGTTTTCTTCCATAAGTTTGGTTTGATTCGCATAGCTGTCCTGAGTGCGGGCAAAATCCCCCTGCGCATCCGAGGTCTGGGCCATTAAATATTTATAACGCAGTATGACCTGTTCCGCCTGGCTCATCTTGTCATAAGTCTTTCCAATTCCTTCGGCCATAGCGTAAGCATTCATATTAGCCACACTCATATTTATGCCGAGCTGCTTCAGTGGTTCTGTCTCGCCGCTAATTCCTGACCGGATTTTATCAAAAGCTTCACTGCCAGAAAGGTTATAGAAAGAAGCCATATCACCAGAAAGCTGCGTAATATTCTTCGACATTTTTAAAAGCGCATCACCGGTAATTCCGGAACTTTTTAACATGGCCCCCATTGTAGAAGAATACCTTTTTGCAGACAATTCGTTTAACCCATAAGCATTTAAAGTCTGCTGGCTCCATTTATCTATTACCGCGCTTTGCTTGCCAAAGGTAACGTCAACTACATTTTGCACTTCTGTCATGTCCGAAGCATAGCCTACGGCTTGTCTGGCAGTTTCAACTAATGCCATCCCTAAACGGCTTATGGTGTTCGCAGCTATACCAGATATCGTGCCTTTGAGAATAGTGAAACCATCATTTGCACTTCTGGAATTATTGGATAATTCTTTTGTCTGTGAATTTAACCGTTTCATCTCCTCTTCTGCCTGGATTATAATCGCAGACGATTCTGTCAGCTCATTTCTTGCCGCCTGGAGGGATTTTGTGTCAAAAGCCCTCCCTGTTGCGGTATTCATTGACTCGCAAGAGCTGATGACCAGATTCAAGGCTGAATTAATATGCTGTAGAGCAGGCCCCATTCTATCATTCAATTTGAGCGTTGTACTAATTGCCCCCACCTGATCACCTCTTTCTTTTCCTTCTCCTCTTTAACTCTGCTTCCTTCTTACGCTCTGCCTCCATTTTTATCTGAATGGAAGCTACGACAAAGGCTTTTTCCCTTATTGGCAGATTGTTAAACCGGGAAGGTTTCCACCCAAGTTTATGGAAACAATAGTAAGCCGCGTTTGACTCGCTATCATCCCCATTAATCAGTTTTTTGCTTCTTCCACCAATTCATTTATATCTTCCATATCCGTTTCATCAACAAGAGCATCCGCCAGCCTGTCAAATTCGTCCTTGTACAACATCTTCTTAATTAACTGCTCCGCACCCATCACTCCGTAACTGTTCTGCAGTTCCGCATTATTCAATTCAGGAAATACCACTGCAGTTACCGCAAGTTTTGTCAAATAAGCATTTGCATCAAACACCTGTGTGAATTGCCCTTTTTTCCCTGAAACAGGAACCTGCTTTGTACAAATTTTCCGTAAAGCTTCATCTTCCTCCGCTGAAACCGGATGTATAATCCACTCAACAGGCCCATTTTTATCCTTAAATCTTTTAGAGATGATGATTTTTCTATTCTCTCTCTTTTCTACGTTTCCTGCTAAAAAACATGCTAAATTATCCATTCTTATTACCTCCTTAAATCTTTGCATAAAGAAAACACCCAGGTTTCCCTGAGTGTTTACGCTAAATAATATTAATAATAGTTACATTAAAACATCTTTTTCATAAGGGCCTTGTACATTTTGTCATCAAATTCGACCAGACTATTTTTTCCATTCCTAAACTTAATTGCAATATTGTATGTGCCTTTATTTTTGGCCGATATCGCAGCCAGTAATCCTACAGGGCCTAACAGTGCCGCCCCTACCGCACCCCTCATAATTCCACTCGCAGCGCTTTTTCTCTGCTCATCAGTAATCACCTCATAGCACTCTACCGTATCTTTATTGATAGGTACTGTATTGTTGAACGATACTGAAATATACATTTGGCCCATTACCAAAGACACCAGGCAACCAGTATAATCACCTGCTATTACTTTATTTTTTGCCATACCCCCACCCCTTTGCTTTTTTCTAATTGTACCACTAAAAGAAGTGAAAATCCACACTAATTTACAGCATTCCGTTTAGCAGAGAAAACTTTTCAGGCATTTTGAAATCCTCAAACGTAAAGTCCATGTCCTCCTCAAGGTACTCTCCATCCGCATCAAATTTAGCCAGCGTACCGCCATCGATGTTACATCCGATAAAAACAACAGTCTGCCGGCCCGCCTTGGATGTCGGATCCTCATTGGTTACCTGGATTTCAAAGTAAATATCCTCCCCAGTGTCTTTGTACCGCTGCATAAGCTCACGGAAAATACTGGTATTATAATGGAAAGTGGCGGAACCGCTCCCCTTCCATCCGGTACTTTTATTCCCGCTCCCGGTCTTCCCAAGTATCGGGACTTCCGTTTTGGTCTTCTCAAAATTCGCCTCCAGGTTGATTGCCTGCATGAAATTATACCGGTTATTCCCGATGGTCACATAACATTCTGCCATCTTAGCGGACAAGGCATCGGAAGCATTCATTTTTATATTGTTCAGCATACTTTACCTCCTTATGCGACTTTTACAGCCATGTACATCTGCGTCATCGTATTGACCACCGTAATGGCATTACCGACAACCACCGATTTTTTGCTTTCCCCCTGCTCCACCGTGATATCATCCTCGGAGAAATTTTCAATCGCCCGGATTTTAGCCAGCTCCTCATGATGCTTTACAATATCGGCCCATAAACTGATACGTCCGCTTGCATCATTAGGGATTACGCCCAGATACTTTTCTGTGAAGAGGGTTGCAATATCATTGGCTATCTGGTCAATGACGCGGATCGTCTGATTGTCCTGGAATACCTCGCCCTTGGCATCCGTCAGTGTCACCAGGGAATTGGTGTCATTCAGCACCCGGATAACCTGGCCTACTTTGTGGAACGTGAACTCCCCTGCCCTGATTGACTCTTCCAGCTGGGCCTGCGTAAAGTCAACCACCGGCTCGTATTCACCGTCATACACACGGTTCAGCGCTGACCGGTTTACAGCACAGGCGGCCTCCGCTCCTGTTACCCAATAGACAAGGGATGATTTCGGAGCCCCTTCATCGGCTACTTCATTCTTCACATTGATGACGCCTTCGTAGTCCGCCGCCCTGCCCTGCAGCACAAGCTGGAACTTTGCCCCGACTTCATCCCGCATCCGCTTCGTAAAATTAATATACAGGGCTTTTATCTTATCATCATCAGACACAACCCCAAGGATGTTGAAGGGGTACCCTTCAATCTTGTCCAGGAATGCCTGATGCGCCGCGCCGTCTACCGTACTGTTTGTGCCTCCCCTCAGCGCTTCCCCGGCTGTCGCTGTCAGCGTTGCGTCCTTTTTCCAGGATACATAATCATTGTCCGCCAGCTCCGCTGCCGTTGTGACCGTCTGTGTCTCCAGGCGGGAATTATCCAGATACAGGGATACGTCAAACTTAGTGCCGTCATCCACATTGGCCTGGATGATCACGTTCATGGCATTCCCCCGTGTCCCCGGATATTTTGCTGTGGCAAACGTGTTTGTGGCCCTTTCCCCTCCCCCATTAAGCCGGTAGGCATATAGTGTCTGGGCATTCAAAAACAAGTCCCTTAAGCCCCTCAAAGCGTCATTGGTATAATCATACCCGAAAATCTTCCGGGAATCTTTCTGGAATTCTTCATTCGTCACCGTGAACACAGCGCCTGCAGGCCCCCAGTTAAGTTCCAGCGGCATGGCAGCATATCCACGGTCTGACAATGCAGCTGCCGCCCTGGCGGCTGATACAAAGTTTATGTAACATCCAGGCAGGACTTTATTCTGCACAAGGTATGTGCCTCCTCCTAATGCCATATCATTTCACCTTTCCTTTCATAAATTCATTTATCTTCCTTGTCACCTGGGCTTCCGTATAGGACTTTCTATTTTCCAGCAGTACGCCCAGAAGGTCACGCCTGGCGGCATATTTCTTGGATTCCAAAAGCTGCTCCTTTGAATAGGAGACTTCAGTTAAGGTCTTTTTCACCGCTTACCTCCATTTCCAGAGTGTAATCACCCATCTTCTCAGCATCATTCGACCAGATTAAGAACATATCGTAATCTACCATGAAATGCATTACATCCCCGTCCTTTTCCGCATGCATACCGGTACCACGTACCATATCCCCCTCCACGATGATGTATTCCAGGCATTCCGTTAAAACGGAGAACACGGTATTGCATTCAGCGGTTTTTTCTGGCCCATTCGGAAAGTAATGGATGCAAAAAGGTACCTTTTCATGATACCGGCGTCCTAGAAACTGCTCAAAAGATGGATTGATACATTCAATCAAAAAGCAAGGCTCAGTCAAGCCCTGCTCTACATTTTCTGTATATATTTCGTACTCTTCTCCGTATGCTGCGGATATAGCCTGGACAATGCCGTCCACGATTTTATTTACCATTCATGCATCCCTCCAGCCACTTGTTCAGCTTCTTTTCAAGTATTCTCGGTGCCGCCGCCTGGATTTCCTTCTCAGATATAGTCATCATAAATTTGCCTGGAACCCACCCTTGATGATCCCTGGTGCGGTGCCCGTACTCTACATAACTGGCATATTCAATAGGATTAATAACCTCAATCACATAAGTGTCACCATAATGGTGCACTTTCATAGTATCGGCATATTGTTTCGCACTCCCGGTTTTCAAATCATCAGCACCGCTTCCTGATTGCTGAGTAGTCCATCCACGCTTTAAGGCCCCGGTATCTTTTGGAGTCCTCCTGATAGCCAGGGCCAGAAGCCGGGCGGCCAGTTCTTTCGCACAGGATTCCATAAAAGCCGCTTCCTCATTTTCAAGCTTTGACAGGTTATCTCTCAAGGTTTTAATCTGGTGATAGTCAAAGCCACCATTACGGCCCATCAGGTATACCCCTTAAAGGATTCCAGATTGATTTCCTGGTGGGTAGCAAATACTGCTGGAATACCGCTCCGCGCATAATCCGCAGTTACCCCGTTCTGGTTTACCGTAATCCTGGAACCTGGCTTAATTTCAACCTCCGGAGAAATCAACAGGACCGTTCCCTGGTTAATGGCCGCAGCTGGTTCCGGATCGGAAGCGGAGGACACCGTTTTATATATCATGAGGCACGGCTGCCCTTCCAGTACCTTCACTTCCTCAAATCCAGTACTTCCGTTTGGCTTCTTGACCTTCTGCTGTTCAGTCACCATGCATGTACTTGTATAAGTCTGCTCTATCACAGTTCTGTGCATGGCCTGCGCCTGCCGGATAGCATTTATAATCATCATTACCACCTCAGTTTCCGGTGCCGGTTAAGCTGCCCCTTATAGTCTGCCAATACGCCGCCCTGAAGGGCATCAGCTGCGCTGGCAAAGCTTGTAGATGTATTTCCCTCTGTGATGGAGGATACTATCACAGGGCCTTCTGCATCCCCAGGCCTGCTGTGCCGGTATAAATCAATTGCCATCCGGTATGCTGTATTAATCAGGCCGGATGGCAGCTCGTTTATATTGCAATAATTTATTATGGTTTCCCTGACGTCGTCCAGGATAAACTGCAGGGAGACATCCTGGGAAGTATCAGCTTCCGGAACCCCCAGCAGGGCTTTTAACTTCCCAAGTTCCATGTGTGCCTCCTTAAGCGATAGTCGATACAAACACCTGATCCGCATAAGGGAAGGAAGGAAGGGACGTTGCTACGGCTTTAATCCACTTCGCAACCGGATCCTCCGTATTGTACTGACACACGATGATATTTCCTACCGCAGAAACATCCACACTGGGATTTTTGCGCAGTTCCAGTTCTTCTGCGGTTACACCATAAAACGTGTCACCCATTTTACCATCCGGCATCATAATAAAAGCATCCTCCGGCAGAAAACGCTTTGCAGAATAGGCACCCTTAGCGTCCTGCACTCTGTACTTTTTGTCATAAATGGCAATCTGAGGAAGCTTCTGCTGTGCCAAAAAAGCGTTGAGTTCGGACACAGTCAGCATCTTCGCGCTGTTAACACCATAGATTGCCGAGCGGATTCTTTCGTCTCTCAAAATAGCATTAAGGACTTTCTTGGACGTCAGCGCTCTTGTCGGCGTAAATCCTGTATCCCCTACAATTTTATCCACCCAGGAATCCATATCCTCAAGAATTGTAGGTGTACCGCTGGTCCATGTCTTAGATGCTTTGTGCGCGGAAGGCATACCATAATCAATGGACGCCTTTACACCGTTTTCATTAATCTGGATTTTTCCAGTGGAAAGCGCTTCCATCCTCATTGCCTCCACTCTGGTGCGCACAGATGCTACAAGATTGTCAACATCATTAAAAATGCGCCTGATCATGTCAGCTTCTTCATTATCATTTCTGGGACTCTCCAGAGCAATCAAAGTTTTTTCCGGAATCTTAATCTTTCTCTTGATCAGCGCCATATCCTGCATAAAGCCTTCTACGCCTTCTCTGGATCCGATTTCTGCCTCCGTATCAAAAGCATGTACCTTTGCAGATACGGGCAGATTACTGGCCCCTTTGATGATATCAATCTCCAATGCTTCCGTTTTCCTCTCGGGGAAAAGAACCTCGCCCATATATGCTTCCTGGGTACGCTCCTTCGTATAGTCAATAAGTTCCCTGGGTGTCAGTAATTCTTCTACTCTCGGCATTTCTTAGCCCTCCTTAATCTGTAACTGGCCGTTCACAAAAAATTTGATATACGGCATTTTAGCAATGAGCTGCTGCACAGCTTCGACATTATATTCTCCCTGCAGGCGTTCGGTATTAACGGAACCGTCAATCATCAATGCCCCCGGCTGCGGCCCGTGTGTCACTTCAATTGTGTCAAACAGAATTCCCACGGGATCCGCCGAAAAAGTATATGTATATGCTTCTGCGGTACCACCACGTGTGACCTTAACAGCTTTGCCGTCGGCATCAAGCAGCGTCCCCGCCGATACAAACTTTTTTCCATATTCATCAGCTTTTACCCCTGTGTCAGAGACCGTGCAGCTGATATTCTGATAATGCTCACTTTTCAAAAATTCCGGCGTATTATCAAAGACCTTCTTTGCATAAAACATGTTTTATTCCTCTCTTTCTTTTTTATCCCCACGCATTTGCGTAAGGGTTATTTGCAGCTGTATCTGTTTTATTTAAGGATTCGGCTATAGCTTTGGCCAAGCTTCCTTCATCTGTCTGTCCTGCTTTCGGAATGTACCCTCCTTTTTTCCCGCCTGCGGATGCTGACTCTGCTGTTTTAAACAAGTGAGGAGCTGATTCCTTCAGCGGTTTGAGCGCATCATCAATTCCAACAGGACTGCCATCCTTGTCAAAGGTAAATTTCTCAAGGCCTCCCTGTTTATAGATAATATAATCAGTGTCCAGGACTCCGGCCGCTGAAAGTTTCTCCTTCAGGGCATATTCTTTTCTTGTATTGGCCGCCGCAGCTTCCAGCGAAGAAACTTTTTCCTTATATTCCTTAACCTGCTTCTGAAGCTCCTCATTATCTGCATTTCCTTTTTTCAGGGTATCAATTGTTGTGTTTGCCTCTTTCAGTTTCCCATTTACTTCGTCAAACCGTTCCTTCGGTACGAAGCTCTTCATGGTTTCATTCCAAGCATCCATTACAGCCTGTGCCTGTTCCTCTGTTAACCCCTGTGCCATTAAATCTTCTTTTTTCATTTTCTTTTACCTCCGATTCATCTTCACTTGTTATCCCGGTCGTGCCCGGTGATGTCTCCCTCTTTATCGCCTGGGATACCAAGAAGGCGAAAAAATAACACCCAGGAGAATCCTGCGTGTTATTATTACTTCAATAAATTCAATTGATTACTCATCCCAGTCAGAATCGTTATCTACAGGCTCATGGTTTTTCCATACAAATACGGTACCTTCCGGATAATCCTCAGCCGTCTTGCCCTCTGGTATGTCTTCAATATTAACCCTTTTCTCATGGTGCAAATTCATCTTTTCCATATTCCAAACCGTACCTTTCTGCAAACCGCTTATTTGTTTCATCCACTCTCTGATAAAAGCGTTCCACTTTTGTCAGCTTCCCCGTATTATATAAAGCCTGACATTCTTTTTTCACCTCGGAATCAATACTTTTATAAGCTTCTTTGAGTTTATCGGAACCGTCAATCTCCTTCGGCCACTTTGCTGGTGAGCGCATAAAATACACTCCTGATGCTGTCGTGGCTCTCACTTCTGCAGCACCGCTTTTCCGCAGCAAATCAATATCCTGAGAAGATAAAGAAGCTCCTGCCGGATGATTGTGAGAAACTACGCTTCCCTTTAATTTCCTGAACTCAGAAATTGTAAAAGTAACTTCCTTTTCAGTACCTCTCTTTTGGAACAAATATTTACCATCTGGTCCATACACAACAGCTGTCTCTTTTTCCCGAACTGATAGCGCCTCCTCATCCATTAAAAGCTCTTTTCTTGCTTCCTCTGACCATTTATCCGTTGTTTCATTCAGTTTACCACCAAATGCTTGACTTTTCCAGTCCTCATAATTAAGACGGCCATCCACGTATACGGTTTTTCCGGTTTCAGAATCCCTGGCAGCCCGTTCATTGAGTATCCCATACTCTTCCCAGTCATCGAAGAAAGGAACTGTACAGCATCGGCAGCGCGGATGGATGGGCGGCGCCGTGACCCCAACCTCATACTCAGACATTTTGAAATCCATCTGGTCCATACTGCCGCAGACATCACAGGTTTTACCATCAAGGGTGGCGTCAAACAGGTATCGTTCCACATTCAGTTCTCTGAAGCACTTATTCTGTGCGGCCGAAGATATGGCCGCAGATTCGGTCATAATGAGGTTCCCGGCCTGATTCCGGCTGACGTTCATCACCCTTGCCTGTCTGCTAATAGCTTTCTGAGGCGATTCTCCGCGGATGATACACTGAGACAGTTCTCTGTGCAGGTTATTTACCAGCTTTTCTTTATTGGTCCATATCCGGCCAGAAAAATTCTTTCCGTCCTGTGCCCAGGGCCTTTTTATGAGAGCATCAATCTTCCGGATATCTATCCGGGCCAGATTGCTTCCCACACCGGTTCCATTTGCTATTTCCCATGCAGTCCGGTAATACTGCTCAGCAAAAGACTGGTGGAGAAAGTCTGCCATGCCGCCTTCAAACTCGGTTGATAACAGCTCTGCATACTGCTGGGCCTGCATCTTCATGGCGGTCAAGTAATCAATGTGGTGCCGTGCGGATGCATTCTCCAGCTCTTTCATCCAACGCTGGTCAAGAGCATTCTCCTGACCGGCTTGTATATATCGTTCCACCGTCCAGCGGAACTCCTCAAGCTCCGATTCCCTCAGAAACCTTTTTGCAGACGCATAACTGATACCATTATTGTCTGCGAGTCGCTGATACCACCGTTCTATGTCCATTTGAAAGCTATTGGAGACCTGCCTGAACTGTTCCTGGACGTCCTTATAATATGCGGCGCTGCGCTGATACTGCTCTTCCTCCAGAACTTCCATGCGCTTTTTCCAGTATTCCTTACTCTTCGCCATTTACCTCACCGCCTTCGGGGTGCCCTTTTTTGAATGCTTCTAAATAAGGATCCATCTGCTCTGCTTTCTCTTCCTGTTCTTTCTTAATCTGTTTTTCTTCTTCCTCAGCATTTTCTACAAAAGGATGATTTTTAAGGATCGTCTTGTTGGACACAATACCAGCACTTTTTGCCGCGATATCTGCTAACTCTGCATCGCTCCTGATGGCCGAACGGGTCCATGTCTGAACAATCTGCTCGCAGCTCTCATTCAGGTATTCGCATATCACTCTTATCAGCTCGCCGAATCCCAATTTGAACTCCGTTTCCATGAGTCCTGCTTTCAGTTCCAGAAGAGAGTACAGGTACTTAAGCGCCTCTCCGGATGTATTACCAAATTTCTGCGGATCCGGATCCACTCCCTGCCCTTGCTCAAAAATGGCTTTCCGCGTCATTTCCAGAAACTTCTCCCTGGCCTCCACCGGGATATTGATAGTCAGTGTCTCTACGCCACCCTTTCCTTCGTCGCCATCATCATCCACTTTAATTGCCTTGTACTTTTTCAAGTCATGGAGGAATTCTTCCAAGTCCGCCCCGCCATAATTGGTAAGTATCATGATGATTTCCTGCACGTCCTCAAGGTCATTCAGATAACCGCTGAATACTTTGTCGTAGGCGTCAATAAGGGGCTTAATATTTTTAAGATCGTTTGTCCCAATATTATTATTCTGGAATGGAATGAATGGCACCCGCCCCCACTCATGCATAAATACATTCCCCTGCCCGTTTTCATCCGGCAGCTGAAATGTATTGTAAGGGGCAAGGCCGGCAATTGACACAGTGCTGCTCATCCTGTAATAGGAATAACAGCGTTCTGCATCCCAATATTCCCAGACAGTTATTTCTTTCCCTGTCTGGAAATCGATATCCTTGTATGTCCTGAGAACCGCTATAAGGCTCCTTTCAAGGTCTGCGGACTCAATAGGGATGATTTGTTCAGGCGGAACGATTCCATACTTAAAATGGCCGTCTGCGTCCTTCCAATAATGAAGCCACGCCACTTCACCGTTCGACGCATTAATACACAGGTCCTTGCAGACTTTGGGGTATTGGTCCCCTAATATATCCGCAATCTTCTTATTCAATCCTTCGTTTTTTGTATCGAAAAGAGGCGGCGCCGTAAATGCATAGGATGCTTTCTGGTTGACAAGCAGGCCGTGGAAATTCCGGGGTATCCGGTTATCCGCATTCCTCAAAGGTTCGTTATCTCTGCCGCGCACACCAGTGCGGAGGATATCATTTTCATTCCGGTAATACCGCTCCGCCTCCTGGCATCGCTTGATATGCTGCCGGTGCTGGACTGCCTTCTGTTTTATCAGATTTTTCACAACCTCAATATTAGGCTTCTCTTCATTCATCGGTTATCATCACCTCACTTTAATACCTGCATTCCAGAAGGCCTGCGGATTATTGTGTAACACATGTACCGGCAGCTGTCCATTTCGTGATCATGTTCCTTCACAGGCTTGTCCTCTCCCTTATCTGCCGCTTTGGCATCCCAGATATAGGAGCCGAACTCTTTTATCGTATTAGTGCAAGAGACATCAAAAAAGATAGCCGTCTGATTCAGCAGCGATGCTACAAATCTGATGCCGTCTAGCACATCATTTTTTGCGCTCTTAACCTTATATCCATCTTTCTTGAGCTGCGCCCGGAAGCTTGCCGCCGAAGGGTCAAGCACAACAAACCTCGGTTTTATGCCATCCAGCCAGTCCTTTAAATCGGTAGCATATTCAGAATCCGTCTTTTGTATTCCGGCATCACGCCCAGAATAATAATACTCGCGGATGCAATACCATTTACTGTTTTGCGCTTTTCGCCACAGCTGGAATGCTGTCGGATTTTGGATACCGTAGTCAGAGCTGACATAATAGTCACCAGTCCACACAATCTTTTCTGACTTCACAAGCTCCTGCACATCCACAACATGCTTATCCGGGTCAAACATGTCGTAGATAATACCCTCGGCCATAGCCCACAGGCCGAGTATATAACGTTTGAAGAACACGCCGCTGTAATTGCTCCGGTATCTGGCCTTAATCTCTTCAGACAGGCTCAGGTTATCGTCCATCGTGAAATGGACATACAGCAGTTTCTTCAGGCCCGCTTCTTTCCCCGCCCTCGCAGCTTCCTCCTGAAGCTTCCTGACTTTTTCCTTGCCGATATACCCTATGGCCTTGTCAATCCAGCCAACCTTAAACCAATGATACGGCCCATCTGGGTTACAGTTAAACCAGTACTTACTTCCATCCACGGAGCAGCGGCCTGTTGCTTGGTTCACGAAGGATTCCGGCATCAGCGCGACTTCGTCAAAAAAGACCCCTGCCAAGGTGATTCCCTGGATGAGGTCCTGCGAACGTTCGTCCTTGCCGCCGAATATGTAGAAGTAATTCTCCACGCCTTTTCGCGTGACGACTACCAGGTTATCAGCCCTGTGGTCTGCCACCTTATAGCCACGGCTCCGCAGCATGAGTTTAAGCCAGAACAACACGTTCCTGCGGAAAGAACCGATAGTCTTGCCGCACATACCGAAGTTCTGGCCGTTGAACCGTGTCATGGCCCACATCACGAATGACAGCGACATGCTTATTGTCTTGCCTGAACGGATAGCTCCGTCAGCTATAATGCCGTCATAGTCCTTAACCGGCGAAGAATCGCACCACCAGTTCAGGACTTTCCGCTGCTTCTGCGAAAACGGCTTGAAATGAAATATCTGGTTAACCTTCTTCATCCGTCCAATCCTCCGCGGCTATTCCGTTCAGGGCATCCAGGAATCCATCATCCGCCGTTTCCTCTTCATCACCCATCTGGGATTTCGCTTTCATTACAGCAATACGGGCTTTCTGTTCCTCCGTTGCCAGCTCCCAGTTCCGGTGAAGCATCTCGTCATACTGCTTAATAAGGCTCCTGAGTTCCCCTTGCGCCCGCGCCTGGGACTTAAGGAAGTTCCCTTGCTTATCCCAGGCCTGCTGTACCTGCCAGCGTTCTTCTGTTACTGTGTCCCCGTCCTTTTGGCCTATCTTCGTAGTCGTACTGTCCTCCCGGTCACGGACATACATAATATGTTGCGCCCGGATGATTGCCGCATAAGCAATCTGTATCTGGTCCCAGAGAACATCAAGCGGATCCTTCGGCATCTGCTCAATAATTGAAAAAGTCTCTTCCGGAAGCCACTTCCGGAAAAGGCCGTGCTTTTCTGCATTATGATTTCTCGGCGGCCCTGTTCCGCCGTGCCCTTCCGCGTTACGGTTGCCGGGCTGTCCGCCTTTTCGCTTTTCCGAACGTTCGCTTTTCTTTTCCGAACGTTCGTTATCCCAGTTATGGGTACTCTTCCAGCGCCGGACCGTCCCTTCAGGCAGTTCTAGTTGACTTGCAATCTCAACCAGCTTCATCCCGTCCAGGAACATCACCTTCGCCTGTTCTATTCTGCTGTCAGGTTTTCGCGGCACCATCACCACCTCTCATTCGTTTCGTTTTGTTTTGGGAAAATGCTTTGTTCGGCCATCACGAAAAGACACCCGGCCGCAGTTTGCAGTCAGGTGTCTTTTGGCAAGGGAATTAATTTATGGGAGGGGGAGAAGTTTTATTCACTCCTTCCAGATTACACTATAACATTTCAAAAACGAAAAATGTGAAATAATCGAAATTACTTTTCTCCCATAAAATTATTGAATTCCATACGCACGCTATCCGCAGTTGCCTTTCCGCCAATTCGAGCCGCTACTTCCCCCCAGGAATTTTTATCAAAAAACTTATACCGAACAATTCTCTGCATCCGCATTGGTATAGTCACCATCCACTGTTCAACATTCAATTTTAGTTTTTCGGCGTTTTCCTGCTGCTGTTTCAAAAGATTTTCTTCAAAACGTAAGTAACTATCCTCCCCATAAGTAAAGGCAGTTCCCTGTATTTTGAAATGCTGCTCCTGATAAGGGAAATTAGGATTGCTCCCTTTTACGTTCGTCTGAATTATCGTTTTCCGCTTCTTTTTCAGATTGCTGATTTCTTTTTCTGTGTCTTTGATAACTTCACAGGCATCTATATATTGGCTCAGAATATGCTTGTCCATTACTCCCACACCCTCCCTGTCTCTTTATCCTTAAGCGTAATCCGCCCCACAATCTCCATGCCCGCAAGACTGGCAATAAGCCGCAGGATATAGATTACCTGTTTTACCGCATGTGGCGGCCTGTCCGCCCTCTCTATGGCCTCACCCGCCGTCAAATCGGTATAACCTTCACTATTTCTATACACTTTTTTCCTCCTCTCAATTAAGCTATACATGATTTATGGACGTGCCGCAGCTGTCCCGGTGCCTGGGCTGCGTAATAGTCCCGTGTTACTTTGATATTGGCGTGGCCCAGGATATCCGCGATATCATCAAGGCTTGCCCCATGTTGACGCAGGCTGGAAGCCATTGTCTTGCGCATAAGATGCGGGTATACCCTGCGGCGTAGCTCTGCCCTGGCCCTGATATCCTGCAGCAGGTCCCGGTATGCGCTCTCATGTATGGGCGCTGCTGGCTTGCGGAGCGTCACAAATAGATACGGGCTATCATCCTGCCGGCTGTCCAGGTATCGCTTTATATGCACCCGGGCAGCATCATTAAGGTATACCTCCCGGTACTCCCGGTCCTTGTGGCCGTATAATATCAGGGAACCGGAAACAAAATCTATATCAGTTATCTTGACGTCTGGCACCTCGCCCACACGGGCACCGGTAGAGAGTAAAAATTCCAGCACTGCCCTCTCACGCTTGCCTTTTACCGTATCCTGGTCGCAGGCCGTCCGCAATTCCTCAACCTCAATGCCCTGCAAAAAGTCAATGGGCTTGCGCGGCACCTTCTTTTTGGCGACATTCTCCACGGGATTCTGGCTGATAAAATTGCAGCGTCTTAACCAGGTGAATACGGAAGAAAGAAACTGCCGCTCATTGTTGACACTCTGCGGGCTGTTACTCTTTAACTTACCTCTGGAAAACTCATTGAGATAATACTCAATATCCGTGGGCACCACATTTCGTAGATTTTTATGCACTACGTCCAGAAACATCCGGGCAGCTCTCATGTACTGCTCTATGGTCTTACTGCTGAGGTCACGCTTCTGCATATTCAGGCGGATCGTATCCAGCATATACTGATTGTCATCCAGATCCGTACTCAACGCAGTCTCCATCCGTACCACATCAACGCTGTACATCACGGCCAGCAGTACCTGTTCCAGCACGCGGAACTGTTCCCGATTTATAACCTCTTGCATTCTCAGCAACACATCATTGATAAGCTGTTCTTTCATAGTTTGCCTCCTTTGCGCTTGCCTAAAGGACGCAATAATGCTATAATCCTTTTAGGCGTAGGACGGCAACATTCATCTTGGCGGGTGGGGCTGCCGTCATTTTCTGTTCAATTTAATTTCCATTTTAATTTCCATTTACTGGAAAATTATCTTGACATTATGCGCATAAAGGTTTAAAATGAAATTGTATCGAACATGAGTTCTGTCACATCAAGGGAGGCAACCCTGTGGCAGGACTCTTTTTTATCTTTTAATCCAATAAATACTGTTGGTAAATGCATCGGGCTCTGGAGGCTGGCTGCACCCGGTAAAGAGTACAGCCGCCAGCAGAATAATTATTATGTACCGCATTCGGCATCCCTCATCTCTTCTAATGCTTCGATGGCTATTGCGATTGTTTCTGCAGATAACCATTTTTCCAGTGACGGCCGGAAAGCCATATCTTGTAATTCTTCTATCGCCTTATCAATTTCATTCATTGATATTACCCTCCCCCTATTGATCAAGTAACTGATCCTCGTACCGCATCCTGAGGCAGGCATCCAAGGCCAGTATGTATCCCGCTGCGATAATGCAACAGTCTATAACTACTATCGTTTTAATAATCATCCTTACGCTCCTTTATTCTTACTTCGGCTGTATTCCACGCAGGCCTTACACCGCCGGCGCCGGACTACCCTCTTAAGGCTCGGCCGGTACCGGATGTTAATTACGCTGCTGTCGGTACTGCCGCAGGAAGGGCATTGTTCGCCTTCTGCGTATTTCATAGGCAACCTTCTTTCCTTTAACGAAACATTTGTATAACCCTGGTTCGTAATTTACTGCAAGGTTTTGGCTCTGTGTCATCTTTCTGTGCAACCATCCACGCTATGGTTCCGTCCCATTCAATGTCTTGCGCAGTAGAACAGTAAGACACTTTTTGCACCCGTCTTTCTCCTGTATACATAACCCTTGTTATCCAAATATCACAATCTTCCTTTGGTAATTTTTCCTTATAATCTTCATCAATTAAATTCCATTTGTCCACTGACTGGTCGTTTTGCGGCATGTACGGCTTCGGCAACGGCATCCAGGCAATCGGTTCAAATGAATTTTTTCCGTCAAAAAATATGTTTCCGCCCGCCTTGGTATTAATATAATACGAAATATTCCTTGTACCTACCGACGTTAAAACCAATATTTTTCCATCTTCACGCTGAATCATGTTGGCCTCTGGAAGTCTCTCCTCCACCGGAATCCATCTATATCGATTCGTTATTTCAAGTGATTCAATTGCCATCTCGATGGCCTTTGAAAAAGTATCAAATCTATCTCTGTCGATTTGTTTACCCGATGCATATCTTTTTCTAGCATTGTTAAAACCTCCAAGTATTTCAATTGCATTTTGATTATTCATAGCAATCCTCCGTCAAATTTTCATTTTGCAAAGGAACCTTAACGTCCATAAGACATAAAAACACCCATTTCCCTTTTGGATATTCCTGCTCTATACGAAAAGTCGTGCCATACTTGAACTGCTCTGTATCCTTCTTCAATTTGTTATAAATATCAGTTGGATAATCAAAAAAACCTTGTGTAACAACCCCATTATGTGTAGGATGGGTTTTGTATTCTGTCTCCCATACTCTCAGATGTTTTATCATCCATATACCTCTTTCTGAAAATGTTAAATTTCAGTTTAACTCAGCATTATGAATTTTTTCTTTAAGTGTTGTCTTCCACGAAAGCATAGCATTTACACTAACATTAACCAGCGTTTCTAAATTACTGTTCAGGCCAACTTCGTCAGCTATTCGTTCTCTGGCTTCTGGGGAAAGTAGGCAGAATTTCTGTAAATTCTTCACTTCATTATCAATATGTTCAATCTGTCTCATGGCATCTAATACTTTCACTTTATACCTCCTTTAAACCCTCAATTGCTCAATAACTTTTGTCCTGTTACGCTTCCGGTAATTTCTCATACATTGCTTCATAAATGGCCGTTGCATAATTCATTAAAAGTTTCTTTGCCTCCTCTTCCTGAATTGCTTCTCCAAATACCTCCCTATAATCTCCTTCATGGGTCAAAAGCCAGTTCCCTTTTGCCGATTTCCATAATTTACACTGGTACTCCCGGCCAATCTCTTTTCCAGGACACATGGCGCTGAAAAAGAAATTATTTACTCGATACCACTTTCTAACCTCCGCCACCTCTTCCATGTTTTCAGTGTTATATTTCATTCCTTTAATTACAAATTGCATTTTGTTTCTCCCCTAAATAATAATATTTGGTTTCTCGCACTGTTCAAAATCTATTACCCATACCCAGGGGTTTGCATCCCAGCCATAGAGGGTTAGGTCTGATTTTTTTACGGTAGAATCCCATAGGTAAGCGAACTGCTTCTTAATGCACCCTTCGTATCCATTTTCAATAATTTGGGGGTATTTATCCTCTCTGCCGAATGCAACATCCTCTAAAAACAGATTTCCGCTTCCTTCCTGTTCTGCCTGTTCTTCCGTGATATCCTGCAACCGCTCCACCCGCACATCCGTAACCCGTAGCCAGATACGTGCGGCTTCTTTTGGCATGTGGATAGATGGGTGCCATATAATCCTCTGTTTTCCAACAGCACACCCGTTACATCCAGGATAATTTCTACAATATGTGGGATAACCACCGGATAAAGTTTCGCAAGGCTCCAAAAAATCACTATCAAAATCTGCACGGTAATAATATTTTCCCTCTTCAAACGTCCATGTTTCCCGCACGTACAGGATATCTCCATGCTTGCAAGGTGGTTTAACGAATAAAATCCTGCCTCCGTACTCATTTGTTCCGAATCCATACTTTCCAATGTTTCGTTTATCCCCAGCAATGCAGTACCCGATTTTGTATATCTGTTCAGGTTCCGGCTGAGGCTTAATTACCCGGCGCGTGACCGTCTTTCTACCGTCCAATATCGCCCGAACCATTTCGGAGTTAAACAGGATTGGCAATAATCTACTCATGCGACATATCTTCCTTTCCGCTGAAACTTATTGTTTCTAGGCTCTCAATGTCAGCGTATAAAGAGCCCACCATAGTATCGCAATGCCTGTCACATGGATCCGTGGCGTCACATCCACCGTAACTATTTATGATTTCCAGCACTGCCTGTTTGTTTATATAATCCATCTGTACTTCTTTCTGCGGCTTATCTGCCGCTTAAAATCATCCATGCCTTGCGTTCTTCGTCTCACGCCTAACACCGCCCGTATGAGGCTTTAAAAGCGCCATATGCTATTATTCGGCCTATGGAAGGGGCGCACGGTGTTATCCCATTTTTTCCGGATGAGCTTCTCAACTCCGATTACTTCTCGGATAACCCCTGCTGCAGCGTCCCACTCTTCCGGCCAATCACTCCGCACTTCCGCGGGAAGCTTTCTGGGCTCTACTATGGCCTTAAACTTGTATTGCCCTCGGTATCGCGTTCCAGCATAAGCATACTTACAGACATTTTTTTTGAGAATCCCGAATTGCTCATGAATCTCCTGGGCGGTATATGTCCCGAGCTCTTCCTTGCCCAAAAGCACGGTATATTTTCTCTCTGCCATCAGCTATCACCTCCCAGCAACTCACGTTCCAGTGCATCATAGTCATAATCCTGCGTCATAATCCCCTTGTTGTAACGGTCCGCTGCCGTTTCTTTTCGCACTTTGGGCGCGGGTTTCTGGTAGGATTCCGAAAGATATCCGACAAAAGCATTATCCCGCAGGAAATTATCAGGATTTTTGATGTACTGTGCATCCGTTTCCAGGATCCTACAGGATTCAGCATAATTTTGTGCTGAAGTAAGCAGCTCACTTTCCTCTGCTCCTCCCATCACGGCATCTGCATAAGCAATCTCAGTATTGTGCTTTGCTGCCATCGGTTGTTTGGGATAGGCGGCCCAGAACTGCTCAAACATCCGCAGGGGGGATATAGGGGGATTATTATTTATGTTTTGTTTTAGTTTATGTTTATATATGTCTGCGCTTTGTACTACCCCTTCTACTACTGGATATACTTCGCTTTCTACTACCGGATATACTTCGTTTTCTACTACGCTTTGTACTTCGTTTTTGAAAGTGAAAGATATCATTTTGTAGCGGTTAGGACTTCCTTTTTTTCCTTTTTGGTATTCGATTAACCCTGCTTTAATGAGTTCGTCTCTCGCCTTAATCAAGGTAGCTTCACGTCCCATTTGCATGGCTGCCATCAATCTCAGGTTATCTACTGTCACCCACTCGCTCCACCCGGCTCTGTTGCATATGCCCATAAGCTTGTACCATAGCAACTGTGACGAGATCGGCAAGTAGTGAGTTTCGAGCCATCGTTCGAAGGCGTTAATCTCCGCTATATAATTCAATTCACCACCTGCTTAATTTCCGTTTGGCCGCCCGCAGGGAAGCGGACGGCCCCATGCTGTATTAGTAGATTACCGTATAACGTTCTCCCAATTCTTTCAGGTTTTCACGGAGGTATTCAGCAACATTCTTCATGGCCTCATACCTCCATGCGCCTCCATCAGCCTCAAATATGGCACAGCTGACGCCGCCGCTGCTATTTTCCCGCATACGGAATATAAATGCGCTTTCAGGCTGTTCCACTTCAAGAAATGTACGGTACGGAATCAGATTTACAGGATTAGGGACAAGCGCGTCCGTTTTCGATGCTACGCCGCTTCTGATTGTTGCTTTCTGCGTAACCCCGTCGTCTCCATACTGAGCAACGGTTCCCGTTTCTACAGTCCCGGCAAATTTTAGGATAAGGTCGCGGTCATTGTTTTTAATAAATTTTGACTGCATAGCGATAATAAATTCTTCATGTCCCATATAATATCCATATTCAAATGAGGGAAGTTCCGCGCTTACATTTACAAGCTTTTCCCTTTCACGGTCACTATCAAGGCAGGAAATAAGATAGACCGTTGTTGGGTTTACGACATGTACAAGCAACTTATCCGCCATTGCATCCACCTTTGCCTTAATGTAATCCACAAGACTTGTAAGCGTAACCATTTTCAACGGCGCAGCACGCAATTCGTTCTGCACCCTGACAAGCTCTTTGTCTGTATAACTAGCTCCGTCAATATTGATAATTTCAGGCTTATTCAGCCCAACAACGTACTGTAATGCTTCTCTTGTCATATCCATCTTAATATCCTCCTATGCTTCATTGATTTTTCTAAGGTCAATAACCTTTCCAGTTACTTCCCCGGTTGCTGTATCAACTACATCTTCGTCAATAACGACTTTTTCAGGTTCAAAATCACGAAGAGACATTTGACCTTTGATCTGTTTCCCATACTCTTCCGCCACAATCATTCCGGTTTCAATATCCTTGCCAATTGCCATACGGGTCGCTATCGGCGTTACCGGAGCCAGTTTTGTGCTGACTGCCACATCTACTTCCATATCATCCCGATCCTCATTCTGGTTGAAAGAAATGCTGATATTGATTGCCCTCTTTACCTTCCAGGGAGTATTCGGATCTTCCAGGTTGTTAAAAACCTGTTTTGCGGCTTCATTTACTTTTTCCTGCAATGCGCCGCCGCAGAAATTTTTTAAATCTATTCCGTCCATAGGAATCCTTTCTTTGCTGGTTAACAGTTACATTTATTTCAAACCGGTTTAAAATCTTGAAATTATTTACTTTTAAGCTGCGCTTCCCAATCAGTAAGACTTATCTGATTTTTTTCCAGAAAGTTTTCTTTCTTCTGTTTCTTTCTGCTTCGGGAAAGGTATCTGTCCGCAGCATTGACACTACCAAAAACTCCGTTTCCCCTGGCTCTCTCCTGGGCTCTCCATATCTTTACAAGGTTGTTTTCATCCGGCGCTGGCCGGAAATATCCTTTCCCATCCTGCAGGTTAATGATTAACAGGCTATCATCTTCGGAATCGTTTATACCTTTTATAAGTTTCCTGACTTGCCTATCGCCCATACGCATCAGGCCGTTAAGTACATCCCTGTCAATGGCGTTCTTATGACCGATAGGGATACAATCAAGTATGTTCACTCGGTATCGCCTCCCTGTACATCTTAATCCAATCATCCAGGGGCATTGTGACCAGCCATTCACAGCGGTCACGACGATGGAACACTGTCGGAAATTCTCCGGGGCAAGCATCGTTGCGGGCCTGTGCCATTGCATCATACAAATTAAGGCGTTCCACCCGTTTGCACTCTATATGGATTCCGGGAAGGCCGACGACATCAGCGTCCCCGTTTGCTCCACAGTACTGCTGACCACGGCGCGTCTTGAATCCATAGTCCCGGAGCTTCCTGGCAAGTTCCCGTTCCCCTTCTGCTCCCTTGCGTTTACTGTTCAAACTTCATACCTCCGATCAGGTCTGACAAGAAGTCTCTGTTTTCTTTATCAGCCTTTTTAAGTTGGTCTATATATTCCTCTGCTGAAATTATCGAATCATCTTTTCCAGCGTGCCGCATGAGCCTTAAAAAGCGTTCCAGGGCAGCTTCCATGTTCGGGTAATGTCCGATAACTCTTGAGGATTCTTTTTTTACCCCATCCTTTGACTCTCCGGTATAGGATTGCTTAAGAGTAAAATTCAGCGGGTCAGTCTCAATAAAATAATTATTTTTTAACTGGATAACCATTCCTTATCCTTTCCTTGCGGCGGGACGTTGGGCGGCTATGGCACCGCCCAGCCCATAGATAGGAGGCTATGGCTCGTGATATATCTTTTGCGGAATGCTTCCCTGGCACCCGCTTCTGTCATTCCCTGGGCTACTGCATGTTTTTCCCACGCAAGCTGCCCGGCAATTTTAGATAACTTCTCAGCCATCGGATTATCATGTATCCGATTTTTGACATCGTTCTGCGTATGGCAGTAAGGGCAGCAAGGAACTTTTATCCCGTCCTCTTCTGCCAGGCGACGGACGCTACCGCCAAAAAGAAGGTGGTGTTCTTCGGTCGCTGGCCGCCCGCAGCAGAAACATATGCCTGAATATTCGGTAACAATACTTTTTGATTTTTTCATGGTTTCCATGCCTCCTTCATACGCCGGATTTCATCCGGTGGAAGTGTTTCGATTTCAAGTTCTTTGCACTCTGACACAATCCCATCTATCAGGGCGGACATTTCGGCGGTATTGTACTGGCTTGATCCTTTAATCAGGTAGTACCAACGATAACGAATGCCCCCCTTTTCCAGTGTTTTACTGGTGGGTTTAAGGTGCATATAATCAAGTTCCCGATGGTCTATATCATCCCGAATGCATACAGGTATGAGTTGCCCGCCCTCCATGCGCTCTAAAGTGCCGTAGCGCTCCAACATGATATTGTGTACCACGTTTTTGCTGGTCTTATTAAGCTTTGCGATTTTCTCTATCAGCACCCAATAATAGGCATTAGCATCAAGAGAACGCTTCTTCCGCCACGTCTTAAGCACAACGGATATTTTCTCATGTTCGCTGACAGCCTTAAGTTCATGCAGGGTAATGTCAGACACTTCCAACGTTACAAGAAAATTATTTGTGTCAATTCCTCTGGATATTTCTTTTACTTTCCCTGTACACTCCATATCCACCTCATTTCTGCCACTTTTCAAATTCCTGCTGTGAAGGAAATATTCCTTCATCCAGGCAATAGCTTAAATACATAAGCCGCGGCAGATATGTGTTTTGAATAAATTCATGGTCATAATGCTGTTCAAACATTGATATACGGCTTAAATCTATGTCCCGGTAGAAATTATCGTAGTCTTCCTTTTCAAGGCCGTATGAAACAATAAAAGCGTCGTGGATACCTGAGCCGTACATTTCCACCTGTACTTGTACCCGGTATGCTTTTTTAAGTGAGAATTTCTCCCCATAACGATATGTTTTTACCTCGTATATCCTATCTGGTGTATTGCCATCCAGGTTTACCCGCAGTCTGCCGTTTATGAACTGTTTGTCCATTTCCATTTCTGGAATGGAAAGGCTCTGCAATATTTTGTGTTCATAGGCGTTTCCGGCTTTCATAGCATCATTCTGAAAATCAGACGCGTATAAACCTAATTTTGTTAACCACCATTTTCGGAATGATATAGTCTCCCAATTACCGATAACATAGATTGTATCGCTTGCCCCGATATAATAAGAACGGTCATGATCCTGTATCATTGAATTTCCCTCAATAGCAGGTTGAGATTGTTTTCCACGGCATACAGAACTTTGTACATGTTGATATACTGTTTAAGTTCATCTTCCGTTCTTCCCATTTTCTCTGCTATCTGAGCCAGTGATAAATTACCTTTTTTCTGAATGGCAGTAACCGTTTCGAAAACACGTTCCTGAACTTTCAGAATGTCATGGTAAATGTCTGCCTGGGCCTGCGCCTTACGCTCGTTGTCCTCTTCTTTCAACCATAAGTCGAATCCCAGGCCGGTATACATTGCAACTGCCTTAACAAAACTCCTGGTCATGCTGTTCCATACCCGCTGTTGGCTCATGCTGTTATCCTTTACAGGGTTTGCGCCATTCATCACTGGAGACTGCATATAATAAATATCATTATCGATATGAATCTCTATACGGGTTTCATAACAGCGGTTTGTGTTCCCTGATTTATCTGTAAAAATGGTCTCAGATTCATATAAGCTGCTTCCATTTTTAGGATTGGGTACGGGAAGAAAAAAAACCTTCTCCGCACCGTGTTTATGCAACAAATCAATGCACTTGTTATAGGGAAGGTATAAAACCTTGTCCCTTTCTTCACAAAAAGGTGAAACATCTATTTTTCGTAATTCATCATAACTTTTTAACATCGTGTACCTCCTATATTGATACTCGGAAAATATCTCTGGCCGCATCCGCTATACAATCATCGCAATAATACTCACCATCGATTTCATAACAATCATCACCGTAGTTCATATCATCTTCTTGGTATATTGGGTTGCCGCACCGAGAACAGGTGACATATCTTCTTTTTTTGCCGGGCCGTGCCGCTGTAATAACCATTCTGTTCTCAAACTGATATTGCATCTTTCTTCCCTTTCGCCGCATAATCACGGCAAACACTATAAATTTTTGCTCTGCCCTGCTCAACTCCGGTCTGTTCTGTGCCTATATGCAACTCTGGTTTCAGGCACACCCCATTCTGGTGGTGGCGGCAGGTATTATCATTACAAAATATAAATTGCATTCGGATTTCCTTCCGTGTTATAATACACATGAGATTATTCCTATTTGCTCCGTGTCCTGTTCCCGCAGGCCGGAGCATTTTCTATGAGTGAGACTTTCAACAGCACCACAAGGGCCACAATCATAATCCCTATGGCTGCCGGCTGCAGCTCTCCGTTTTGGTTTTCTATCCCGCCGGCTGATACTACAAGAGCCAGGAAGGCGATTGTCTGAAGTGCTCTCATGTCTGCCCTCCCTCGGTATTTCCCCGGCGGTATTTCTCCGCGGACATCCGGTCGGTGAAGCTACCAGCAATATGTCTGATGCATCCTATCATCCGGTATGTCTCTCGAATACGTTCCTCGCTGCTAGTTGTTGAAGCCTTATCCAGTTTCTGAATGGATTTCCGGATGTCTGACAGCATGCCCCTGAGAATCTTATTTTCCAGTTCAAGGCGTTCTGTTTTATTCACTGTCTTATCCTCCTTCCTTCGGAACTCTTCCAAACATCTGTAAAATCTCCGCATCAGTAAAATGCAAAATATCATCTATCCGCCAAAGTTCACCGAGTACGAATGTTTCCGGCAACCTTTTTCTTTTGCCCAGGGTATTTTCGTTGATAGCACTTTTAAGGTCTGCGTTTTTGAGCGCCTTCCGAGCCATGCCTACTTTTACAATGCGTCTTACTGTCTCTTTTCGCTCTCCGTATTTACCTAAACAGGGCGTTTTCGGCATCTTTTCACCACCTTTCTTTTGGTAAAAACTTGTAAATTATTTCCATCCTCTCTATACTTGAAGTACAGGCCGTTGCAGCGACCGAGTAAATATAGAAGGAAGAAACTATGCGTAATATTTATGATGCTTTTGAACCACTTTATAAAATGCAAGAATCAATTCGTAAAATGACAGCACCATATGATTCTGCATTTGCTGTTTTTGAACAAATGAATCGTACTGCTTCAATTGCCATGCAAATAACATCCGCAGAATGGATTGCACAACAATATCCATCTTTATCTGCAATGCAAAATGTACTTCAAAATATTAAATTTCCCCTCTTGATGCCACCGCAAAAACTGTGGATTATCTTTCCACTATCCTTTTGGAAATCCAAACTAATATGGAAGAGTCTGAAGCAATTCATCAACAAAATCCTGAACGTTCTGAAGATGAAGATTCTGATTCTCAATCGACAGATTCAGCTCCCTTTGGATCTCAATCAGAAAATCCCACATCTCACGGTGAGCCTGATGTTCCTGATATGAATTAACCAATTGTCCTACTATCAAAACCGCTATCGTTATCTGAACCATAACGATATGCGGTTTTCCTTTGTTTGGTTCCCACATGATCGCATTTCCTCCCGTCTTCTCCTGATTACAATAATTTACTATTGATTCATTCGAACATTTATTCTAAAATCTAAGTATCAGATTTTAGTTTGTTTCA